>Ga0247727_10006004_pt1 | contig 24113 bp, 20 predicted proteins | sample WisWelCaveWW1625_FD_202498 | JGI IMG/M metagenome (GOLD analysis project Ga0247727, IMG submission 202498) | Biofilm microbial communities from Wishing Well Cave, Virginia, United States - WW16-25 | ecosystem: Environmental > Aquatic > Deep subsurface > Groundwater > Cave microbial mat | place... | reverse complement strand
GGCGAGCCGGGTTGGCTCGAGCACGCGGAGGCCGCCGCTCGCTTCATCGACGCGCGGTTCCGGCGCTCCGGCACGACAGGCTTCGTGACGGCGGCCGCGGGCAGCGCGTTCGCCCCCCCGCTGCCACAGCGCGAGGAGAACGCGGTCCTGGCCCGCTTCGCCAACCTGCTGTTCCGCTACACGGGTCACGAGGCCTATCGGGCCTCGGCACGCGAGGCCTTCGCGTTCCTCTCCATTCCGGAGGTGGCTCGGCGCTTCTCCACCGCCAGCGTGCTTCTGGCCGATCTCGAGCTTCGCACGGCGCCGCCGCACGTCACCCGCGTGGAACCGCGCGACGACCCAATTCCCTGAGGATTGGCCCCACCGTCGCCCGGGCCAGCGGGGCTAGCGCGCGCGGGAGAGCCAGGCGTCGGCCATCGAGCCGATCCAGAGCGCGAGGATCCCGAGCGTCGCCCCGAGAAAGAACGAGGCATTGGCGCGCTGGATCTCGACCGCCAGGCGGAAGGGCAGCGCGGGGTCGAGGAGCGCGGCCGCGTCGTCCGGTAGCAGACGCTCGGTCTCGCGGAGCACCCGCCGCACTACCGCCAGGAGCAGCGCCACGCTCGGGCCGGCGAATCCCAGCGCCCGCCACGGGTGCCCGCTCACGAGCTGGCCGAGCCCGGGGAAGACGAGTCCGGAGAGCAGCACCGGCTTCCAGCGATTGCGGGCCGCGCTCGTCACCGCGCCGCCAGCGCGAACGCTCGCCACGTACGGACCGAGGCGCGTTTCGGCGAGAGCTCCATCGCGTGGCCGCAACTCTACGCCCGCGTCACCTCGAGCACCAGAGCACGCCGTGCTGCTGCGCTTGGACCGGCCGGGCCACGCGCTGCGCGGCCCCGGCTACGCCGGGGCCCGGTAGCTCGAGCCCCGCCGCGCGAGACGCGACCCGCTACTCGAAGATGTCGTCGACCGGGAAGGTCCAGCCGGGCAGGGCCGGTGCGGCCTCGGCCCGCTCGCCGCGACGGTAGACGGTCGGCATGTCCGGCGCCGTCGCGCGGTACGCGCGGATCAGCCCCTCGCGGAGGACGTCGACGTCCCACACGACTTGGGTTCCGGCCGCGAAGTAGTCGGCGCGCTTGGCCGCCATGGCTTTCTCGGCGGCGGGTCCGTAGTCGTCTTCGCTTCGGACCTCGGCGGCGAAGATCGGGGCGCCCGGCAGGAACTTGGGGCCCGGCGGGGGGCCGACATAGAAGGAGGCATCGGGACTGAACGACGTGCGGTGGGGAAGGTCCACCAGGAACCCCGTGTTGTCCGTGTAGGCGCGCCCGGATCTCGTGCGTCGCTGGTAGTCCCACAGGCTGCGGTAGATCGCCGCAGCCCCACTACTCGAGAGACCGCCCGTCGGAGACATCAGCACGATCTCCCCGGCCACGATCTCGGCCTTGCCAGAGGTGCGATAGAGCGCCGCGACCAGCTCGGCCGTCGAAGCTTGCGTTGACATGGCAGCCTGCCTCTCCACACGAGACTAAGCCTCTCACCGGGGACGGTCAAGAGAGGTCCGCTCGCGCGCTATACTTCGCCCGCTCATGTCCCCTCAGGCCGGATCGCGGCTCGGGCCGTACGAGCTCACGGCCCCGATCGGCGCCGGCGGCATGGGCGAGGTGTGGCGGGGCAAAGACACCCGGCTCGACCGCAGCGTCGCGGTCAAGATCCTCCCCACCGGCTTCGCTCAGGATGACGAGCGGCGGGTCCGCTTCGAGCGCGAGGCGAAGACGATCTCCTCGCTCAACCATCCCCACATCTGCACGCTCTTCGACGTCGGGCACGAGGGCGACGCACACTTCCTGGTGATGGAGCTGCTCGAGGGCGAGTCGCTCGCGGATCGCCTGCAGAAGGGCCCGCTCCCGCTCGACCAGGTCGTGAAGTTCGGGGCACAGGTCGCTGACGCCCTCGACGCCGCGCACAAGCAGGGCATCGTGCATCGCGACCTCAAGCCCGGCAACGTGATGCTCACGAAAACCGGCGCCAAGCTGCTCGACTTCGGCCTCGCCCGCCCCGGCGCCGGGCTCGGCAGTCTCTCGGGCTCGACGGCGCTTCCCACGGAAGCAAAGCCGCTCACCACCGCGGGGACGGTGCTCGGCACGTTCCAGTACATGGCGCCCGAGCAGCTCGAGGGCGCTGAGGCCGATCCCCGGACCGATCTCTTCGCGCTCGGCGCGCTGCTCTACGAGATGGCGACGGCACGGCGCGCCTTCGAAGGCAAGTCGAAAACCAGCCTGATCGCGGCGATCCTCACGTCGCAGCCGCCGCCCATAACGTCCGTCCAAGCGGTGATGCCGCCCGCGCTCGACCACGTGGTGCGCAGGTGCCTCGAGAAGAACCCGGACGACCGCTGGCAGAGTGCCCACGACGTCGCGAGCGAGCTGCGCTGGATCGGGGAAGCCGGCTCGCAGGCCGGTGTGCCGGCGACGCTGTCGCTGCGCCGCCGCAGCCGCGAGCGCCTGGCGTGGATGCTCGTCGCGCTCCTGGGAGCAGCGACCACGCTTCTGGCCGTCGTCCACCTGCGACGCTCAGCCACGCCAGCCGTGGCTTTCCGCGCCACGCTCGATCCGCCTGCCGAGAACACCCTTGTCCCGTTCGACGAGCTCGGCGTGGCCCTGTCTCCGGACGGAAGGCAGCTCGCTTTCGTCGCCATCGCGGGCGACGGCAGCAAGAAGATCTGGGTCCGCGATCTGGCCGAGATGTCGGCCCGCCCGCTGCCCGAGACGGCGGGGGCGTGGTACCCCTTCTGGTCACCCGATGGTCGCTATCTCGCCTTCTTCGCCGATGGAAAGCTGAAGCGGATCGACCTGCGCGGCGGGTCGCCGCAGGTGGTCGCGGAGGCTCCTTCCGGGCGTGGCGGGAGCTGGGGCAAAGGCGACGTCATCCTGTTTTCGCCCAACATTCGCTCGGCGATTCACCAGGTCCCGGCGACTGGCGGGACGCCCGCACCCGTCACCCGCTTCGACTCGGAAAAGGAGACCACTCACCGCTGGCCTCATTTCCTTCCGGACGGCAGGCACTTCCTCTATATGCTGCGGGCGCGGCTCTCCGGCAAGCCGGAGGTCGGCCGGCTCATGCTCGCCTCGCTCGACTCCAAGGAGGCGCAGCTCCTGATCGACGACGCGACGAACGCCGCGTACGTCGACCCCGGGTACCTGCTGTACGGCAGATCCGGCAACCTGTATGCGTGGCGCTTCGATTGGGGCGACCGTCGGCTGGTCGGCCAGCCGGTCCCGATCGTCAAGGAGAAGCTGAGCTTCTGGGAGGCGAAGAATCTCGAGGTGTTCGCGGCGTCGGGCTCGGGGACGATCGTGTACCTGCCGGAGGCGGTACCCAAGACAGCCTTGCAGTGGTACGACTCCGGCGGCCGGGCGCTTGGATCGCTCGGCACGCCCGGTTTCTACCTGGCGCCCCGGATCTCCCCGGACGGAAAGAAGGTCGCCTTCATTCTCAGAGAGGCCAGCCAGACGCAGAACGATCTCTGGATCCTGGACCTCCAATACGAGCGCACGTTCCGCCTCACGCAGAAGAGCGGCGCCTATTTCTTACCCGTCTGGTCCCGCGACTCGGCACGGCTGATGTTCAGCTGCCAGCCGAAGGGCGTCCAGGATCTCTGCGTGAGGTCGCTCCGAGAGGGGGGCGACGCTGAGCTGCTCCACGCGTCGCCGAACTGGAAGACATCGGGGAGCTGGATGCCTGACGGCCAGTCCGTGCTCTTCGGGGAGCAGGAGCCGGAGACAAATGAGGACTTGAAGATCCTGAGCCTCGGTGACAAGCGCGAGCCGCGCGTCCTGCTCGAGACGCCGTTCAACGAGCAGCTTCCCGAAGTCTCGCCGGACGGCCGGCGGATCGCGTACACCTCGGACGAGACGGGACGCACCGAGGTCAACATCCGGCCCGTCTCGGGGTCCTTCGAGCAGTGGCAGGTCTCGACCGGCGGGGGCTCACAGGCGCGCTGGCGCGGCGACGGTCGGGAGCTATATTACGTATCGCCGGACGGGTACCTGATGGCGGTCTCGATCGAGACGCAGCCCGTTTTCCGCCCCGGAACGCCGCGGAGGCTGTTCCAGCTTCCCGAGCGGCCCGACCGCGACACTCCCGTTTTCGAAGACGTCACACCGGACGGCAAGCGCTTCCTGCTGAACGTGCCGGTGGCGGCCCGCTCGAGCGTCGGCTTCCACGTGATCGTGAACTGGCCGTCGCTGCTCGACCCGCGCAAGGACTGAGAACGGAACAATGGACAGGAAGTGTGTCGTCGTCCTCTCCGCGGTGTGCGTCGCCGCCTGCATCCGCGCCGACCGAGCCCTCGCAGGCGCCCTGGACAATAGCTCGGTGGGCATCCGGGGGATCGCGATGGGGGCCGCCTTGACCGGCCTTGCGAACGACGCGTCGGCCGTCTACTACAACCCCGCCGGTCTTGCCTTTCTCGCGTCGGGCGGCACGCACTTCGAAGCCTACGGATACTTCTCGTTCACGAAGTTCGCGTACGAAAACGCCGGGGCGGCCTATGAGAGCGACGAGAAATTCGTAGTGCCTGGTCTCTTCGCCGCACGCAGCTTCGACCGCGTAGCACTTGGTTTCGGCTACTACATTCCGTACGGCGGCGGCGGGACCGCCTATCAGGATTTCATGCGCACGGGCGTCGAGCTGAAGGGCGCCGCGGGCATTCAGGCCTTCACCGCGGCGGCGGCATACAAGATCACTCCGGATCTCTCGGTCGGCGCGGGCGTCTCGATGTACGTCGGGATCATCAATACCAGGGCGCCCCAGATGATCAGCCAACCGGTGCCGGCGCTCGTGGACTATGAGAGCCAGTACACCGGACGCTCCGGCTACGGATGGAACCTCGGCGTCCTCTACAAGCCTACGGACGCATTGAGCGTCGGCTTGAGCGCCATCAGTCCGAGCAGCGTCCGGATGCAGGGCGAGGAGAGGGTCAGGATCGCGGCGTTCGGCGTGGACGCGACAACCGACAGCAAGATCGAGCTCGGGGTGCCGTGGTACTTCGCGGCCGGGCTCGGCTACAGGCTGCGTCCTGGACTCACGCTCGGTCTAACGACTTGCTGGATGAAGTGGAGCGACCAGAAAGAGGTGGTCATCACCCACAGTACTGACGAGAGTACTCGCGTGGCCACGCACTACAAAAACAGCTACAGGGTGTCGCTCGGCATGGAGTATGTCGCGTCGAAGAAGCTGACGGTTCGCGCCGGTGTGAGGTACCTGCCTGGCGCTACCGAGGACGACTACTTGATCCCGTCGTCCAATGACGTCGATCTCATCGTTCCGTCTCTTGGGGTGGGCTACCGCTTCGGAAGAGCGCTGGAGCTCGACCTGACGGCCTTCTATGTGAGCGGACGTCGGACGAGGCATGGACAAGAGGCGTTCGATCAGGACCACGTGATTGTGGTCGCGGGACTACGCTGGGGCTTGTAGGTAGGCCCCGCGCCGCTGCCGGGCAAGCCCCTCGCGTCGGCCGAAGACGCCGCCGATGGTCTCGCTGACGCTCCGCGTGAAAAAACGTGGCCGGATGTGGACTGGCATCCACATTCGAATAGCGATAGAATGCCATCGATGAGAACCGTCCAGATGACTCTCGACGAGAGCCTGGTCACGCGCGTGGACCGTGCCGCCCGGCGCCTGGGAACGACGCGCTCCGGCTTCACGCGGGACGCACTGCGGGAGGCGCTCGCCCGCCAGGCGACCCGGGAGAAGGAGCGAAGGCACCGGCAGGGCTACGAGGCCAAGCCCGTTCAGCGCGGCGAGTTCGACACGTGGGCCGCGGAGCAGTCGTGGCCCGACTGAGGCGCGGTGAGATCCGCTGGTACCGTTTCGCGCGGCCCGACAAGGAGCGACCGGTCGTGATCCTGACCCGGGACTCGATCCTCGAGTACCTGGGCGAGGTCAGCGTCGCCCCGATCACCACGACGGTCCGCGGCATCGCTTCCGAGGTCCGGCTCGGGGCGGAAGACGGGGTGCCGCGCGAGTGCGCGGTCAACCTCGATCACGTGCAGACGGTCGCGAAGGGGCGCCTCGGCGCGCTCGTGGCGACCCTCTCCCCCGGACGGATGGGCGAGATCCGCGAGGCCCTGCTCTTCTCCCTCGGCTTCGATTAGCTTAGCTGCGCGCTATACTCCGGCCACTCTTGTTCCCTCAGGCCGGATCCCGGCTCGGGCCCTACGAGCTCATGGCGCCGATCGGCGCCGGCGGCATGGGGGAAGTGTGGCGGGGAAAGGACACCCGCCTCGACCGCAGCGTCGCCGTCAAGATGCTCCCCGCAGGCTTCGCGCAGGACGACGAGCGCCGCCAGCGCTTCGAGCGCGAGGCGAAGACGATCTCCTCGCTCAACCATCCCCACATCTGCACGCTCTTCGACGTCGGCCACGAGGGCGAATCGCACTTCCTGGTGATGGAGCTGCTCGAGGGGGAATCGCTCGCGGACCGCCTGCTGAAGGGCCCGCTGCCGCTCGACCAGGTCGTGAAGTTCGGGGCACAGGTCGCCGATGCCCTCGACGCCGCGCACAAGCAGGGCATCGTCCACCGCGACCTCAAGCCCGGCAACGTGATGCTGACGAAGGCGGGGGCGAAGCTCCTCGACTTCGGCCTGGCCCGCTCTGGAGCCGGGATCGGCGCACTCGCGGACTCGACGGCGCTACCGACCGAGGCGAAGCCGCTCACCACTGCCGGGACGATTCTCGGCACGTTCCAGTACATGGCGCCCGAGCAGCTCGAGGGCGTCGAAGCCGACCCGCGGACCGACATCTTCGCGCTCGGCGCGCTCCTCTACGAGATGGCGACGGCCCGGCGCGCCTTCGAAGGCAAGTCGAAGACGAGCCTGATCGCGGCGATCCTCTCGACGCAGCCCCCGCCGATCTCGTCGGTCCAGCCGGTGATGCCGCCGACGCTCGACCACGTGGTGCGCAAGTGCCTCGAGAAAGACCCGGACGACCGCTGGCAGAGCGCACACGACGTCGCGAGCGAGTTGCGCTGGATCGGCGAGGCGGGCTTGCAGGCCGGGGTGCCGGCGACGCTGTCGCTCCGGCGGCGGAGCCGCGAGCGACTCGCCTGGCTGCTGGCCGCCGCTTTCGCCACAGCGTCTGCGGCCGGCCTCGCCTGGGCCCTGAAGCTCCAAGCGACGGTCCGCGAGGCGGAGCGTCCGTTCCGGGCCGAGCTGGTCCCGCCTCCGGACGTGCGCCTGGCCGGGGTGATTGCGGGCGCAATGGCCCTCTCGCCCGACGGTCAGCGGCTAGCCTTCGTCACCGACCGCGATCCGCGGGCCGGCCTCGCCGTGCGCGACCTGGCCTCGGGCGAGACTCGGCTCATCGCCGGGACGAACGACGCGGCCTTCCCGTTCTGGTCGCCGGACAGCCGGTGGCTCGCCTTCTTCACCGACGGACACCTCAAGAAGGTGGAGGCCGCAGGGGGGCCGGTCCAGGTCATCTGCGACGCCCACTCCGGCCGCGGCGGCACCTGGAGCGCCGAGGGCATCGTCGTGTTCGCACCCGACATCAGCGGCCCGCTCGTCAAGGTCTTCGCGGGAGGAGGCACACCGGCCCCTGTGACCCGCACCTCCGACCCCAGGACGACTCACCGCAACCCGTTTTTCCTCCCGGACGGCCGGCACTTTCTCTTCACGACGCGCGACGCCACCGTGCGGGCCGCGAGCATCGCAGTCTCGTCGCTCGACGGCGCTCCGCCGAAGCGGCTTCTGGAACAGGGCTCGAACCCGCAGTACGCCGGCGGGTTCCTGTTCACTGTCGTCGACGGCAACCTGGTCGCGCAGTCCTTCGACGCCTCTCGGCAGGTCCTCGAGCGGCAGCCGGTGGCCATCGCCGACGCCATCGAGTACTGGAACCCGCGCGATCTCGCCAACTTCTCGGTTTCGGGAGCAGGCCTCTTGGCTTATCGCCAGCGGCGTCTGCGGAAGACGCAGCTCGTATGGCTCGATCGCAGCGGGCGGGAGCTCTCTACGGTCGGTGAGCCTGCTTACTACTTCAACCTCGACCTCCTCGGCAGCCGGAGCCAGGCGCTCGCCGCCGTGCTCTCGGACGCCGCCGGCAAAGACGCCGACGTCTGGACCTTGGACCTGGCGCGCTCCCAGCTGACCCGCTCGACGTTCCTATCGGATCCCGGCTACCTCTTCGCCGCGGTTTCGCCGGACGGAGCGCGCCTGGCCGTCTCGACAGCCTCCGTGGGCGGCCGAGATGGGGAGACGCTCTGGGTGCAACCCACGTCCGGGAGCGGCTCGGCGCAACCCCTGCAGGAAAAGGGCGGCTTCAGCGTCAGCCACTGGTCGGCCGACGGTGCCTTCCTCGTCGGATCGACACAGGTAGCCGAGACGGGCTTCGACATCGCCTACGTGAAGCTGGCCGATCCGTCCCATACCATCCCCTTCACCAAGCGCCGCTTCGACGAACAGGCACCGGCCCTCTCCGTGGACGGCCGCCTCATCGCCTATCAGTCCAACGAGACCGGGCGAAACGAGATCTTCCTGTCCGACTTTCCCAAGGGCGCCCGCAAAGCGCAGGTCTCGCGCTCCGGCGGTGACACCCCCAGTTGGCGGAGCGACGGTCACGAGCTGTATTTTCACGTCCCCGACGGGGCCATGGCGGTCGCCGTGACCGAGCGAAACGGCGCCATCGCGATCGGGACACCGGAGCGACTCCCGTTCTCCCGCGAGACCTTCCGCCTTGATCTCGGTGTCCGCTCCCCGGACGGGAAGCGCTTCCTCGTCGAGCGCTACGCCTCCGATGCCGTCACCGAGCCGATCCGTCTCGTCCGCTCCTGGCGCCCGCTCGTCGAGAAGTAGGTCATCCATGCCCCCGCAGGTCGGCTCCCGGCTCGGTCCCTACGAGCTCACGGCCCCGATCGGCGCCGGTGGGATGGGAGAGGTGTGGGGCGGGCGCCAAGGCGGACCTCTGGCTGCTCCCGCTCGACGGCTCGGGCCCGGCGACGCCGTGGCTGGAGACGCCCGCCAACGAAGGCCTGGCCACGAGCTCCCGGCAAGAGGACCGGATCAAGCTCGTGCTCAACTGGCCTCGCGAGCTCGCCCGGCTCGCGGCGGCGGGCCGCGACGAACGGTAGGGCGGCTCTGACGCGGGAGAACATGGCGCCTGCGCTCGATCCGGAAGCGGTCGCCGACGAAACGAGACGCGCGGACGTGCTGCGCCGGACAGTCGACGTGGCGTGCGCCCTGCTGCGCCAGTCGCGCCTCTCGCGCGAGGAAGCCGAGTCGGTCGTCGCCTTCACGAAAATGCGCGTGCTCGAGCTGTTCCCGGGCAAGGAGGACGTGTGGGACCTCGTGCTCGCGCCGCGCTTCGCCCGCATCGTGGACGAGTTCTGCGCCTCGCCCGCGGCCCGTGTCCTGCCCTTCTGTCGGCACTGACGCACCCGCCGGTCCGGTGCTACCCTCGGAGCCTGCGATGCGCGCTCGGACTTCTGCTTGGCCCATGGCGTCAGTGCTGGTCGCGGGCAGTCTTGCCCTCACCGCCGCGGGGCCCGCGCTGGTGCTCGCCGCCGCGTCCCATTCCAGCAAGTGAACGCCCACGGGGAGCGGCACTCGATCCGCAACATCCGCAAGCAGTTCCGCGAGCCGCGGATCCACTTCGCGCTCGTGTGTGCCGCGCTCGGGTGTCCACCGCTGCGGAGCGAGGCCTACGTCGCGCCCCGCCTCGAGGAGCAGCTCGAGGACCAGGCGCACGCGTTCCTGCTGCGCTCTCCCGCCAGGCGGAGACGGGCAGTGGGTCGCGTACCTCGGCGCGACCGCACAGCGGCCGCCGCTGCCGACGGTGCGCCCCGCCGCGGGTGGCCCGGCGCGCGGGCTGGGCGAGGATCGCGTGCATTCGAACGCGCGGGTGGACCGGCGAAGAAGCCGGCCATCGTCTACGTGCACGGCGGACCGCCGCGCCAGATGCTGCTCGGCTGGCACTATTCCGACTACTACTCGAACGCCTACGCGCTCAACCAGTACCTGGCGAGCCGGGGCTTCCTGGTGCTCTCGGTCAACTACCGGCTCGGGATCGGCTACGGCTGCGAGTTTCACCGGTTCGAGCCCAGCGATCGTGAGGAAGCGCTCGCGGTGGCGTGGCGGTCGTCGCCCGTCTCGAGCGTCTCCAGCTGGACGTCACCCGTGCTGCTGATCCACGACGACGACGACCGAAACGTGCGCTTCACCGAAACGGTCGACCTGGCGCGGCGGCTTCAGGCGCGCGGCGTGCCGTACGAGGAGCTCGTAATCGTGGACGACACCCACCACTTCCTGCTGCACGCCAACCAGCTCCGCGTGAACCGCGCGATCGCGGAGTTCCTGGAGCGCCGGCTCGGGGCGGTGGGACCACCGGCGCGATAAGCCGCCGTCGGCTGGGACGGAATCAGAGGAGCGGTCGCATGCGGGCGATGAGCTCGTCCACCCGGAAGGGGATCCGCCGGTGGCCGGCCTCGATGGCGCACCACTCGTCACGGAAGTGGACCGTCATCCCTCCGGCGTCGCCCAGGCCCTGCACCACGCTGAGGGTCTTCGCGTCGATCAGATCGTAGAGGCGCGCCCCGGGCGGGCCGAGCGCCCCCAGCAGGTTGGTGTCCTTGAGGTCCGGTGGCAGCTCCAGGCGCTTCAGGTCGTCGGGTTGCGTGTCCCAGGGTCCCGTGGCGACCGCACTGAGCATGCGCGTGGCGAGACCCGGAGCGATCGACGAAGGCTTCACGATCAGCACCACGCCGGCCGTCGACCGCCGCCGCACCCGGAACAGCAACTCCTCGCCGGCATGCCGCTCTTCGTCCGCGTCGCCCTCGCGCACCCTGACGTAGTAATAGACGGGCGGCTCGGCGGCCGTGCGGCGCGGCTGCTCCACCACGTAGCTATTGTGGCGGTCGTTCGTGATCCGGGTCACGAGCGCCTCGAGCGTGCCCTTCTCCTCGGGACAAGGGCGGAAGCCGGCCCGCTCGAGGAGCTCCTCCCGCGCCTGGCGTTGCTTGCGGTGCGCCGTGACGACCCAGACTACGATGGCCGCGACGACCAGGACCACCGCAGCCAGCACCAGAGTGTTCGACGCGTCTACTGGCATACAGTGGCGGGTTCCGCGCGCATCGGACACCAGAATACCACCTCGCCGAGGCTAGAATCTCCGGTCAGAGTCCGGCTGGAGGCGCTACTCGGAAGGGTTCAGGAGCCTCCCGCCGACTTCGGAGCGCCGAGGCTCGCGGGCGTCTCGCGGCACTGGTGACCAGGGCGAGGCGGAGGCCGCCCGAAGGCGTTAGCGCGGCTGGCGCCGAGTCGTCTCCTGGCTCCGCTGCAGGGCGATACCATCCCGCGTGTCCGTGGTCAGCGTTTGACGACGCGGCCGTCCTTCATCACGAACACGACACGCTTCAGCGCCTCGAGGTCCTGCAGCGGGTCTCCGTCCAGCGCGATCAGGTCGGCCTTCATGCCGGGCCGGAGCGCGCCGCGCTCGGCCTCGACCCCCAGCACGCGTGCCGCGTTCGTGGTCATCATCCGCAGCACGTCCGCCGGGGGCAGTCCCGCCTCCTTGTAGACGTCCACGTACGCCGAGGACATCGACCCGCGGCTGTACCCCTGGGGATTGAAGAACAGGTCGGTGCCGAACGCCATCGTGAGCCCGGCCTTGTGCGCGCGCTTGAGGCGGTCCTGCAGCTTGTCGTACATCGGCTCCGGCAGCCCGACCGCCTTGAGCGCGACTCGAGGGAAGTCGGTGCCAACGAGCGCCACACCCTTGCGCTTCATCAGCTGGATCGTCTCGTCGCTCAGCAGGAAGCCGTGCTCGATCGACGCCACGCCTCCCTCGGCGGCCGCGCGCGCGCCGGCGTCGGTCATCGAGTGGGCGCATACCCGCCTGCCCGCTCGCGCTGCCTCCGCGACGATCGTGCGCACGTCCTCGGCGTCGTAGGCGTAGGGTTGGTCGTCCATCACGATCTTGATCACACGTGCGCCGTACGCGACGTTCTCGCGCACCGCCTTGCGCATCTCGTCCCTGGTGTCCGCGTACAGGTACTCGGGCTCCCCCAGGCCGGGGCGCTCGCCGCGCAGTACTCCAATGTGCTCGTGGCCGACGCCGAACAGCTCTCGGAACAACCTGGGTGCTTCGACCGGGAACTGGCCCCCGAAGGCGGCGATGATGCGACCCGCGTTGACGACCGTGGGCCCTTCGACCAGCTTCTCTTCGATCGCGCGCCGCAGGTCGGTGTCGGCGTAGTTGGCTGCGTTGCCCACGTCGCGCACGGTCGTGAAGCCGTGCTCCAGCATGGATCGGGCGTTCACGACACCCTGAATCGCGCGATAGGCGGTGCTGTCGACCAGCGTGCGCAGAAACAGCGCTTCGTACACGTCACGCACGCTCTCTCCGGCCGGGTGACCCACCGCGACGCACAGGTGCGTGTGGAGGTCCATCAGCCCGGGCACTACCGTCCGGCCGCCGAGATCGATCAGCTCGGCTCCCGGGGGAACTTCGTTGCCGACGGACTTGATCACGCCGTCCTCGACGACGATCACCGCGTTCGCCGTCGCCGTCCCCTTCTCTGGATCGACCAGCCGAGAGGCGCGCACGGCGATGGAGGCCGCGGGGCTGACGGCGGGGAGCGACAGGGCGAGACAGACGAGAGCGATCCGAGGCGTCGCACGCATGCAGACCTCCGTTCTGTTGGCGAAAGAGCCGCCGACATCCTACGCCCGCAGCAGGCCTTGCGGACGGCCGGTCCGTGCTGCCCTTCGTGGGCCGGCTGGCTCCGCGCCCCGCGTTCAGGCGAGGTCGCGCAGGATCTCGCGGGCGGCGTTCATGCCCGGGCCGCCCGTCACACCACCGCCGGGATGCGTGCCGGCGCTGCACAGGTATAAGCCGCGCACGGGCGTGCGGTAGCGGCCGAAGCCGAGGAGCGGCCGGGCCAGGAAGAGCTGGTCGAGGGAGGGCTCGCCGTGCGAGGGATGGCCGCCCGTCGTGCCGTAGATCGACTCGAGATGCCAGGGTGTCAGCACCTGCCGGCCGACGACGAGCCCGCGCAGCCCCGGCGCGTACTCCTCGAGCGTGGTCAGCACCGCGTCCGCGACCTCTCCCGCGCGCTCCGGCCACGAGCCGGTCTTCAGCCGGAAGGGCGTGTACTGCACGTAGACCGACATCACGTGCTGCCCGGCCGGTGCCAGCGAGGGGTCGGAGGGCGTCGGGATCGTGATGTCGAGGTAGGGACGCTTGGAGATCCCGCCGTACTTGGCGTCGTCGAAGGCGCGCTCGAGCGCGTCGACCTCCGGGCCGATGTGGATCCGCCCGCGGAGCAACGCGTCGCCGTCCTTCGCCGCGGTGAAGCGTGGCAGGCCGGAGAGCGCAAGGTTGACCTTGGAGGCCATCCCGGCCGTGCGGAAGTTGCGGACCCGCTGCGCGTCGTCGGGATCGAGCGCGATCGGGTCGAGAAGCTGGAGCAGCGTCCGCTGCGGATCGATGGCCGATGCCACGGCGCGCGCCTCGATCTCCTCGCCGCCAGCGAGGACGACACCCGTGATCCGTCCGTCGCGAAGCACGAAACGCTCGACGGCGGCGCCGGTGCGTATCACGGCGCCGAAGCCGCGCGCGGCGCTCGCGAGCGCGCCCGTCAGCGCGCCCAGGCCGCCCTTCACGAGCACCGTCGATCCGGCGCCGTTGCCCTCGCCGGCGGCGGCCTGAAGCAGCAGGTTCGCCGTGGTGCCCGCCGACCACGGGCCGGCCATCATGCCCTGGATGCCGCGCGCGGCGATCACGGCGCCGAGCAGCGGCGTCTCGAACCACTCCTGCGCGAAGTCGGCGACGGCCATCGGGCCCCAGCGCAGCAGGTTCTGACCGTCGGCGCGGCCGAGGCGCCGCAGCGCCCAGCCGAAGCCGGCGAGCGGAAACAGATCGCGCAGCTCCGGGCGCTCGACGTCGGGCGGCGTCAGCTCGAGCAGCCGGCCGAGCACGGCTGAAAGCCGGCCTAGCGACGCGTGGAACTCGAGATAGCGTGCGGCGTCCTTCGCCGAGAAGCGCGCAATCTCAGAGGCGCAGCGCTCCGGGTCGCCGAACAGACTGAGCCCACGCCCGTCCGGAAGCGGCGCAAAGACGCGCGGCTCGGGGAGCGTCCACTCGAGGCCGTGACGGTGAAGCTCGAGGGCCGCGGCGAGCTTCGGACGCAGCGGGCCCGCCGTGTGGGCCACCGTCGACGCTCGGAACCCGGGATGGAACTCCTCGGTGACCGAAGCACCGCCGATGATCTCGCGCCGCTCCAGGACGAGCGGCTTGAGCCCGCCCTTCGCGAGGAGCGCGGCCGCGGCGAGCCCGTTCGGCCCGCCCCCGATCACGATCACGTCGGCCTTCAGCGTGCGCCTCCGTGACCGAGGTCCTTGAGCACCTCGAGCGCGGCGAGCCGGCCCGGAGCCCCCATGATCCCGCCGCCGGGGTGCGTGGCCGAACCGCACATGTAGAGCCCGGCGAGCGGGGTCCTGTAGCGGGCCCAGCCCGGCACCGGCCGCAGGAAGAAGAGCTGCTCCAGGCTCAGCTCGCCCTGGAAGATGTTGCCCTCCGAGAGGCTCCACTCGCGCTCGAGGTCGAGCGGCGTCAGCACCTGGCGGTGCCGGATGATCTGCTTCAGGTTCGGGGCGTGCTCCGCGAGCGTGTCGATGACCGTGTCGCCGAAGGCCTCGCGTTTGTCGTCCCAGGTGCCCTCGCGCAGCTTGTACGGCGCGTACTGCACGAAGCACGACAAGACGTGCTTGCCGGGCGGGGCGACCGACGGGTCGGTGAGCGACGGGATCACGACATCGATGTACGGGCGGCGCGAGAAGTCGCCGTACTTGGCGTCGTCGTAGGCGCGCTCCATGTACTCGACGCTCGGAGAGATCGAGATCGCCCCGCGCAGGTGCGCCCCGGGGCCCGGCAGGCACTTGAAGTCCGGCAGCGAGTCGAGCGCGAGGTTGACCTTCCCGGAGGAGCCGCGGAACTTGTAGCGCCCCACGTCCTCGACGAACGAGGCGGGGAGCGCGCCCGGCTCGCACAGCTTTTGGAACGTGATGCGCGGGTCGACGCTCGAAAGCACCACCCTCGCGTCGATCTCCTCCCCGCCGGGGAGCACGACACCCGTCGCGCGGCCGCGCTTTGCCTTGATGTGTGCGACCGGAGCCTCGGTGCGGATCTCGACACCTGCCTCGCGCGCGGCGCCCGCGATCGCGAGGCTGATCGCGCCCGTTCCGCCGCGCGAGAAGCCCCACGAGCGGAAGGCCCCGTCGATCTCGCCCATGTAGTGGTGCAGCAGCACGTACGCGGTGCCTGGCGAGCGCACGCCCAGGAACGTGCCGATGATCCCGCTCGCCGACATGGTGGCCTTCAGCACGTCGGTCTCGAACCACTGGTCGAGCAGATCCGAAGCACTCATCGTCATGAGCTGCAGCAGGCTGTGCTGCTGACCGCGCGAGAGCTGCCGGAAACGCTGGCCGAGGCCGGCAAGCTGCCCGAGGCCCTTCACGTCGTACGAGAACGGATCGGGTGGCACCATCGACAGGATCGGCTTGACGAAGCGCGCCATCTCGACCATCGCCTTGGCGTACTCGTCGTAGGCTTCGGCGTCCGTCGGCGAGTGGCGGTAGATCTCGCGCCGCGTCTTCGCGTGGTCGCTCATGCGCCACAGGTGGTCGCCGTTCGGCATCGGGGTGAAGGTGCCGTCGAGCGGCAGGATCTCGAGCCCGTGGCGCGGCAGCTCCAGCTCGCGGATGATCTCGGGGCGCAGCAGCGAGACGACGTAGGAGCAGACCGAGAAGCGGAAGCCTGGGAAGACTTCCTCGGTCACCGCCGCGCCGCCCAGCACGTGCCGGCGCTCGAGCACCAGCACCTTCTTCCCCGCGCGCGCGAGGTACGCCGCGCTCACGAGGCCGTTGTGGCCCCCGCCGATGACGATTGCGTCGTAGCTCGTTCCCATTCGGGCGGTCATTCTACAGGAGCTGCGGTGCTATCATCCCGCTCCGATGCCGATCGGGACGCCGTTCCATCCGCGCACCGCAGCACTCTGCGCGAGCATGAACTGGCGGGAGTGGTCGGGCTACTTCGCCGTGAGCGCGTACGAGGCCAACCACGAGCGCGAGTACAACGCGATCCGCAACGCCGCCGCCCTGATCGACGTCTCACCGCTCTTCAAGTACCGCGTCTTCGGACGCGACGCCACGCGCCTCGTCGACCGCGTCATCACACGCGACGTGCCGAAGATGGCCGTCGGCCAGGTCGCCTACACGAACTGGTGCGACGGAGACGGCAAGCTGATCGACGACGGGACCGTCTCGCGCCTCGGCCCCGAGCTCTACCGCTGGACCGCCGCCGAGCCCAACCTGCGCTGGATCCGGCAGAACGCGCACGGGCTCGAGGTCGAGATCGAGGACGTCTCGGACAAGCTGGCGGCGCTCGCGCTCCAGGGCCCGACGAGCCGCGAGATCCTGAGGAGCTGCGCCGAGGGCGACGTGGCGGGGCTCAAGTACTTCCGGGTGATGCCCGCGAAGATTCGCGGCATCCCGGTCGAGATCTCGCGCACCGGCTACACCGGCGACCTCGGCTACGAGATCTGGGTCGCGGCCGAGCTAGCGCTCGCACTGTGGGACGCGCTGATGGAGGCTGGGCGCGCGTACGACATCACGCCCACCGGGATGCTGGCGCTCGACGTGGCGCGCATCGAAGCGGGATTGATCCTGCTCGACGTCGATTACACGAGCGCGAAGAAGGCCTTGATCCCGTCACAGAAGTACTCGCCCTACGAGATCGGCCTCGGCCGACTGGTGAACCTTCAGAAAGCGCCCTACGTCGGCCAGGCGGCGCTGCTGCGCGATCTCGCGGCGGGCGTGCCCCGCGAGCTCGTGGGCCTCGACGTGAGCTGGGAAGACGTCGAGCGGCTCCACGACGAGGCCGGGCTCGCGCCGCAGCTTCCGGCCACGGCCTCGCGCGTCTCGGTCCCTGTGTTCCGCGACGGCGTTCAAGTGGGCCGCGCCTCGAGCAGCACCTGGTCGCCCACGCTCAAGAAGATGATCGCCCTCGCGACGGTCGCCCGCGACGCCGCCCAGGCGGGCACGGCGCTGCAGATGGAGCTGACCGTCGAGCATAGGCGGCGCGAGGTCGGCGTGACGGTCGCGAAGCTGCCCTTCTTCGATCCCCCGCGCAAACGCGCGTAGGCCGAGTCGGCGCTGTAGCGCCCGGCCAGGGCTCGGCACCTGTGTTTTCACCCACAGTCGAAAATCGCCGTGAGTGTTTTTGAGTCTCGCTCAGTTCCTTGGAGAAGGGGCGCCGCTTTCCAAGAACACGAGCATCTCGTGGTCGAAGGCCTCGGGGCAGTCCGCCATCGGCACGTGCCCACAGCCGTCGAGCACTTTGAGTGTGGCGTGCGGGAACTCCGCCTGGAGCGGGGCTGCGTAGGCGACCGGGATCAGCCGGTCTTGCTTCCCCCAGACGATGAGCACCGGCATGTCCGCGCGGCCGAGCGTGCCGTTCAGCCAGTCGCGCCCCGCGCCCATCGACTCGAGGGCGCGGCGGATGATCCACTCGTCGCGCAGGCGGCGCGCGAGGATGTCGCGCGCCAGGAAGGAGGGCATGGCGGGCGGCTTGTGGCGGACGGCGGCGGTCAGGCGCCGGACGCCGTCCTCGTCCTGCGGGAACAGGACCTCGACGGGGATCGCGGCCGCGTCGTCGGGTCGCATTCCCGCGGGCGCCACTACGACCAGTCGCTCGACGAGCTGCGGGTGCTCCCCGGCAAGGCGCGCGACGATCCATCCCCCCATCGAGATGCCCGCGACGCGGGCCTTCGTAACACCCACGGCCGCCATGAAGGCGCGCACGGCCTCGACCTGCATGGGTAAGCCGTAGTCGGCAGCGGCCGGCCGCTCGGATCGACCGAAACCGGGCAGGTCCGGGGCGTACACGTGATACCTCCGCCCCAGCGGAGCCATGAGGCGCCCCCACTCCTGCAGCGCGTTGCTGCCGAGACCGTGCACGAGGATCAGGCGCGGTCCTTTGCCCGATTCCAGGTAGCGAAGGCGGTAGGACCCGGCCTGCACGTGCGCGCTCTGGACGCCCTGAAGGCGCAGCAGCAGCTCGCCGGCCGCCTCGAGCAGGGTCACCGGCCGGGCATAGCCGAAGACTAGCAGCGCCGCGAGCAACGCGAGCCCGATCGCAGCGAAGCGGCGCAAGACTCTCATGCCGAAGCCACGTCAGGCCGGGCCAGCACGCGCGAGCTGAGCGCCGCCACCAGGTAGAACGCGGCGCCACCGAGCATCGCCCAGGTGAAGCCGAAGATCACGGCAGTCACCATCGTGGCGAGCGATCCGACGACCGAGAACAGCCCGTTCATGCCCCAATAAAGAGGAGGTGCCGGGAAGGGACCCTGCCCCGTCGCCCGCAGGCCCTTCGGGAAGGGCATCCCCATCAGGAAGCCGAGCGGAGCCACCAGCAGGATCGCGATCGCGATCCGGGCGCCGAGCGGCAGCGGCAGGAGCGCCGGCACCACCCGCGGCAGCGCCAGCGCGTAGAGGATCGCGACGGCCGCCGCCGCGAAGCAGACTGGCGCCAGGCGGAAACGCCCGCTCGCCCAGCTGCCGAGGCCGCCCGATGCCAAAAGCGTGAAGAGCAGGATCGACAGCGTGAAGATCGGGTGGCCGAGCAGCAGCGTCAGGTGCTGCAGCAGCGCGAGCTCCACGGCGATAAAGCCGATGCCCAGGCTCGCGAAGTAGACGATCGACAGGGCGTAGGCGGCCGTGGCTTCGCCCCGCGGCTTTCCGAAGGCGACCACCAGCAGGCCCAGCGGCAGCAGCACGGCGAGCACGATGGCGAACTGGTCGCGCATCTCCCGCGGCAGCCCCCACGGCTTCACCCTCGCGAAGAAGAACGGCCGGTCGTCGAAGACGGGGTCGACGCGGGTCGCGGCCTGCGCGACGAAGTCGGCGAAGCTCGTCCTCGCCGCGAACAGCGAGGCGTAAGGCTCCTCGACGTGCCGGACGGGCACGATCACGGGCTGCGCCTCGGCCCAAGAGGTCATGCGCTCCGTCTCGACCTGGGTGAAGGGCCGCTTCTTCAACATGAAGATCATCTGCGGCGGGTCCTCGCGGTCGCCCGCGCGCTTCTCCAGCAGCACCGCGATGCGTCTGCCGGCTTCGGCCGGACCGAGCAGCGCCACCGCGTTCGCGACGAGCCGGGGCACGTCCACGGGCCAGCGCAGGATCACGAGCTGCCCGTCGTCGGTGAGGTGGTCGGTGTAGGCGCGGAACGCCTCGACCGTGTAGAGGTGGTTCTCGGAGAGCGAGAGCCCCCCGGACGCGACGGCCGCCCACGAGTCGACGAAGCCCATCAGGATCACGTCGAAGCGGCGGTCGCTGCGCCGGATGAAGGTGCGGCCTTCCGAGAGGACCGCCTCGACCCGCGGGTGGTCGTAGATGTTCCCGGCCCGCGCCTCGAACTGGCGCACGAAGCGCAGCATCAGCGGGTTCATCTCGACGGCCGTCACCTTCTCGGATCCCGCGCCGAGCGCCACCAGCACGTCGGAGCCGCCGCCGGGCCCGATCACCAGCGTCTTCGGCCGCTCCGGTGCAACCTTGAACGGCAGCGCGCGGTACCAGTCCCGCATACCCGTGAGGCTGGCGACGTCGCCGTCCCACGCCAGGATGTTCGTCCACGCGTCCGAGTCGATGTAGAGGCGCGCCAGGTAGGGGGGCTCGAATCCGGTGACGGCGTCGATCCGCGAGTAGGCGTTCCAGCCGGTGAGCGCGATCCTCGCCCCCGGCGTCGCCGCCATGTGCCGGTAGAGGCCCTTCGTCGGGGCGGAACGGATGTTGAAGAAGCCCGACCGCTCATTGAGCCCGACCGCGGCGAACACGAGGAGCGCCGCGAGCGCGGCCCACACCCGGAAGCGAGGGGCGAACGCCGCCGCGGCGGCAAGCGGTGCGAGCGACACTGCGAGTACGGCGCTCTCGCCGCCGAGCCACGACAGCAGGAACGTGACCCCGAGCGCTCCGAGCGACGCGCCGGCCAGGTCGGCGAAGTAGAGCTTCGCGGCTCGCTCGCGCTCGACGGCGAACAGCATCGAGAGCGCGACCCCGGCGAGGAAGAACGGCAGCAGCGACACAGCGAAGTAGAGGATCAGCCGCTCGGGGTGGAACGGGACCCGGACGATCAGCCACAGCGCGAGTGGGATCGACAGGCCGTAGAGGAGCGTGGAGAGCGCCGCGCGCTCGCGCGTGAAGGCGATTCGCCCGCGCAGCAGGTGCAGCGCGAAGCCGCCGAGCCCCCAGCCGAGGAGAGCCACCGAGATCGCGACGAAGGCGTAGTGGTACCAGATCGTGGCCGAGAAGATGCGGGTGAGCCCGATCTCGAACATCAGGCCGGAAAGCGTGACGAGAAAGATGCCCAGGTAGAGACCCATGCTGGAACCGCCTCCTAGGGGGCGGCGCGCGAAGGTATTTCGAGTACCAGGAGGCGTCAAGTGCGGGGGGCGCCGTGCGGGGGGCGCCGGTGCAGCGGCGCGCCGGTCGCGGCAGCGTCAGCGTGTCCGACTAGAATCGATAAAGGAGAGACGGCGGTGGACCCAGCGGCGACCGGGGCGCGGCTCAAGAACGTGCTGGTACTCTGCACCGGCAACTCCTGCCGCTCCCAGATGGCCGAGGGCTTCATCAACCACCTGCTGGGCGGGCGCTTTCGGGCCCGCTCGGCGGGAATCGCGCCGGCCGCGATGGTCAACCAGCTGGCGGTGCGCGCCATGGCCGAGGTCGGAGTGGACATCTCGAACGGCCGGCCGGAGCACGTCGCTTCGTACCTCGAGGAGGCGTGGGATCTGGTCGTGACCGTGTGCGACTCGGCCCAGGAAAGCTGCCCCAGCTTCCCCCGTCCCGTCGAGAGGCTCCACATGTCGTTCTTCGACCCCGCGCGGGCGGAGGGGACGGACGAGGAGAAGATGCCCGTCTTCCGGCGCGTGCGCGACGCGATCCGGGATCGCCTGCTGCCCGAAGTGCGCGCGCGGCTGAGCCGAGTCCGAGGCGATCTGTGAGCCTCCAGTCCGCCCTGGCCCACCACGGCCTCATCCCGGAGCAAGATGCGGCCGAACCTCGCTTTCAGCGCCACCCGCCGACGAGAGCGACGCCGAAGCCCCCGTCCGGAACGGCTAGCGGCACGAGAGCGACCCGGGCTCGGCCGCGACCCACGGTGACGCTGCGCCCACCGACGATCCCGAGGGCCGCTCCAAAGAGCACGTCGCTTGGGAAGTGCTTGTTCTCCTGAAGACGCGAGCCGGCCACGTACACGGCGAACACATAGGCGGGGAGGCCCACCTTCCATCCGTAGAACCGCTGGAGAACAGTGGCCGTCGCGAAGCTAGCCGAGCTGTGACCGGAGGGAAAGGAAAGGCGGTTTGATCCGTCCGGCCGCGTCCGCCCAGCCGCCAGTTTGAGGCCCTGCGTCAGAACCCCGGACACGATCTGGGCGCGGATGAGATGGTATCCGAGGGCCCGAACCTCCCCGTTGCGTGTGGCGCGGCCCACCACGTAGGTGGCGACAGCCCCGCCGACCTGGACGAGACCTCCACCACCGACCGCCCCCGGTTCCAGGAAGAGGTCCAGCGCCGGAGAGCTCTCGAAGGCATTTGTAATCCCCCGGTCGTTGTTGCGGACGGCCAGGCTGGCGGCTCCACCCCCCGCGAGCACGAGCAGGTTGTCCCGGTCCGCCAGATGGCGGAAATCCCGGCCCAACTGCCGCAAGAGCCCGTCGCGTCCCGCTCGGTGCTCGGCCGAGAGGCCTTCCTCGCCCTCCTCCCCTTCCTCTTCACACTCGATCTCGACCCCACCCTTGCTCACGTCCCCGGCCGCCGCATAGCCGCTCGAGAGCTGGATCTGGAAGCGATCGGGCCGCTGGTCCGGGGTCCGGTCCTCGACCTCGATCGTGAACTCGATGTCGGCGCCGTCGACCTGGCCCATCCCGCGCACGGTTCCGCGGGTCCCTCGGACGACGAGGCTCGCGATCCGGGACGAGCGGAAGCGGAGGCCAACCCTCGTGTCACGGTACGAGAGCTCGCCCTCAGGCTCGTTCCGTCCTGGCTCGTGCTCCGCCTCGAGGTCGAAGCTTGCCTCGGGGTTCGTGGAGAGCGACCCTTCGCCCTCGATCTCGCACGAGGAGGCGGCGGGGGTGCCCCGGCCAGAATGCGGCGCGGCTCCAAGACCGGTTGCACCGACCGGTAGGAGGAGGGCAAGCACCCACGCAACGGCTCGGATCGCGGTCACGACATCCTCTCGTTGTCGGCACCCTACCGCAGCCTGGATGAACGGCCGATGAACGGGGCAGCCAAATGGACCCCCTTCCCGGAGAAAGACCCGCCGTCCGGCGGCCGAGCGACGCCAGTCGCGGACCCGGAGGTCGAAGTCGTTTCGGGTCGAATGGGGCAGCGAATATAGAGTATTTTCGCTGGACCGCGGGCTGCCACGGAAAGCAGAGTCGCTCGGTCGGCCTGGGCGGTCTTCGCCGCCGGCAACCGCGTCCGCGCCCAGCCGTAGAGCTGTGCCACAATCGGCGTCTCGACCCTCCGGAAAGGAGCCTGGTGCGTCCAGATGCTCCCCGTTTCCGGCTGCTGGAGCGCCTTGGCGGCGGCAGCGGGGGCGAAGTCTACAAGGCTCTGGACCTCGTCCTGGGCCGCGTCGTGGCGCTCAAGCTCCTCGCCACGCGGCCGAGGATGGACGCGTCCGTCATCACGGCCGACGAGGCGCTCGCGGCGGCACGGCTCAACCACCCCGGCATCGTCGCCGTCCACGAGCTGACGCGCTGGCAGAACCGTCCCTGCATCGTGATGGAGAACGTGGACGGCGAGACGCTCGCCGAACGCCTCGAGCGCGGGGCGCTGCCGATCCCCGACGCGCTCGACGTCGTGATCGGGGCGCCGAGGCGCTGGACGCGGCCCACGCGGCCGGCGTGGTCCACGGCGACGTGAAGAGCGCCAATCTCCTGCTGCCGAAAACCGGGGGCATGAAGCTGTCGGACTTCGGGCTCGCCCGGTTCGGAACGCGGACGGATGCGACCGAGCCCGGTTTCGCGGGCACGCTCGGCTACGCCGCTCCGGAGCGGCTCGCGGAGCATCCACCGGACGCTCGCAGCGACCTGTTCGCCCTGGGTGTCGTGCTCTTCGAGACGCTCAGCGGGCGACGGCCCCACGAAGGCGACGACGCACAAGCTGTGCTTCATGCCGTGCTGCGAGGAGAACCGCCGCCGTTGAGCTGCTTCCGGGCGACGTCCCGCTCGAGCTCGAGGGCGTCGTCAGGCGAGCGCTGCACAAGGAGCCTGGCGCGCGCTATCCGTCGGCCGGAGCGTTGGCGAGCGCCCTGCGCGAGATCCGACGCAAGCTGCGGCCCCGCGACGGCCCTGCGGACACGACGGGTGTCGAGGTCAGAGCGGCCGGCACGGTCGCGTTCCGCGGGCTCCTGCCCTTTCAGGAAGCGGATCGCCAGCTCTTCTACGCGCGCTCGTTGAGACGGGCGAGGAGGCGCTCCCGGAAAAGCTTCATGAGCGCGCCAGCGTCCCATGTATCAAGCGGGTGAAAAGCGCCGTCGTCCGAGAAGGCGCCGTCGGTCACGAGAATGTGACCGTGCGGATGCCACTGTAAGAGATCACCGGCGCTGGCAACGGAGACGACGATGCCCGGCCGCGTGTCGATTCCGGCCTCTCTCCTGAGGTACTCACTGAGCGCCTCCGCGCTGCACTGCGAAAGGTCGATCAGGAGCTCTCGCCGCCTGCGGAATATCCCTCGCAGCAGCCGCGGCATGGTGACAGCGACGTGTCGATGCGCGACGGTCGCAAGCACCTCCTTCTGGAGCCGCTCGGCCCACAAGAGCTGCTTCTCTTTCTCGCACGACGGGCAGAAGGTTCGTCCGCGGCAAGAACATGGGCAGAGCACGCTCGTCCGGCACGTGCCACACCAAAAACGTGCGAAGCCATGCTCCACGAGCCCGCAGCGCATGAACCGCGCAGTACGCGCTCGACGACGGGACGGAGCGGGCCGTGCGCTCGCCTCGGGGGATTGGGTGGAAGAAGCGGGAGGGCCCGGCGTGCTCGCCGGCAGCGTCCGTCGCGACGGCGGACTAGAATCCCGCCGTG
>Ga0247727_10006003_pt1 | contig 24114 bp, 19 predicted proteins | sample WisWelCaveWW1625_FD_202498 | JGI IMG/M metagenome (GOLD analysis project Ga0247727, IMG submission 202498) | Biofilm microbial communities from Wishing Well Cave, Virginia, United States - WW16-25 | ecosystem: Environmental > Aquatic > Deep subsurface > Groundwater > Cave microbial mat | place... | reverse complement strand
TAGCCCTGCCTACGCAGAGGATTTCGCGATTGAGGAGCGAGCGAAAATGGCCGGAAGATGGGCCGCCTATGGATCGGAATTTTCGGGGTGTTGCACTAGGACTCGCGCTTCTGGATGTTCTCGAATCGGTCGACAATCTTCCTGACCTCTTCGATCTTTGCGTACGAAGGATGGCGTTCGATCAGACTGCGCAGGTAGCGAAGCGCAGTCGCAAGGCACACTTGCGCCCCCTCCGGTTCGGCATGCAGGCCTTTTTGCAGATACAGCATTCCCAGATGGTGCAGGGACTCTGCCTCGGTCGCCGGGTTCTTTCCGGCACCCGTGAAACATGTCTGGGCCCGTAGAAAATCCGATTCCTTGCCGCTGGCCTCGTGTCTTCGGCGGTAGGCGTGCCCGAGGCGGAGCTGAGTTTCCGCGACGAGGTCCTGCGGACACAAACGCAATGTGGCCTCCAGGGCGTCGATCGCCTTGCTCAGGTCATTGAGACCCAGATAGGCCAGTCCGATCTCGAATTGAGCCCGCCAGTTCTCCGGGTCAAGATCCAGCGCCTTCTCCAGCTCGACGACCGCCTCAGAGTGCTGATTGTGGATCTGACTGAGCTCGTGACCGCGTTCGATCCTCTGGTTGACCCTGGCTCGCATGCTGGACCGCTGCTTTAGCCAGACGAATCCTGCGGCCGCAGTACACAAAAGGAGACCACCGACGGACCACTTGAGAGTTCGAGACGACGAGGGCACTCGGGGTCGCTCCGTGGCTTGCGAGAAAAAGACCATGAGATCGACGATGGTCGGCCGCGGAGATTACACGTTGCTTAGGGTTCGTCCCGAAATAAGTGCACCGTTTCGGCGAGCCGTCGGCGTCGCTGGCTAGGCGCGCCGACGCAGGCAACCTTTTTGGTTTCCAATGAGGTGCAACAACGCCGGCGGCGGCGAGGGCCGGCGAAACGGCGCAGCCATTTCGGGACGGGCCCTTACAGGGAATATTGTTCGTCAGGCGCTGTGGCTGATGATCGGTCGGCAAAGTGGGCCGATGACAGGCGTGCGCCGGAAACCTGACCTCGACCTTGAAGCCTCGATCAGGCGGCACCCTCGGCCGTCTCGCGTTCCGCGGCCGGACGCTCCGAGCTGCGCTGCGGGATCGTCTCCTCGTCGAGGATCGATCCGCACTGATTGCAGATCAGCCGGACCTGGATCGAGTCCGTCTGGTCGTCGAGCAGCTTCTCTTCGCGGGCGTTCAGGATGCTGCACTTGCAGTCTCCGTGCGCATCCGCGCGCTGGACTTTGTACCGCTTCATCGAAGTTCCTCCCGCATGCGTCGATCGTCTGACGCCAGGACCCCACTGGAGAAATCCAATCCTTGTGCTGTTCCTTCTCCACGTGGCTCACGGTCCGCGCGCGGTGTCCGCCGCGCTCCGACCGTTCAGTCCGCGTCTGACCTCGACGGTGTCCGGGAAGACTGGCTTGAAGCCCACGTTGCTGTCTCGAGGAGAAGCCAACGTCTCCCTTTGCCGTCCCTTTTCCCAAGGCCCTGGCCAGCAAACGTTTTGCCAGCCTCGTCTTTCCGGGTAGGTGAACCCCCAGGCGTACTTCCGTTACCCGGGCGCTACCCGACGGTTGGATGAGCGGCGACGGGCACCTGTTCCCAACAAATGTTTCGGAACTTGTGCTGGAACCACTCAACGGCTGCTGGCCAAGCACCAAGGCCGTGATGGACTAGTGCGGGGCCGGCCGACCGGAAACACCGATCGGAGCTGGCGATCCTGGATCCGCCCATCCCGGTACGATTCGGCCCATCCTCCTTTGACCCCCCATGCCCGATCCCGCCCCCGGAGCCGTTCCTCGCCTGTTTCTGCTGGACGGTAGCGCCCTTGCCTACCGTTCGCACTTCGCCTTCGCCCAGCGGCCCCTGACCGGTCCCTCGGGCGAGGTGGTTTCCGCCATCTATGCCTTCGTCAACTCGCTGCTGAAGATCCTCGATCAGGAGCGCCCGACGCACCTCGCCGTCGTGTTCGACGCCAAGGGCGAGACCTTTCGCCACCAGATGTACCGGGACTACAAGGCGACCCGGCCGCCGATTCCCACGGAGCTGAAGAACCAGCTCCCGGCGATTCGCGCCCTGGTGGAGGCGTTCTCGATCCCGGTTCTGGAGGAACCCGGAGTCGAAGCGGACGATGTCATCGGCACCCTGGCGGCGGACGCGGCGCGCCGGGGTTTCGACGTGCGCATCGTCTCCCCGGACAAGGACTTCTGCCAGCTCGTCGGGGAGCGCATCAAGCTCTACTCGCAGGGACAGCGCTCGGACGTCGCGGAAACGATCGACCGGGACGGAGTGCGCCGCAAGTTCGGCATCGGTCCCGAGCAGATGGTCGACTGGCTGGCTCTGGTCGGTGATTCGTCCGACAACGTGCCCGGCGTGGAACGGATCGGGGAGAAGACGGCGAGCGAGCTGATCGTGCGCCACGGCGATCTCGATTCCATCTATCAAGACCTCGATCGCGTCGAGAAAAGCGGGGTGCGCAAGGCTCTCGCGGAAGGAAGAGAGTCCGCTTATCTTTCGCGCCGACTGGTCACCCTGCACACGGATCTCAAGCTGCCCGTCACGATCGAGTCGCTGAGCCGCAAGGAACCCGACTTGCGCAAGGTGCGCGACCTGTTCCAGCGCCACGGGTTCCGGTCGCTGCTGCAGAGACTGGGCGAGCCCGCCCTGCCACCGTCCAGCACGACCGCGCGCAACTACGAGCTGGCGGACACGGAAGACAAGCTGCTTGTGTGGACCGATCGTCTGCGCAAGGCCCCCCTGGTCGTCGTCGCCACCGAGACCACGGACATCGACCCGTTGCGCGCCGAGCTGGTCGGCATCTCCTTTTGCGCCGAGGAGGGAAGGGCCGGATTCATTCCGCTCAAGTTCGCCGCAAACCTGTTCGAAGCCTCGGGCGGGGAGCGGCTGGGGAGGGGCTGGGAGGAATTCCGCCGCCTGTTGTCCGACGAAAAGGTCCGCAAGGCAGGACAGAACATCAAGTACGACTGGCACGTCCTGGAGCGCCACGGCCTCGATCTCAAGGGCGTCGTCTTCGACACGATGCTCGCGCACTACTGCGTCGAGCCGTCCGCGCAGAGCCACGGCATCGACGCGCTCTCCCTGGAGTACTTTCATCACACCAAGATCAAGACCACCGAACTGATCGGGACCGGGAAGAACCGGAGGACGATGGACCAGGTGCCGGTCGCGCAGGTGTGCGAGTACGCCTGCGAGGACGCCGACTACACCTTCCGGCTGGTCGCGCCGTTGAAGAGCAGGATGCGGGAACTTGAGGTCGAGCAGCTGTTCGAGACGATCGAGATGCCGCTGCTCGACGTGCTGCGGCGCATGGAGAAGGCGGGCGTCTCGATCGATTTCAAGTCGCTGAAAGAGCTCGGCGGTCGCCTGACCGAAGCGTCCAAAGGCCTGGTCAAGGAGATCCACGTTCTCGCCGGCGAGCCGTTCAACGTGAATTCGCCCCGCCAGCTCGCGGAGATCCTGTTCGACAAGCTCGCCATCCACAAGGAGCTGGGCATCACGCGCCTTTTGAGGACCAAGTCCGGCATGTCGACCAGCGCCGAGGCCCTCGAGCCGCTCGCGGCGCATCCGCTGATCGCCAAGATCCTCGAGTACCGGCAGATCGAGAAGCTCAACTCGACCTACGTCGAAGCCCTTCCCAGGCTGATCCATCCTGAGACCGGGAAGATCCACACCTCGTTCAATCAGTCGGTGGCCGCGACCGGCAGGTTGTCGAGCTCCGACCCCAACCTGCAGAACATTCCGGTGCGCACGACCCTCGGCCGGGAGATCCGCCGGGCGTTTCGCGCCAGCCACCCGGAGGGAACTCTGGTTTCGGCCGACTACTCACAGATCGAGCTGCGCATCCTCGCGCAGCTCGCCGAGGACGAGGCGCTGCTCGATTCCTTCCGCGCGGGGCTCGACATCCACCGCAGTACGGCGGCGCGCATCTTCCACCTCTCGCCCGAGAAAGTCGGTCCCGAGCTGCGCTCGCGCGCCAAAGCGATCAACTTCGGCATCATCTACGGGATGGGAGCTCCGCGCCTCGCGCGCGAGACCGGCATCACCGTCAAGGAAGCCCAGGCTTTCATCGAGAGATACTTCGAGGTGTTCGCCGGAGTGAAGAGGTATCTCGATCACACGGTCGAGCAGGCACGCTCGCTGGGCTACGTGACGACCCTGTTCGGCCGCAGACGCTACATTCCCGAGATGTCGAGCTCCGATCGCAGAGTCGCCGCCAATGCGCGCAACATCGCCGTCAACACTCCCATCCAGGGAACGGCCGCCGATCTGATCAAGAAGGCGATGATCCGCGTCGATCAACGCCTTCGCGAACAGCGGCTGCAATCGCAGATGATCCTGCAGGTGCACGACGAGCTGCTGTTCGACGTCGTGCCGGGCGAGTCGAAGGCGGTACGCGCGATCGCCAAGGAGAGCATGGAGGGCGCGATCGACATGTCCGTCCCGCTCAGGGTCGAGATCGGAGAGGGACCCACCTGGCTGGACGCGCACTGAGCCGTTCAGCGCGGGGCCCTGACCATCACCCAGCGGTACCTGCGTCGCTTGTAGTCCTCGAGGATCTTGCGGTGGTCGAAGGCGATGCGCGCGGGCAGGTTTCTCCAGGCGAAGAACCGGCACTCCCTGGCATCGTCTCCCGCACGCGACTCTCCGCGAGTCTCCACCACGAAGACGGCCGCGACGGTGTGCAGGCGGCAGTCGCGCGCCGGGTCCGAGTAAGCGTGAAACTGTCCCAGCCTCACCACCTTCAGGCCGGTCTCCTCCAGGGTCTCGCGCACGACCGCCTGCTCGAGAGTCTCGCCGTAGTCGACGAATCCGCCCGGCAACGCCCAGCCGTGAGGAGGGTTCCGGCGTCGGATGAGCAGCACGCCTTTTCTCCCGCCATCGATGATCGCGTCCACCGTCGGCCGTGGAGCAGGAACGCCCTGGAGGAAGGTCGAAGGGCGGCTTCTCCCGGATCGCAAAACCATTCGACTCACAGCGTTCGAACGATCACCAGCGTCATGTCGTCATCGAGGCTGTCCCGTTGCCTGAACTCGATGACGTCCCGGCGGACGGACTCGAGGGCCTGCTCTGCGGCCAGGCGGCGGTGACTCAGCAGCGAGGCGATCAGCCGATCCCTGCCGTACTCCTCGCCGGCGGGATTGCGTGCCTCGAAGATTCCGTCGCTGTAGAGCAGCAGCGTGTCGCCTTGCCTGAGCTCGATCGCCCGCTGGTTCTGGTAACGGAACTCCTTCTCGATCCCGAGGGCCACTCCGGTGCCCTCGACGGACTCGGCCGTCCCGTCCGCCCGCAGCAGAAGCGGTGGACTCTCACCGGCGTTGGCGTACGCGATCGAGCGGGCCTTGGGGTCGAGTCGAGCGACCAGCATCGACATGAAAAGATCGCCCTTGACGTCTTCCGAGATCCGCAGATTGAGTCGTCCCAGGATGTGAGCCTCGGAAAGATCGTCCGCGAACAGCGTGCGCAGCGCCGAGCGCGCTCCGGCCATGATCATCGCGGGCCCGATTCCGTGCCCGGTGACATCTCCGACGATGATTCCCAGGCGCCCGTCGGCGCACGGGATGAAGTCGTAGTAGTCGCCCGCGGCCGCCTCAGCCGCGATCGAACGGCCGGCGATGTCGAACCCGGGAATCCCCTGGGGATTGGTCGGGAACAGTCCCAGCTGGATCTGACGAAGGATCTCCACCGACTCCCGGAGGCGCTCGCGTTCCAGGGCCGCCTCGACCTGACGGGCGTTCTCGAGGGCGATCGACAGCACCACGGCCAGGGCGTCGAAGAACCGCAGGTCCTTGGAAGTGAATTCGCGGCTGGTCACCCGCGAGTCCACGTAGATCACGCCGAGCACTTTCTGCAGAAAGCGCAGGCGGACGCACATCACCGCGCGCAGCTTGAGGTCGACCATCGAGGCGGACAGATCCTCGGGCTGGTCCGATTCCCCCACCCGCATGCACAGGCCCTCGCCCTCTTCGTACACCTTGCGCACCACGGTCGTGGAGTACCGAAACCGGTCGCCGAGGTCGCGCCCGGTGGCGTCCCGTGCAACCTCGGCGTGCAGCTTGCCACCCTCTCCCTCGAGGAACAGGATCCCTCGTTCGGCTCGGACGACTTCGATGGCGCGGTCTACGATCTTGCGGACCAGAACCTTCGGGTCCGGGTCGGAGATCAAGGACGCCATCGAGTCGAGCAGCAGGCGCAGGTTGCGGGCGTCGGTCTCGTCGACGCCCTTGATGAAGGTCGAGGAGTCGGAGACGGAACGCTGCTCGGTGCCGGGCTCCTGGGCGGGCTTGCCAGTCAGACGGGAGAAGAGACGTTTCAAGGAAACACCTTCATGGGGTGGGTCTGTGTCCGAGGCGGCGATTCTAAAGCAATGGATTGCAGCCGGGCGATACTCCAATTCCCCGCCATTCCTCCGTCTTTGTTGGTCCCGGTGACCCTTCTTCCGGGCAAAGGGCGGGCATGAACGGAACCTTGCTTGACCCTTCTTGGGCCTCTCGAGAGAATGCCCCGGCAGTTTCCGCGACTCGTTCACGGGAGATCCAATGAAAATTCAACGGTCCAGTCTTGAAGACGGAATCGGCCAACTGACGCTGAAGGGCGATTTCGACTCCTTCTCGGTCAATCCATTCCTCGAGCAGATCGAAGCCGTGACCCAGTCCGGCGGAATCAACGTCGTCGTCAATCTGCGTTTCGTGCTGTTCATCAACTCCACGGCGATCGGCGCCCTGATCAAGGCGCGCAAGCGGCTGCGCGGACTGGGCGGAGATCTGGTCTTCTCCGAGATCAGCCAGCGCGTCAAGAGCACTCTCGACGCGCTCGGTCTGTCTCAGGTGGTCAAAGACTTCGGCTCCGACGACGAGGCAGTGCGCCACTTCTCCACCACCACCTCCGAGGTGGACGTGCCGAGCGAGAACTCGGTTCTGCTGCAGTTCTCCGACGAGTCGCGGCAGAAGGTCTACAGCGACTCCGGCCGCATCGCCCGCATGGCCTCCCTGGAAGAGGGCGGAATCCACTTCATCGGCTCGGGTCCTCTGTCGCTTTACGAGTCGGGCACGCCCGTCAAGGTGAAGTTCCGCCTGCCGCTGTTCCGGCGGGCCTACTATTTCGACATTCCCTGCACGCTTCGGACCGCGAAGAAGGAACCGGACGGCGTGAAAGCGTTCGCCGAGTTCGGGAATATCTACGAGGAGGATCGCCGCTCGATCGCCCAGTTCCTGCGCGACATGCGCCTCCTCAAGGAAGAGCTGCGCGGCGGAAGCTGACAGCCGCCGAAGCGGCCGCGAGCGGAATGACCTGGGCCGCGCCGGCACGGCAGAGCTCAAGGGAGCACTCCATCAGCGTCGCCCCCGACGTGACCACGTCGTCGACCAAGCCCAATCGAAGGCCGCTGAAAGGTCGCCAGGCGCCGGGCGCGAACAGGCTCGCCGCGATTCCGCGACGGACCGCAAAGCAGCCCATCACCTGAGATCTTCGCTCTGAATTGCTGCGCGCCTGACCCTGCGCGACCGTCGGACGGCGGCGGTACAGGGCGTTGTGGATCACAGGAACGCCCAGCTCCCCACCGAGCTCGGCCGCGATCTCCTTCGCAGGATCCAGCCCCCGGGTCCAGCGCTTGAGGAAATGCGTCGGTACGGGGACGAGCGCGTCCAGGCGCTCCCCCGCCTGTCGGTGGAGGATCGCGCGACCGAGGAGCGAAGCGAGCGGAACCGCCGCAGACGGCCGCAATCCGTACTTGAGCTGGTGGACGAGGACCGTCACCGGCCCGTGGTAGCGTGCGCCGACGATCAACATCGGCCAGGCGAAGGAGACAGCGTCCGATTCGTCGTCCGCGATCTCGATCGCCGCCGAGCACTCCCCGCACAACCCGCGGATCGGCGCGCCGGACTCCTCCTTCGTGCAGTGGAGGCACCCCGGGGGCAGCAGCATCCGCTCCAGGGTGAGCAGGAAGTCCCGGGCGACCGCCAGCGGAACAGCCCGTCGCACCGCGGGCGTCTGCTTGCCGGCCCCGGCAGCGTCGTCGATTCTTCGCCGCAAGAGAGCCTCTCCATCCGAAGAGGAGAAGGCGAGCGCTCATGAGCGCGGTTACATCAGCGGTTGTCGACCGGTCGTTGCCCCGTTCGGGATCGGGACTCCACCCGCGGGTCGGCAAGGCCGAGCGCACGGTGGATCTCCTGGATGTATTCGGTGATCGACAGGTCACCCTTGGTCGGCAGGCCGAGCATCTCGCCGATCTGCACCGCGACCTTCTGGTTCTTGGTCAGGTCGTAGTTGGAGTCGCGCAGGACGTCCGCGACCAATCGCCGGACGTTGCGGCGCGTGAACAGGAGCTGCACGATCTTCAGCACCGCCATCGTCGCGATCGTCGATACGACCAGGACGCCGACGATGACGACGATGTCGGTGTTGTCGCGCACGGCCCTTGCCTCACCCTCCTGAAGAGCGTCCTGGCGCAGCAACGCATCTCCCATCAACAGGACGTGACCCGTGACGAGGAACAGGAAGCCGATGTAGGTCTGGATCTGATTGACCAGGTGGTCGCGCACGTTGGAGAAGGTGCGCGGCGGCTCGAGGCCCAGGTTCTCCTCGATCACCCCACGCGGCTTCTTGAAGGAGATCGCGGAGGCCAGGAAGAACAGGCCGACAACGTTCAGGCTGTAGCCGATGACGGTTGGATTGAGGGATTCGAGCATCCGGAAGGTCCAGCTTCCTCCTCGGCGATGGTCAGCGGCGGGGCGCGCAGAATACCGGGGCGCACCTCCTTCATCAAAGCGCGTCGTTCCTGTTTCCCCTGAAGGGCCCGCCCCTTCGAGCCCGCCGGCCGACCCATCGGATCCATCCTCCTCGCTCTGCAGGTCGCCGGACGGACTCTCGATCATTCGATGTTCTGTGCATCGGCACGCCGTCTAGCCCGAATGCCATTCACTTTGGGGCTAGCCGTCATTCCCGCGAAAGGTAGCCGTCATTCCCGCGAAAGCGGGAATCCAGTTTCATAGACGACGGGCGCGCGCAAAGTGAACGGCATTGGCCCTAGGAGCCTGCGGCCGCGGCTGGTGCATAATGCGTGACGAGAGCGCGGTCCTCACCAGGAGACGAGCATGAAGCCCGAGGAAATCGACAAGATCGCGACGCTTGCGCGCATCGAGCTCTCGACCGAGGAGAAGCGGCGTTTCGCCGAGCAGCTGACCTCGATCCTCGGCTACTTCCAGAAGCTCCAGGAGCTCGACACTCGGGAGGTGCCGCCGCTGTCGCATTCGCCCGACCAGAGAGGCCCCACGCGGCCGGACGAACCTTGTTCGAGTATCCATCCGGTGGAGCTCGTTCGTCTGTCGCAGTGCCACCAGGAACCGTTCTTCGTCGTTCCGCGCGTCCTGGAAGGTCTTTGATCGTCGATGAACACTACGCCAACCTTTCTTTCGGCGCGGACGCTCGCCGAGCAGGTTCGCACCCGAAGGATCTCGGTGCTGGACATCGCCGAGGATTCTCTGGCGCGCATCGAGGACCTCGACCCCGGCGTCCACGCCTTCCTGCACGTCGACCGCGACCACGTCCTCGCGCAGGCGCGGGCGATCGACTCGCGCGTGAAGAGCGGTGATCGTGAGGGAGCCCTCCTGGGTGTTCCGGTCGCGATCAAGGACAACCTGTGCATCGCCGGCCTGCCGACGACCTGCGCGTCGAGGATCCTTGAAGGCTACCGGCCGACGTACGACGCCACCGTGGTCGAGCGTCTGCGCGCCGCGGGAGCTCTGCTGATCGGCAAGACCAATCTCGACGAGTACGCGATGGGCGCCTCGACCGAGAACTCGGCCTGGTTCCCGACGCGCAACCCGCACGACTTGAAACGCGTGGCCGGCGGCTCCAGCGGCGGTTCGGCTGCGGCGATCGCCTCCGGCATGGCGTTGTGCGCCCTGGGATCCGACACCGGTGGCTCGGTCCGCCAGCCGGCTTCCTTCTGCGGATTGACGGGCCTTCGGCCCACCTACGGGCTCGTTTCCCGCTACGGCCTGGTGGCGTTCGCATCTTCGCTCGATCAGGTGGGACCGCTGGCGCTCAACGCCGAGGACACGGAGATCCTGCTGTCGGTGATCGCAGGCCCCGATGCCCGCGACAGCACCTGTCGGACGAGACCTCTCGCGGAGTATCGACGAGACCTCCCGGGGCTGCGCGGCGTGCGGATCGGCGCTCCTCCGCAGTACGAGTCGGACGCCATCGACCGGCCGGTCCGGCAGGCGATGGCCCGGCTGCGCGCCGCGCTCGAGGAGGCGGGCGCGGAGTTCGTGCGCGTCGACCTGCCGCTCACCGACTACGCGATCCCGACCTACTACCTGGTCGTGACTTCGGAAGCATCCTCGAACCTGGCGCGTTTCGACGGCGTCCGCTACGGACCGCGCTCCGAGGGAGCGGACCTCGCCGACCTCTATCGCAGGACGCGCGGCCGGGGCTTCGGCGACGAGGTCAAGCGCCGCATCATGCTCGGCACCTTCGCGCTGTCCTCGGGCTACTACGATGCCTACTACAAGAAGGCGCTGCAGGTGCGCCAGATGATCGCCCGCGAGTTCGATGCGGCGTTCTCGAAGGTGGACTTCATCCTCGGACCGACGGCCCCGACCCCGGCCTTCAACATCGGCGAGAAGTCCTCCGACCCGCTGCAGCTCTACCTGTGCGACGTGTTCACTGCGCCCTCCTCGCTCGCCGGGATTCCGGGGCTGTCGGTGCCGGTCGGGTTTACGGAGTCGCGATTGCCGATCGGCGCGCAGATCCTCGGTCCCCCCGGTTCGGACTTCCGGATCCTGAGACTCGCGCGCGACGTGGAACGGCTCCTCGGGATCGAGAATCGCCCGGCGGAGGTGAGCCGTGGAGCTTGAAGCCGTCATCGGCCTGGAAGTTCACGTGCAGCTCGGGACGAGGAGCAAGCTGTTCTGCGCCTGCAGCGCAGAGTTCGGCGGCACCCCCAATTCGCGCATCTGCCCGATCTGCACCGGCCAGCCGGGCGTCCTGCCGGTCCTGAACCGCGAGGCGCTGCGCCTGGCGGTGCTCGCGGGCCATGCGCTGCACTGCACGATTCGCACGCATACAAAGTTCGACCGCAAGAACTATTTCTATCCCGACCTGCCCAAGGGTTATCAGATCTCCCAGTTCGACCAGCCGATCGCATACCACGGAGACCTCGAGTTCCAGATGGACGACGGCACGCCGCGGCGCGCGGGAATCACGCGCGCGCATCTCGAGGAGGATGCGGGCAAGGCCGTGCACCCCGAGGGCGCGACGATCAGCCTGGTCGACCTCAACCGCGCCGGGATCCCGCTGATCGAGATCGTCGGCGAGCCGGACCTCCGCTCGCCGGCGGAAGCCGGCGCCTACCTGACGGCGTTGCGGCGCACCTTGCGCTATGCGCGCGTGTCCGAGTGCGACATGGAGAAAGGGTCGATGCGCTGCGACGCCAACGTGTCGATCCGTACGAGCGGCAGCGAGCGCCTGGGCACCAAGGTCGAGGTCAAGAACATGAACTCGATCCGCAACGTGGAACACGCCCTGGCGTTCGAGATCGAGAGGCAGAAGAACCTTTTGCTCGCGGGCGAGTGCATCATCCAGGAGACCCGCTCGTTCCGCGATGCCGACGGCACGACGGTGCGGATGCGGGTCAAGGAGCAGGCCGACGACTACCGCTATTTCCCCGACCCCGACCTGCCGCTGTTCGAGCTCGATCCTTCGTGGATCGAGTCGATCCGCCGGCTCCTGCCCGAGTCCTACCGCGAGCGGCGGCGCCGTTACGAGAAGGACCTGGCTCTCAGCGACTACGACGCCGAGGTCCTGACCGAGGACCGCGAGGTGTCCGACTGGTTCGAGAAAGTGCTGGCGGAAGGCGTCGCTCCCAAGGTCGCGGCCAACTGGGTGCAGGGCGAGATCCTGGCGCATCTCAACGCAACGGCGGCGCCGATCGGCACGCTCAGGATCGGACCTCGGGATCTCGCGGAGCTGCTCAGCATGGTCGACGCCGGCGAGCTGTCCCAGCTCGCTGCCAAGAAAGTGCTCAAGGAGATGCTGTCGGCCGGAGGCAGGGCGCGTGACTGCGCGCAGAGCCTCGACCTGCTGCAGATGCGCGACAGCTCCGAGCTCAACGCGATCGTCGACCAGGTGCTGCGCGAGGACCCGAAGACCGTCGCCGACTACCAGGGCGGCAAGAAGTCCGCGATCAACGGCCTGATCGGCAAGGTCATGCGCGCCTCCAGGGGCAAGGGCGACCCCCAGGTCATCAAGCAGCTCCTCGCCGAGCGGCTCGGGGGCTGAGACCCAGCACTCGACCATCTCGGCGGGGGAAGGGTGATCCTCGACATCCCCGCACACGTGAAGAAACAAGTGCGTCGTCGTCCGTGACCAGGATGAACTTCTCCACCCACTGGGTGCCGTCGAACTCGAAAATGTAGGCGCCACCCGAATTGAACCCGGCGTCACCGTTTCTGAGCCCATCTCCGACCACGATGAATCCGTCGCCGATGACGACGGCTTCCCCAAAACAGCAGTGCCCTGCGTAGTCGCTGGCGACCAGGGATTGTTGGAAGTTCCAAGTGGTCCCATCGAACTGGTACACGTGAGCCTTTGCGTCGGGGTACGACCCGAGGACGATCAGGTCCCCGCGGACTGCGACGTCCTGCCCCGAGACGATCGGCGTCTGCAGGATCTGCTCGAGGACCCAGGCCTTGCCATCGAACCGGTAGATGGCCGCGCCGAGGCCCGTGCCCATCACGCAGACGTCCTGGTGAGTCGCCACGGAGTATCCCAGAGAAGGAGTCATGTCCGGCCGCAGCTCTGCTCGCTCGTAGAACGTCTGGCCGGTGGCAACAGCAGACGAAGCAACGAACGCAATCAGAACTGTCAGGGCTCTGGCCAGTTTGTGTGACTGGTTGATGGTTGTCTCCCGAGTCACTGAAAGTTGACGTTGAACGGTTCCGGCTGGCGAGGGGAATGCTAGCCCGACTTGAAGGCTTTGACCCTGATCCAAAGCCTTTTTTCTGTCTCTAATCAAAGCTGCAAGACCTTCCCTGGGAAGCAGGCCGCTGACCGCCGAATTGGCCGGTGTCGTGGAAAGTCGCTGAGTCGAGAACCTCCTCGAGGCACCGTCGATCCGTGCGTCCGAGGGTGCGGTCAAGGCGGGGGCACGAGGCGCTGATGGTCGAGGATCTCCACCAGACCCTCGGCGATCACCCGGTTGCCGCGCCGGTTGAAGTGATAGTCGAGGGGGGCATAGTCCAGCACCTCCTGCCGATGCTTGCGCATCGCCGGAGTGAGATCGAGGAACGGGATCTCGAGCTCGGCGCACCGCCTGGTAAGACGCTCCTGGATCTGGGTGTTCGGCCGATCTTCGTGGATCTGCGGATAAGCGGGCACGAATGCCAACGCGATCGGAACTCCGGCGCTCGCGGCCGTCTCCAAGAACCATCCCAACCCATCGCAATACTCCGAGTACAGTCTCTCGGTCCTTTCATCCCAGGGTGTGACCAGAACGCCCCGGTCGTACAGTCCGACCCGATCCATGAACTTCCGGGAATTCTCGGCGAATTCGTGCCCGCGCCGGGTTCCCTGCTCCTCCACCGCAGCGGCGGACTGATCCTGAGCGTTCTGCTCGACGAATCGGGCCTCCTCCCGTCGGGCACGCGAGGTGAACAGGTGGATCGCCCACTGAAGACCGAGCTCTCCGATCGCCGTCCTGGTGAAGAGAAACCGCTGCCATCCCGGATCACTCGGAGGAACTGGAAACTCGCTCAGTCTGCCGACGAGCTCGCGTTCTCCCCGATCCAGGTCGGAGACGTCATTCGTGACAAAGCTGAGAAGCACGAGCGACGGTTTCAGGCGAAGCGCGATCGTCTGCAGCATCTGCAGCTCCCGATAGATCGACGCGCCCCCTTCGCCCACGTTGAGGACCTCGATCGGCCTTCCCGCCTCCTGGTAGATCGTGTCCATCTGCCCGGGGAACGGGAAAGGGTCGGAAACGTACTTGCCGTCGGTGACGGAGTCGCCCACGCAGACGATCCGGAACACGCCCGGTTCCGGCGAGAAGCCCGTCTCCCTTCCCCGCAGTCCCAGCCGATTGGTATGGACGAAGTATTCATAGATCCGGAACATTTCCATCGGTACGACCTGATCGGGCTGATGAAGATAGACGTAATCCGAATCCGCGAGCGCCTTCTCGATCGCCATCAGTCGGAACTGGCCGTCGAAACACCCTCGCGGTCGATCCTGGAGACGGAGAACCGATTCCACCAGGGCAAGGACCGCGACCGGCAGGAGCGGCAGGAGCCAGCGCAGATGCTCGAAGCGCGTCCTGTGGGAGCCGGACGAAGCAGCCCGCGTCATTCCCACTCGATGGTGGCGGGGGGTTTGGAGGAGATGTCGTAGACCACGCGGTTGATGCCACGGACCTCGTTGATGATGCGGTTGGAGATCTTCTGCAGGAGGCTGCGCGGCAGGTCGGCCCAGTCGGCGGTCATGAAGTCCTCGGTGACGACGGCACGCAGCACGGCGACGCGCTCGTAGGTGCGCGCGTCCCCCATCACTCCGACCGAGCGCACCGGCAGCAGCACGACGAACGCCTGATTGGTCTTGTCCATGTAGCCGGAGGCTTCGAGCTCCTGGCGCGCGATCTGGTCGGCGGCACGCAGCAGCTCCAGGTCCTGGTCCTCGACCGCGCCGACGCACCGAACCGCGAGACCCGGACCCGGGAACGGATGGCGTTTCAGGATGTGCTCGGGCACGCCGAGCTCCCGTCCCAGGCGCCGCACCTCGTCCTTGAACAGCTCGCGCAGCGGCTCGAGAAGCTTGAGCCCCAGGCGCTCCGGCAACCCGCCGACGTTGTGATGGGTCTTGATCGTGACCGAGGGACCGCCGCGAGGCGACGACGATTCGATCACGTCGGGGTACAGGGTGCCCTGCGCCAGGAACTCGGCCCTCTTCATCGAGCGCGCCTCCTGCTCGAACACCTCGATGAAAATCCTGCCGATGATGCGCCGCTTCTGCTCTGGATCCGCGACGTCCTTGAGTTGCGACAGGAACCGTTCCCTGGCGTCGACGACGCGCAGGTTCATGTGGAAGTGGTCGCGAAAAGTTCCTTCGACCTCGACCGCCTCGCCCGCGCGCAGCAGGCCGTTGTCGACGAAGATGCAGGTGAGCTGCTCGCCCAGGGCCCGCTGCAGGAGCACCGCGGCCACCGAGGAGTCCACGCCTCCCGAAAGACCGAGAACGACGCGCGCCGAGCCGACTTCCTGCCGGATTCTCGCGATGCTCTGCTCGACGAACGAGCCCATCTCCCAGCCGCCGTGCGCGCCGCACACGTCGTACAGGAAATTGCGCAGGAGCTTGACTCCCTCCTGCGTGTGGCTGACCTCGGGATGGAACTGGATGCCGAACCACTTGCGGTCGAGATCCTCCATCACCGCGATCGGACAGGACTTCGAGCCGGCCGCGACGCGGAACCCCTCGGGCACGGTTTCGACGCGATCGCCGTGGCTCATCCACACCTGCGTCGTCGGGGAGAGGCCGCGCAACAACGGGCTCTCCCGGCCGCCGTTCAAGTCCAGGCGAGTGAGCTCGGCGAAGCCGTATTCGCCGCCGCTCCTGCCGCGCGCGACCGCTTTCTCCCCCGAGAGGTGGAACGCCAGCGCCTGCTGGCCATAGCAGATGCCCAGCACGGGAATCCGGGCGGTGAGAACCCACTCCGGGACCCGCGGCGCGCCCTGCTCGTACACCGAGCTCGGGCCGCCCGAAAGAATGATCCCCTTGAGGCCCGCGCGCAGCACCGCCTCCTTCTCAACCCGGCATGGCCACAGCTCCGAGAACACGCACAACTCGCGCACGCGACGCGCGATCAAGTGCGAGAACTGCGAGCCGAAATCGAGGATCGCGACGCGCTCGCGCGCCTCCTCTTGCCGCATGCCGGGAGCCGTGGCCGCCCACGGATCAGAAACCGGCTCACTCATTCTCGGAGAAGAAGAAATAGTTGGGCGCCTCTTTGGTGATGCGGATGTCGTGCGCGTGGCTCTCGCGCAGGCCGGCGGAGGTCACCTTGACGAACCGCGCCTTTGCCTGCAGGTCGCGCAGGCTGGCGGCGCCGACGTAGCCCATCCCCGAACGCACGCCGCCGCAGAGCTGGTAGATGAACGCCGACAGCGGACCGCGCGTCGGCACCAGGCCCTCGACGCCTTCGGGCACCAGCTTGTCGCGATTGCGTCCCGACTGTCCGTAGCGGTCGCTGCCGTCCACCATCGCGCCGAGCGAGCCCATGCCGCGAACCGCCTTGTAGCTGCGACCTTTGTACAGCACCCGCTCGCCCGGAGCCTCGTCGACTCCGGCGAACAACGAGCCGAGCATCACGCAGTCGGCGCCTCCGGCGAGTGCTTTCACGATGTCGCCCGAGTGGCGGATGCCGCCATCGGCGATCACCGGCACGTCGGCTCTGCGGGCCACCCTGGCACACAGGTCGATTGCGGTCATCTGCGGCACGCCGACACCGGCGACGATGCGCGTCGTGCAGATCGAGCCCGGACCGATGCCGACCTTGATGCCATCGACGCCGGCGTCGATCAAGGCCTTGGCCGCCTCGCCGGTCGCGATGTTTCCGGCGACGACGTCGATGTCGAGCTTCTTCTTGTAGGAACGCACGCTGTCGATGACGTTCCGGGAGTGTCCGTGAGCGGTGTCGACAACCAGCACGTCGACTCCGATCTCGACCATCGCCGAGGCACGCTCCTCGTCGTGCACGCCGACGGCCGCCCCGACCCGCAGGCGACCGCGGCCGTCGCGACAGGCGCTCGGATACTCGTCGAGCTGATAGATGTCCTTCATCGTGATCAGCCCGGCGAGCTGGCCGTGGTCGTCGACCAGCAGCAGCTTCTCGATCTTGTGCTGGTGCAGGATCCTCTTGGCCTCCTCCAGCGTCGTTCCTTTGGGAGCGGTCACCGGGTTCTTCGTCATCACCTCGGAGACCTTGGAGTCGGTGGCCTCGAGAAAACGCAGGTCGCGACGGGTGATGATCCCGACGATCTTGCCGGCCCCCGACAGGATCGGGATCCCAGAGATCGAGTGGGTCTCCATCAACTCGCGCGCCTTGAGCACCGGGGCGTCGGGCGTCAGCGTCACCGGATCGAGGATGACTCCGTTGGCCGATCGCTTGACCATGTCGACCTGACGAGCCTGCTCGACGATCGCGAAGTTGCGGTGGATGACTCCGATGCCGCCTTCGCGGGCGAGCGCGATCGCCAGGCGCGCGTCCGTGACCGTGTCCATCGCCGAGCTTGAGATCGGGAACTTGAGCTCGACTCGGCGCGCGAATCGCGTCGACAGGTCGGCGCCGGCGGGCAGCACCTCCGAGGGTCCGGGCAGCAGCAGGAGGTCGTCGAACGTCAGGCCTTCGCCAACGATGCGGCCTTGAAGATCCATCGGTCAGAGATCCAGAACGAGAACGGCTTTCCTGCCACCGAGAAACGACTTTGGAATCAGGCTGGACGGACGGCAGCGAGCCGACAGTTTACTACGACGGCGCGGGTGGCGCAGACGACCCTCTGCCGCCTTGCGAATGACTTGCTCCGGGCCGGGAAGAATCGGTTTCTCACAGCGTCGTTACATTCCGTCTCGACCGAAGACCGCAATTCGTGCATGGACTTGCATGGATCTGATCGGACGCCAACGCGATCCTGCAGCGAACCGTTTTCCCACAGGCTCTTGTTTAGAAGCCGGGGTGAGGCGACCGAACCAGGATTATTCTCCTCCTTCTTGTAGCTCGAGGCCCCTGATGGCGTTAGCCGGAGGGGGCCTCGGCTATTTTCCGGCCGAAGAACCGCATTGCGACCACACTGTCACCAGAGCCCGTTTTCGTGGCACCGCTCGAGCAGCAATCCGTCCGAGTCGACACTTCCTTGGTCCAGTTTTTCACGGACGGCATCCTGGCCGGTTCATCGCCCGTGAGAGAGAAGTGTGACTGGCAATTGGACCTCACGATCGAAGGGGCGGGACGGAGACGAGCGCCGGCAACCTGCAGCGACAGGAATCAATCGCTGCACGATCGAGACATGGTCGGGGCGAGAGGATTTGAACCTCCGACCTCCTGGTCCCGAACCAGGCGCTCTAGCCAAGCTGAGCCACGCCCCGCCGATCGGGAACCTGCGTCACGGGCAGCGCAAGGCTTCCGCGAAGCAGGCTCTTGAGGGGCAGCAAAGTAGCGCCGACAAGAAGCGATTCAAGGGACCGTCAGCGGCTGTCCATCTCCCACCACGGCAGCTGCTGATCGCGCGCGAGACCGTCACCGATCCTGCGCAGGTCGTCCAGGAACCTTTGACGCTCCGACGAAAGGAGGTCGACCGGGCGCTGAAAAAGGCGGGGGCGAAGCACGAATTGCAGCCGGGTCTGATGAGTGACTTCGACGATCCAGCGGTGATGCAGGTGCTCTCCGGCGTGCAGCAGGCTACGCAGGAGTCGATCCAGGATCTCGAGAGGATGGCGCCCGGAAAGCTGGAAGAAGACCGCCGGCGGGTTCTGCTGCCCGGTCACCACCGACAGCGTCCGTTCGACCGCCAGTCCCTCGATGCAATCGAGCGTCTCGATCAGCCGGAACAGCTCGATCGGGATTCCGAGAGTGCGCGCCTCGCGAATCTCCTCGATGCGCTCCACGACGGCGACGTCGCCCTGGAGGTGGCCGCAGAGGCCGCACTCTTCGACGACGAACCCTTCCCTCGTGACGCGTCTCACGTCCGAGCTCGCGCATTCCTCACAAACCAGACGCAATGAGTTGCTCCTCGTGCGACCTCTTGCCCTCGCGCAGGCATGCCGTTGGCTCGCTCCCGCGACGAGCCGGCTCTTGAAACCGTCTCTTATGCTAGTCCGTAAGCAAGCGACCGGCGTTGCACTTTTTCAAAGAAAGATGCAACAAGATGACTCGAAACGCCCTCCAACGTGCATTCGACAACACGCGGCGATTTCTTGCGGGGAGGGCATTTCGAGTGAAGCGCAGGAGAGCAGAGAAAGTTGGAAGGCGCAAGGAAAGAATTCACAAGCGCGAGGAGAAAATCCGAGCCCGTCTTCGTGATCGGATGCACAACGCGCGATATGGTGGGAACCTCAGTTCTTCGAAGATCGAGTACGAAGTGTCCGAGCGGGACCATGCACTCGTTGCGGGCGGGATTGGAGCCATCCAGCTTCTCGTGCAGAAGAGCGGTCTCGCCCAGAGCATCGACCGGAGATTGAATCTCCTCAAGCTCTACCTGCCCTACTCCGAGTCGGACCACGTCTTGAACATCGCCTACAACGTGCTGACCGGTGGGCAATCCCTGGAGGATCTGGAGTTGCTCCGGAACGACGAGGGATACCTCGACGCATTGGGGGCTCAGACCATTCCCGATCCCACGACCGCGGGGGACTTCTGCCGGAGATTTGGCGACCCGGAGAATGTGGAGGCCTTGATGGACGCCATCCACGAAGCCCGGCTTCGAATCTGGCGACAACAGCCGAAGGCTTTCTTCTCCGAGGCGTTCCTGGACGCGGACGGGAGTCTCGCTCCCACCTACGGCGAGTGCAAGGAAGGAATGGACATCTCCTACAAGGGAATCTGGGGCTACCATCCACTGGTGATCTCGCTCGCCAACACCAAAGAGCCCCTCTGCTTGGTGAACCGCAGCGGCAATCGTCCGTCGGCCGAGGGAGCGGCTCCTCGATTCGATCAAATGATTGCGCTGTGCAGGAAGGCGGGCTTCCGACGAATCACGCTTCGCGGCGACACGGACTTCAGTCAGAGCGAGCACTTGGATCGATGGGACGAGGACCGAGTCCAGTTCATCTTCGGATTCGATGCCACTCAAAAACTGCGGGAGATCGCCTCCCAGATGCCGAAATCCGCGTGGCGGACTCTGGAACGTCCGGAGAAGTATCAGGTGCAAACCAGTCCGCGAGCCAAGCCGGAAAGGGTGAAGCAGGAGATCGTCCTCGAACGCAAATTCTCCGACGTCCGACTCATCGAGGAGTGGGTCGGCGAGTTTGACTACCAGCCCGTCAAGTGCAAGAAGACCCATCGAGTCGTCGTGGTGCGCAAGCATCTGCGAACGTTGAAAGGACAGACCCGGCTCTTCGACGAGATGGAGTACTTCTTCTACATCACCAACAAGCGGAAACTCTCCGCGGAGGAGGTCGTCCTTCTCGCCAATGATCGTTGTGATCAGGAAAACCTGATCGAGCAGCTCAAGAACGGCGTCCATGCGTTGCGGATGCCGGTCAACACCCTGGTCGCGAACTGGGCCTACATGGTCATGGCCTCCTTGGCTTGGACCTTGAAAGCATGGTTTGCGTTGTGCCTTCCCGAGATCGGTCGCTGGGAGAAGAACCGCCGCGCCGAGAAGCAGAGTGTGTTGCGGATGGAATTCCGGAAGTTCCTGAACTACTTCATCCGCATCCCGGCCCAAGTGGTCAGAACCGGGCGTCGAATCATCCTCCGACTGCTCGCGTGGAATCCGTACGTGAAACTCTTCTTGCGGGGAGTGGAAGTGCTCGAGCGACCGCTGCGATGCTGACCAGGGCCCAGATGTCGGGATACGGACGTCCCGATTCGCGCTGGCCGGATCAACCCCGAAAGAAACCGAACATGACATGTGCAACAACCTGGTTCCCCTGCGCGGGCCGCAACGGCGGCCGCTGGAGGGAGGTGTCGCCGCGCGCCCAAGCCGTCAAGTTGACGCGAGAAGCACAAGGCCCCTCGCTTGTTTCAGGGCTAGTCGAGCCTTCGAGGCCCGCCGCACGCGGCGCGTGCTTTGCTGGAACCGTGAGCTCCCATTCCACGGATTCTCCGATGACCCGTCGGCGCCCTCTCTGGATTCTGCTCTTGTTGCTGCCGCTCGGCGCGACCCTGTACCTGTTCGTGCCGACGCGGGAAGACCTTGCCCGGCGCATCCGGCCGATCCGAGAGCACCAGAAGCAGATCGAGCAGACGCTCGCCGACTGTTCGGATCTGCTGCACGAGCTCGATCAGCGCAAGTCCACGGTGCGCAAGAAGCAGGAGCTGTCCGAGCTGCGCCGCAGAGCCATCGAGATGGCCAAAAGCGCCGACCGTTTTCTCGAGGACGACTCGATCGACCGGGAGGTCGCTCGCAAGGGCCTGGAAGACCTCGAGCCCGAGTACTACGCGCTCTGCCGCGATTGCGAGGACCTGCGCGCGCGCCTGCGCGAGCTCAAGCGCTGCCACGGCGAGATCGAGGTGGAGATCTCCCGACTCGGACGCAATCAAGTCGCGCTGATGAACGCCCGCAAGAGCAGCGGCGACCTCTCCTTCAACCAGCGCGTCGAGGAGCTGATCGACGAAGGTCGCAAGTTCCGCGCGATGGCCGAGCAAGGCTTGAGCCGCCTGGCCTTCTCGATCGTCGAGGGCCGGCCGATCGTGGAGTCGGCTCTGACCGAGATGCGCGAGCTGAACGACCGGATGGACCAGCTCCTGCGCTCCAAAGAGTCCGCCCCGCAGTCATCGTCCGACCAGGACGCGTCTTCCCGCTGAGTCGCAACCCTGCCACTCTGCGGTGAACTTTCCTACTTCGCCACGTGGCTCTCGCGAAGGAACCGTTTGTCTCCGCGGCGCACCGTCAGGCCCTGGCCGTCGAAGAACTCGAGCAACGGGATCATGTACTTGCGCGAGGTGGAAAGCCTGTCGCGCAGCTCGGGAATCGCGACCTCACCCTGGTGACGATGAGCATTGTCGATCAGCTCGGCGCGCGTCCTCTCGACCGCCCGGCGATCGAAGAACAGCGTCCCGACCCGGACGACGTCGCCTTCGTCGCAGAGAAGCAGGGCGAGACGCGATAGATGGCGAGCCTCGCACCCGAGCCGGCTGGCCAGTGCCTCGATCTCCGGCGGCGAGCAGTCCGCCGCGAAGATCGCCTTCCTGAGGTCCTCCAGCAGGCGCTCGTCCTTGGCATCGACGGCGGGCTTGTGCGAGGCCAGTCGGAGCTGGCCGGCCGATCCTTCCTCGACGACGGCGCCGTCGGCGACGAGCCGCGTGAGGAGAGCCTTGAGCGTCGGCTCGGGGAGGTCCGCCGCCGCGCGCATCTCGCGCAGCTCGATCAGCTTCTTCAGGGGATGCGCCTTGTGCAGGTCGGAGAGTACCTTCAGGACCTGCTTTCGGCCCTGGTCGAAGAACTGTTGAGAAAGGAACACGCCTCGCGACAGCTCGATGATCTCGCGGCCCTTCAGAGCCTGCCCGAGAAGCTCCTGCGCGTCCTTTTCGTCGAGCGACAGGTCGACGGCCAGCTCCTGCATCGAGAACGGTTGGAAGCGATGGTCGACCGCCGCCAGCTCGGCCGCCCGAAGTGGATCGGTCAGTGCCTGTTCGCGGCCGCGCAGCGCGTCGATGTGGAAGCTCTTGAGGCGACGCCGGTGATGCGCCGCGCCCCCCAGGATGCGTCCTCCTCCCAGCGTCAGCGGGGGCGACGGTCGACGGATGAGAAACACGTCGCCCGCGGCGGCGACCAGCGGTTCCTCCAGCTCGAGCTGGACCAGGCCCTCCTCTCCCGGACTCAGGATCTCGTGGTCGACGATGCGCACGATGCCCATGATCTCCGCGGTTCCGGCGTGGACCTTGACCGGCGACCGATGCAGCAGCGGCTCTTTGCGACTGGCAGGGTAGGTGAGGCGCGCGTCGAACAGCGTCGCGGACCGGAAGAATCCGGGAGTGGCCGCGACCATTCCACGCGTGAGCAGCCGGTAGTCGACATCGGTGATGTTCAGGGCGCTGGAGTGGCCGGCGAGGGCCCGTTCCCGCTGCGTTCCGTAGGCCTGGATCGAGCGCACCTTGCCGCGCAGGCCCGGAGGCAGGATCTCGACCTCGTCGCCGGGCTCGACCCGGCCGCTGATCGGAACTCCAGTGATCACCGTCCCGTGCCCTTTCGCCGAGAAGATGCGCTGGATGGGCATGCGGAACAGACCCTCGCTCGTGCGCGATGGGACGCGCGCGATCCTCTGATCGATCTCGCGGCGCACCGGGTCGAGCCCCTCTCCGGTCACGTTCGAGCAGGTCAGGATCGGCTGGTCGGCAAGAAACGTGTCCCGGAGCAGCGTGCGCACGTCGTCGACGGCGAGCTCGAGCATCTGCGGCTCGACCAGGTCCGCCTTGGTGACGACCGTGAAGCCGTCCCGAAGGCCCAGCAGCGTCAGGATCTCCAGGTGCTCGCGGGTCTGGGGCATCACGCCGTCATCCGCGGCGACGACCAGCAGGACGACGTCGATCGAGGTTGCCCCCGCGACCATGTTCTTGACGAACTTCTCGTGACCGGGGACGTCGATGATTCCGACCAGCTTGCCGCTGGTCGAGAGGTAGCGCGCGAAGCCCAGGTCGATCGTCATGCCGCGTTCCTGCTCCTCAGGCAGGCGATCCGGGTCGATGCCGGTCAGCGCCTTGACCAGGCTGGACTTGCCGTGGTCGATGTGACCGGCCGTGCCGATGATCACGTTGACGATCTCGAGGGTCTCGTTGCCGGTCATCTGTTCTTGCTCTCTCCGAGAAGCGTGCCGCTCGCCGCGCTCATCTCCGGCGTGAAATGCGATCATGTCGGCGCATGCATTGAATTTCCAGGCCGACTCCGTCTCCGGCCGAGCTCGACGGGGCCGGACGGTGCGGTTCGAGCGACCAGTCCCCGCTTCGGAGAACGGACGATCCATCCATGAGCACCGCGGACCTCAATGCCGACCTCATCGCCCCGGTCCCGTGGCGGAGGGAGCTTTGGGGGATGATCCTGGCCGTCCTGATCGGCACGGCAGTGCTTTCGAGCATCCAGTATTCGTTCGAGGGGTTGTACGACGGCGACAGCTATTTCCACACCCGCGCCGCCGAGAGGCTGGTCGCGGAGGGCATCCGCAGGGAGTTTCCTGCCACCCAGTTCAGCACCTGGAGAGATCGCTACTGCGACAAGGACCTGTTGTTCCATCTGCTGCTGGCTCCGCTGATGCGGGATTCGAACGACCTCGTGAGGTGCGGCAAGCTTGCGGCCGTGTGCTTCGACGCCCTGCTGCTCTTGGCGCTCGGCTCCGCCTTGATGCTTTTGCGGG
>Ga0247727_10006002_pt1 | contig 24116 bp, 25 predicted proteins | sample WisWelCaveWW1625_FD_202498 | JGI IMG/M metagenome (GOLD analysis project Ga0247727, IMG submission 202498) | Biofilm microbial communities from Wishing Well Cave, Virginia, United States - WW16-25 | ecosystem: Environmental > Aquatic > Deep subsurface > Groundwater > Cave microbial mat | place... | reverse complement strand
GCATCGCCACCGCTTCACGCTTGTACTCCACTGAAAACCTCCGCCTTTGTACCATGACACCCCTCCTGGCCCATTATGAGCCTTAACAAGGTGTCCGTAAAAGTGGGGCAGAACCCCCATACCGCTGCAGAAGTGGCGTCTTTTTATGAGGCTGAGATCCCCAAAATCTTTGGTGGAGATCAAGAGCGTAACTGGATTAGCGCTTGCTTCACGCCTAAATACAAGACGGACCGTCTTCGAACTTCCCTAACGCATTTTTTTGGAGAGAAGACTCTTAGGGATGTATGTACGGATGTTTGCGTGACAGCGGTGACGCTACAAAATGCAAAGCCCAGGTTCTACAAGAGCGATTATAAGGAAAGAAATCTGGCTAGGGTTGATGAGAAACTCGTCGAGGTTGCTATCGCGACCTCTGCCGCACCTTCTTACTTTGAATCTCACACGATGAGTCACTCTACAAACCTAGTCGATGGTGGGATTTGTGCGAACAACCCTGCATTGGTTGGTTTAGTGGAGAGTTGCCAGTTTGAGCGACCAAGTAAGAAAGGAACGACAAGAGTCGTAAACTTTGGCGACGATCTGGTGATGCTGTCAATAGGGACAGGTGAACAACCTGCCATGCCATATGATGCCACAAGACTCGGAACGGGGGGGTGGATGAACTGGGCAAGACCAATTACTGAAATCCTGTTTGAAAGCCAGGCCCAGATTGTCGATTCGCAGGCACAGTTTCTTCTTGGCAGTCGATACTTCCGCGTGAATCCTCGCCTCAGGTTTCCGATGAAGTTAGATGATACGGAAAAGCTCAATGAGCTGAAGAATCTAGCTGATCTGACAGGTGACCTGGAACAGTTTTTGGCCAGACATTTTGGTGAGAGTTAGTAGAAAAAAATCGCAGGAACCGTTTCGCGGCGCGCGGGAAACCTGATAGCAAGGGATGAGGCCACCGGTGACGCCATACGCCACGGTGTAGCACATGCACCTAATACTTTCCAGGTTCATGGACTTAAATCGGGTCCAGTGTGATTGACACGCTCTTGACCACAAGAATATTACGACCAAAAAGCGCTTCAATAAATTCAGCTTCCTTTTCCGGTGTGCCGGCGAGACTCATTATTCCGAAACCACCCGCCTCCTTGGCAGTTTTGGCTGCTTCTACAACTGACTTGGCTCCTTCAACCAGACCCTTTAAGAATTCGGTTATGCCCTCTTTGTCCTCGCTTTTTACGATGGAGAGATCGGTGCTTGAGGCGTCGCCCACACCAGCGACCGCCGGCACTGTTCTGTGAAACTCGAATTTCGTCTCTCCGGCAAACGCTTTGGGCTTGTTAATCGTGAACATCTTGCTTGTATCCACGACATTGATTACTTCTAGCACCTCGAACTCTGTTTTCCAAAGGACTTTTTCGGCTCCAGGAAGCTGTCTGAACTCGTATTTTGTTGTAGTCACCTTCTTCATAGGCTTCGTCAAGTAGAACGGTATGCCTTGCGGCTCCTTTGTGCCCGCAGGGTCATATCTCATGACACTAATTGAAGAACAAGCATTGATATTCAAAAAGCACAACAAACCAGATGCTAAGAAGAGCGCTCCGGAAAGACGCGGTGGTGCCATGCGAAGCCTCCTTCCCTATTTATTGAGAAGAGAACCGGTTTAAAGCGGGGTCATCTTAGTTGATAGTGCAAGGGTATGCAATCTGCCTAAGCCATGTGATACTCGCTTGGCGAGGAGTGTCAGTAGGATGGCGATACCGAACTTGCCTAGGCTGATGTAGTAGGGTGTGTAGGGAAGCATTCGGCAGTCGTGAAATGTCCGCCAGTTGATGCTCTGCACCATCTCTTCGTAGAAGGGGATGTTGATGGCGCCAGGATTCCGACCGTCGCCAATCCCCAGCGGTTGAATCGTTTCCACGACCGCAGACCGACACAACCGAATTGCATGGCTACATTCTTCTAGACGATCGGCATCCAAATGGGGGAGCGGCAGAACTTGGCTGGCTTGATTTTCGGGGAGCATTACAGTCGGCTCTGTGGTATCAGATTCTCCCATGCTGCCTTCCATTCCTCAAGGCTGGCGTTCCTTGCTCAAAGATGAGACGTGCAAGCCCTATTATTGCGCGCTCGATGCGTTTCTTGAAAAGGATCGAATCGGTGGGCAGACGATTCTGCCGGCTCGCAAGGACATGTTCAACGCATTAGCCTCCACATCGTATGATCAGGTTCGTGTGCTGCTCGTTGGCCAGGATCCCTATCCAACCCCTGGTCATGCCCATGGCCTCTGTTTCTCCGTGCAATCCACCGTTCGGCCTCTGCCCCTGTCGTTGCGAAACGTCTATCGGGAGCTTCATGAAGACGTTGGATGCCCGATCTCCAATAATGGCTATCTGAAACCCTGGGCCAGGCAGGGCGTCCTTATGCTCAACACGGTCCTTACGGTCCGGGCGCACAAGGCCAATTCGCATCAGGGACGGGCTGGGAGCGATTCACCGATCGCATAATCGAATTGGTTGTTGCGAAGCAGACGCCGGTGGTCTTCGTACTGTGGGGACGTGAAGCCCAGAAGAAACGTCTGTTGATCACGCAACCGAACCATACCGTAGTTGCCTGCGCACACCCCTCGCCCTTGTCAGTCAGAAAGTTTTTCGGATGCCGGTGCTTCTCGCACATCAACCGAAACCTTGCCGATGCCGGGTTACCTCCGATTGACTGGCAGATACCAGATGTCTAGCAGGATGCTGAAAAATCCCTCCAACGTCGTTCTCGGTTCGTCAAAATCCTCAACGTACCCCCAGAGGGTACGCCTCCGGTTTTGACTCGCCTCCGGCCTAGTTGGATGTCTTTTTGAGCATCCTGCGGGAGTGTTCTTTTCTTATGTCACACGTGTAGGCCATCGGAGTCCTGCTGTGCTGAAATGGTTTTTCCACAGCCTGCTAAGTAGGACACACTGCTCTGCACCGGTGTGGTCTTGTGAAGGCGTGATCGCCCTGGGAGCTTCTCCAAGTCCTCTATTCGAGGCGGCCAGACAGAATAATTATTGCCCCATGATATCCAGTCGTTATAGCCGATTCGTGCCCGCCTCGCATTGACTCTTCGCTCTGTGCCCTGTAGGGTGGGTCATGACGTACTGAGCCACGCCGACTGTCCCATCTCTCGCACAGCACTCCCTCCCATATTCCCGTGCGTCTGATTCTCCGGTCTCCGCCGCTTCTACGCCAGAGTGCCCATTGGTTGCCACACGTTCTGTGGCCCACTACTGCTGTCTCTGACGAGCGCAGCACTTATGGGCACGACCTGTCATCACACCACGTAAGAAAGGAGTGCCAGATGAATCAAACCCAATTCAACGCATTTTGGAGCCAACTCAAGGCGCCACTCAAAGCAAACTGGGAGAAGATCACGGATGCGGATCTTCTGGAGATCGAGGGCAACCTAGGCACGTTCACCGCTGTGCTGGCGAAGCGCTATGGCCCAACCCAGAATGGCGAGGTCGACACCTGGGCCAACCGACGCTATTCCCATTGGTCAGGGAACTATACTAGTAAGTATGCAGATCCGGTAAAGGTAGCCTGACGAACGGCGCAGGCTAATCGCGCATGGCGAGGGTGTCTGATACGTAGCCCGTTCATGAAGAGCGCGACATCGAGAACCCTGACGAGGAGGAGGAAAGGATCGGACAATGAAAAAGATTGTGATCAATAAGAGCTACGGCAAGTTTTGCGTGAGTCACCAGGCGTTTCTACGATTGCGTGAGCTGGGCCAGCAGGACGCGCTCAAGGAAACGGATCTCGGCGCCTACTGGCCCGAGGCGGCGACGCCGAGGGAACCGAGTCTCAATCAGTGCGGAAACCTGATCCCGCGCGATGACCTGAAGTTGGCCCAAGTCGTCGAGGAACTCGGTGGGGCTGCCAATGGCCATGGCGCAGAGTTGCGGGTGGTCGCAATCCCGGACGACGTTCGGTGGGAAGTTAGCGCTGTGGGCGGGATGGAGCACGTCAGCGAAGTACACCGGACCTGGGCCTAACACCCTGAAATTCAGCGCCTGCCCGCATGATTGTGGCGATCATGCTCGAGTAGGATGCTGAAAAGGTCGCTGTTCTGTCCAGTACCAACGACCCGAGAACCGTTACTCAGGCCCTCTCCAGACGGTGCCCCTGCGTCATGCCCTGTGGTCCATCTAGCAGCAACTTGGCGCGCTGAAACGCGTTGGTTCTCGCTTCCCATTCCGTCTTGTAGCCTTTCGACGAATCCTCGCCTTGCAGACCTCCGTCAAGATGGCTGAACCCCGGAATCGAAAACTTGCACAACCATTTACCATTCTTGATCTGGCTGGTGACCAAGATAACTTTCTGTCCTTTGGCATAGCAGGTTTCTGTCATGGTTGCCTCCGACTCGCGCAGGGTGCTGAAAAAGTCCGCCAGTAGCCACAGACCGTGTGGCGGGAGAACAGCCTGATCTCTCTGGTCTATTCAGTTTGTCCGGTTTGCTCGGTTGAACGAGACTAACCAGATGAACCAGATCAACCCGTCCCGCTTGTCTAGCGCGTCGCAGCCTCTTGCTAGGTCGGCTTGACGAAGCGATCCGGCGCCAGCACGCTGTGCAGCGATTGTGTGACAGCGCGGCGATAGGGTGCCTTCTGTCGCAGCATGATGACGAGCTCTTCATCGTCGATCAAAATAGACAAGTCACCCTCGGTCACGAGCTGCCGATCCGGTGCTCCGATATTCATGCGATATTGCGTCTTCCCGTCCGGATTCCGGTTGGGTCCGCTGACGATCTCGGTGAGCCCATCGATGAATCCGACATGCCCTTCATGCCGGTGCTTGACCTTCGTGCCATCAGGAATGCGGACCCAGGCCTTGGCTGTTCGTGGCGGCACGGGCTTCATGGGCTTCATGGTATTCATGGTCATGATCTCTCCCTGTAATTCGTTATGGAGTGAAGAATAACTACCGGTTTTCCATCTTCCACCCCGCCGTTGCGGAGATGTCGAAGTGTCTTTTCCCAGCGAGTGTCCTCGAATCGAGAACGAAATGAGTCAGCACATCCTTGACGGAGGAACAGCGGGACTACAGGAACCATCCCGTGGGTCCGTCGTCAGTATGGAACGAGACGCGAGGGATAGGATGGTACCCATGGTTTATCATGCCCTCAACACTGTACCACACACACGTCTGCCATAGCGACACAAGCGACGAATAACCCGGTCAGTCTGATCCTTGCCCACCGACGGTTGGTTTACGAAAAACTGCATTGAATGCCCCGCCCGGAAGGGCGGTGCTCTTTACTCTTGTCATGCTTATCCGGTTAGTTCCATGCTACACAACTGCTTGTAGGTCGTGAGTTGCTGTTGGCTTCCCGATGCCGAGTCCTTGGGGGCTTGTGGAGTAAACCGGATAAGCATGACTCTTGTATACGTGTGACCGCACCAGCACTCGGGCGAGACACTGCCGCATCCGAGAGGCATGTGGGGGTAATCGGTCTGAGGTCGCGACTAGTGGGGTTGCTATAGACTGAGAGTCGTTTGCTATGCCAAATTGAATGTGGGTACGAGCAACTGGGTAGGACGTGAAGGGGCGCTTCAACCGAAGCGCCCCTTCTGTAGTTGCGGCTTGTTGGCGCTTTGTTAGAAGCGCCCGCGCCCGCCGCGATCGCCACCACCGCCGCCACCGCCGAAACGACCACCACCGCCGCCGGTGCGGGGTTCTTGTGGCTTGGCTTCATTGACAGTTAGGGGACGTCCGTCCATCTGTGAGCCGTTCAACGCGGTAATCGCGGCCTTGGCTTCTTCCTGTGTGGCCATTTCGACAAAGCCGAAGCCTCGTGATTGCCCGGTGAACTTGTCCGTGATCACACGCGCAGACTCGACGGTGCCGTGCGCGGCGAAGAGGGTGGTGAGCTGTGATTCAGTTGCCGCATAGGGCAACCCGCCGACATAAAGTTTTGAACCCATGGGGGTTCCTCCTTCTGAAATTGATATTGATTGAGACTCGAGAACGAATACACGAGGGGAAGGAACGGGCCGAAGACGCGAACAGTGTAGCGGCTTGGGTCGAGCTTCCGGTCAGATTCTCGGTAACAACAATATCGGTGATGGGCCGTTCCATTTGCTGTTTCATGCGAGGCCCGCCGCGTGAAACAGCAACATCCTAACAGAGGCAAACGTGAAAAGCTATAGTCCCTTTTCCTAAATCTTGTGGCGCCTGTACGACGAGGGGTGGATTGTGTGGGTGGGTCGAGGAGCTGAGGCTGCCTATCTGGTGCAAAAGGGTCAGGCAACCGTCCTACACATCCGCATTTCCGGTGGGACCGGGGCCGGGCCAGATGAGGTAGGGTGGCTTTTTCATCGTCTCAGCTGAACGTGGGTAGAGACGTTGGGCATAACTGTAGGCGTCTTCTTGCGCAACCAAGCAAGTGGCTGCGGCGAGGTGGTTGGATACGACGCGGAAGGCCCCTCGATCATCGGCTGCGATAGTCGCCATGTAGAGGGCACAGGAAAAGCTCCCCTCTTTTGAGCAGGCGGTGCTGATCAAGAGGTGCGATCCATCAGGAAAGGTCATGATCGGGTCCAAATTGGTACGGCCCATGTGTATTCCTTCCCGTGATGTGCGCGATCTTTATACGGCTTGGTTCGCGTAGGGGGTCACATAGAGTCTGAGTAGGTGTCCATCCCATTCGGTTCCTTCAAGGGCGACCACGGCGTTCAAGGCCTGTTCGCCGGACCCCATTTCAACGAATCCGTATCCGGCGGATTTTCCCGTATGTTTGAATCGGACCACATAGGCTCTGGCGACCAGACCGTAGGAGGTGAAGATGCCACGTAGCTCGCAGTCCGAAACCTCGTCCGGGAGTCCTCCCACATACAGAACTCGTTTCCCCATCGAGATTCCCTTCGTGACGTATCAGTTGGTTCGAGCGCGCGAGTCTTTGATGTACGAACCTGTCCGCTTCGACACAGACTGATCTTGTTCTGCGCTTCTCTGAAGAAACCTGTGGCAGAGCAAGGCGGAAACTAGAGCATCGATCGCGCAGGATCTAGGGGGAGGGACCGAAGGCGCGAGGGATAGAGTAGTGACCGGACTTCATCTGGGCCTACCATAGCACAGTTTTGCTAGGATAGCGAAGGCGTCGGTCTGTCATGACAGGATAAAAGCCCAACATCTGCACCGTAGGAATTAATGTTCCCCCTCGCCTCTATCGAGCCTGCCTTATTCAAGAGAGTTGACGCCGGAAGGGGCTTACTGTACGATGACCCTCACATCGTTGTCGCAGTAGTCCGGCGGCGCGGCTGTATACACAATAACGGACTTCGCGATCGCATCGCGACCAGGTCCTGTCGGAGTTGATGCCTTCCTGGTTTCTCTCCCCTCGGTTCTCTGATCCCGTCTTAATGCGATCACACTGAAAGGATAGTGCATTGCATACCTCTGTTCACACGAGTTTTCATACCCTTGGTCTCTCGGAACCGCTCTTGCGGGATTTGACGTCAGCGGGCTTGCTGGTTCCCACACCCATTCAAGCTCAGGCCATTCCACCAGCCCTTGAGGGCCGGGATGTCATCGGTTGTGCGCAAACTGGTACGGGGAAAACGGCCGCATTCGTTGTCCCCATGATCGAACGGCTCGCAGTCCTGCCGAAAGGTCAGCCGCAAGCCTTGATCCTTGCACCGACGCGAGAATTAGCATTACAGATTTTCGCTTCAATCGAGAAGCTTGGTCGCAGCCACCATATTTCAGCTACGGTCATCGTCGGCGGGAGCGACATGCAGGCGCAGATCAGAGGATTGCGCCAACGGCCTGATATTCTGGTTGCCACACCGGGGCGGTTGCTGGACCACATGTGGAACGGGACGATCAATTTGGCCCCGATTAAAATTCTGGTGCTTGATGAAGCCGACCGTATGCTCGATATGGGCTTTGCACCACAGATTAATCAGATTCTTGATGCGTTGCCGGTGGAGCGACAGACGTTGCTCTTTTCCGCTACGATTCAGACGGATGTCACCCGCCTGGTTCAAACGAGCCTGAACGGCGCCGTTCGTGTGATGGTGACGCCTTCCTCGACGACGGCTGACGGTGTCACTCAGGCGTTGCATCATACGACCTCTCAGGAGAAGACGAAGCTGTTGGTGTCGTTGCTCGCAGCAGAACGAAGGACCGTCCTCGTATTCGCTCGAACAAAGAGCCGCGTCGATCGACTCGGTCAGACGCTTAAACAGGCCGGTCACCGCGTCGCAATCATCCACGGAGACAGAAGTCTGCCACAGCGCCTCCGTGCTCTCGACGGATTTAAACGAGGACAGGTCAGAATTCTCGTCGCGACGGATGTCGCAGCCCGCGGGATTGATGTGGCCAATATCGGCCATGTGGTGAATTACGATTTGCCGAATTGTCCGGAGGACTATATCCATCGTATTGGACGGACAGCCCGGATGAAGATGACAGGGCGAGCCACCAGTTTCGTGACCATCGAGGAACGTGAACAGCTGCGCGCGATTGAGACGTTGTTGGGGCATCCTGTACCATTGGCAGAGGGAAGCTCCCGCCCCAACGATCGTCTGCATTTACGGGTGCCTGAACGTTCCGGAGGTGACCGTCAGCGGTGGGGGCGTCTAGGCGAGGGCCGAGGCCAGCGTCAGCCGATTCCCCCCGTTGTATGTACCGGAGGGGGCTAGCTTTCTTAGGAGAGAGTCTACCGGCTAGAGGAGATGTGGTCACGCGTTTCGACTGAGAGATAATGAGGTATGAGGGATCAGAGGAGTATCATCATGACCAACCCAAAGGCTGATGGGCTGCACATGGGGAAAAGATGGGTGAGAATTCCGGACGGCACGAAGGTCAGGTTTCGCGAGGGCGGACGCGAAGGCATCATCGACTGACTGACGGAGTTGGTAGTCGGCCCTGGCCGCAATCCGGATAGCCGGACGCAGTATCGGATCAATGTCGGAGATCCAGACCGGACACTTGCGATTGAGGACGATTTGCTGGTCTTGACCGATGCGGATGGTGTCGTGCTAATGGTGAAACAAAAGGGCGAGTATCGCCGTGTGGTTACCCAACAACTGCAGGCAGTGTTTGACGCTGACCGCTTTGTGAGGGCAGCGTAGGACGGGAGTGATGTGCGAGGCCGCGCTCACGCTATCACTAGTACAGTGGTTCTTGTGGGCCCCAATGAAGTCCGGCCAAATCTGGATCCTGTCCCTCTGTGTTCAGAGGGCGAGCGGGCTTCTCGGTCTTACGCTGTTCTCGCCGAGCGTCTTTCTCACGCCGCTGAATTTGTTTCGCTTTCTCACGGTCTCGTTTTGCGATGGTCGTTTTTCCTGCTCGTCCGATGGTGCCCTCCTTTGCATAGCGACTCGTAATGAGTCGCCAATCGCCTGCCGTTTATGATCCTGTCCCCACTATGATTGCGACGATTCCGTCGCGCCGCGACGTCTCTTGCGGCTTGAGTCAGGAGCATGGCTGGTGACATTGGCTTCTCGTTCAGCCGTGCGGAAGCGAGTATCCTGGCCGAACCCATGGCTTGCCATGCTCGACACTTGCCGACGGATATCTTCCATTGAGGTCGTCGAACTTGTAACAAGAGGAATCGGAAGGCCGAGCACCTCCCATCGGATTTTTGGTTTTCTCGTCGCCAGTGCTCGGTTCTTTCTCGTCTTGTTGGCTCGCCATCCAGTGGATAGCTTCATACGTGCTCCTTTATGAACCTGGCATCTCCAACGTGGGAAAATGCTCGATGGAGATGAGGGGGTCGGACAGAACAAAATTATTACGTCTATCTTCCTGCCGGGCATCTAAGCGCAGAAAATGATGGAACGTATGAGCCGCACGTTCTAAATGATCAATCGCGCTGAGACAACGCTATGTGATTGGGCCGCGCGAGGAGTAGTGCTGGCTCGTACGATTCCACAGTAACATGAGTTGTCGCGAGAGTCAAACAGGGTATTTAGCTAATTACATAAATCTGTATAGTGGACATGCGCCTGGGCCTGCGTTGACACAACCATCGTCGAGCGGTCGCTTGTGTGTCCTATGTGTGGGATGAATTGATCATCAGGAAAGGAAGCCATCAAAAAGTCATCAGTCATGCTCATCGCACAACCAAATGTCGGAGTTAGATGACTACACCGTTGTTCTCCATAGCCACTTATCGTGCGGAAAGGAGATGATGGATGATGAAACTGTTACTATCTGTACTGGTCTTTTCCTTGTCGGTGGTGTCGCGCTGATAGGCCTGAACGGATGCAATCGTCAGCACCCTCCCTCGAAGGCGGCAAAAGAACCACCTCAAGTTCTTGACATAGCTGTTGTTGGGATGGCCAGGAGCGTGATCGACAAGGCCAAGGGAGTTGAGACAATGTTGGAGAGGCAGGCAATCGGACAGCAGAGACTAGTAAGGAAGGGCCTCCACACGCTAGAGAATTGGAACTCATGGACACAGCGGATGAGTTCCTCACTGCAGGCTACGATTCAATTGGTGTGATTACGGATTTATATTTGTGAATGAAATGTCCTGATGTACGGTAGAAAGATGGTAGGGACGCTCTATGAAACAGGCCTCTCATCGATCCTCTGTCTTGAATAGGTTTCGCCAGCATCCTCGGGTCCGCATCTCTGCTCCTTTTGTCTGCGCCTTGTCTCATTGCCAGTCTCGTCGTTGGTTGAGGAGGCCTGGTATCGACTTGGGCGTGGTTTACGATCTTTCAATTTGCGGCGCCCGAGTCAGCACGGAGGCGGAGATCAGGCCAGGTGATGAAGTCACATTGAGCCTACGTCTTCCCAAGCAAATTAAGACTGCCGATATTGCCGTTGCCACCGTGCGGTGGGCGAAGGATCAATTCTTCGGTCTGGCTTTCACGGAATTATCCCCCGCTGCACAGATTCGCCTAAAAAAGTATGTGGCTATCGTTTCAACGACTGCCGCGTAGCCTCCCGTTCATTCGTCACCATTTTCACCGCCGAATTGTGCTTCTCTTGTCAGGGCGTGCCATGCTGCCCCTGGTGGATTCTGAGTGTCAGCTTGGGGAAAATTGATTGGTGCGGCAGTATGCGTGACGTATCCTTTTAGCCGGAACTCAAACGGAATGGAGAATTCAGGAAGAAAGGATGGGATGACGACCGAGTTGAGGCGGCACCTGCGTGTTTGGGGCCTGACACCCTGGCCTGTTCGTTTGCACGCATCGGCTTGCAACGATGGTTGGCTGCTGAAGGTGCCGGGTCGAGCGTCGTGCATGATGTTTCGTTGAATGGTGCAAAAGTCATGAGTCCGCTCTCCATAAACCCGGGAGATCATCTTGTGATCAGTTTGCGTTTGCCGGAGCAGACTGCGACGATGAATGTGGATGCAACAGTGCGATGGAGCAATCGCCACACTTTCGGATTAGAATTTACTGCTGTTTCTCAACTCGCTGAAACCCGTATGCGAAAATTTCTCTCCCGTGCGCCTCACCACAAATATAAGCCCATTCTTTAATGAAGTCCGTTGCAGGACTTCTCCTCATGGAAGGGGGAAGGAGTGGCTGACCAATCGTGCGCCAAAGCGCTGAGCAGGACCGATGCGTCTATCTTTGTCAGGGAGCGGAGGAGGAACAATGTACTTCTGATCGCGTGGATAGGCCGAGGTTCGCGCGGTCTCAGGGATGTAGGTAAAGGGGCGAACGGACATGTTTGGCGTGAGATAGACACTATGGGTTGAAGTGTCCATCCGTGAGCTGGCGTGACCTGTGTTCTTTGAGTTAGATTACTCTCCTTCGCCAGAATGCCCCACTCAGAAGAGCGGGGCATGAATGGGCGAGGAGAGCCTTCCGAAGCTTTAGCGAAGGAGAACTCCGGGCTACGGAGAGTTCCGCATTTCTATTAGGATGCCTTGCGTGGGAGCGCGGGGAGCTTCACTTGATGGCCACTGCCTTGACTTCCTTAAACGTGGTGTGGCCTAACAGGGCCTTCTGAACTCCATCCTGCATGAGGGTAGTCATCCCCTCTTCAATGGCAGCTTTTAGCATCTCTTCAGTTCTCGCCTTCGTCTGAATCATGCGTTTGAGGTTGTCCGATCCCAGAAGCAACTCATGCAGGGCCACGCGTCCCTTAAAGCCAGTACGATTACAGGTTTCACATCCCTTCCCGCGGGCCAGGCGGAACGTGTTATCTTGTGGGATGCCGAGTTTGTCCCAATATTCAGGCCCATAGCCCTGGCGGATTTCTTCGTATTCTACCGCTGTTCCGACGTACTGCTCCTTGCAATCCTTGCAAATCCGGCGAGTGAGACGCTGGGCGAGAACTCCCAACATCGCATCGGCGAAACTAAACGAGTCGCAGCCCATATCGAGAAGTCGAGTGATGGTTTCCACCGCGCTGTTTGTATGGAGTGTGCTCATGACGAGGTGCCCGGTCAATGAGGCTTCAATGCCGATTTCTGCCGTCTCTTTATCTCGCATTTCTCCGACCATGATCACGTCTGGGTCGGCCCGAAGAAACGCGCGCATGGCAGCGGCAAATGTAAGGTTGATCTTTGGGAGAACTTGAACCTGCCGGAGCCCATATTGTGTGATTTCTACGGGGTCTTCCGCCGTCCAGATCTTAATGTCCGGCGTGTTGATGAAGCCGAGGACGGAGTGCAGGGTCGTGGTTTTTCCTGAGCCGGTTGGTCCGACGCAGAGAATGATGCCGTAGGGTTTTGCGGCGATCTCCTTGATTCCTGCAAGATTCCGGTCCGAGAATCCCATTTTGTCGAGGGGCAAAGGCTCGCTGGCTGCGAGCAGACGCATAACCACGTCTTCGTTATATCCGGCGGTCGGAATCGTCGCGACGCGCAACTCGATTTCCTTGTTCTCCGACAGTTTAAATTTGATCTTGCCGTCCTGGGGCTTGCGCCGTTCTGCGATATCGAGGCTGGCCATAATCTTCAGACGCGACACGATGGCGCGCCGATAGCTTTGCGGAATCTTCATGTATTCGAAACAGTCGCCGTCGACCCGGAAACGGACAAGGGTCTCACGCTTTTCGCCATAGGGTTCGACGTGAACATCGGAGGCGCCTTGTCGATAGGCATCGGCGATGATCTGATTGGCTAGTCGCACGATGGCATTATCGTTTTCGTCGAGCCCGCCTAGGGAATCCTCTGCCGCCGCTTCTTGGGCTTCGTTGACGAGTTCGCCGAGAATGTCGGAGACATTTTCATCTAACTTGCGAGTGCTGCCGATATCTCCCTGTCCTGTGGCGGAGCCGAGGAACTGGGCGATATCACGACGGAGGCTGATCGCAAAGCGAATGTTGAGGCCGGGGAACGTCCGCTTAATATCCGCCACGCGGTCGAGATCGCCCGGGTCATCCGTCAAAATTTCAATGGCGGTCCGGTCCCGCTTGAGGGGCATCCAGTGGTTTTTCTTGAGGTAGTCGACGTTGAGGTTTTTCAGGAGTTCGATATCGACAAGCGTTCGATCGCTGTACTCGATATAGGGGCATTTGTGAAACTGGGCGAGCGACTTGCCGATATCGAGTTTCGGTACCTTGTACTTCTCGATCAGGATGCTCTCGAAGTCCGAGACGCCTTTCCGGGATTCGGCAATCGCCTGGTCCAATTCGTTCTGAGTAATGCAGTTGTTCGTGACCAGGCGATCGAACTTGGTTGGGTTTTTCTTCGAGATCTTGCGGAGATTGAAGAAAGCGATGCCGAGTGCCTTTGCAATCTCCGCGACGGATTCTTCGTCTTTTCTGGTGAATCGTGCGCCGCTCTTTTTATTGAGGAGTTGGAAGACGCCCATCAAATACTTGTTGTCCGCCACGATCGGGTAGGTCAGGACCTGTTTCGTCTTGAATCCGGTCCGCTTGTCGTAGGAGGTGTCATGGAGGAGTGAGGGGTGGACGCCTTGCAGCTCGGCCATGTTATAGGCGTCTGCAATGCTCACTGGGCGGAGATACTTTGCGCAGAACCCAGCCAGGCTTTGTTCGGTGATGGGAATGCGGATTTCCTCGACGCTGTCAATGTGAGGGACTTTGGAGAAAATCTCTTTCTTCTCCGAATCGAACGCGAAGATGGTGAGGTCTTCGGCATCGAAAATGCTAAGAATTTCTTTGCGCAGGTCGAGGAGAATATGGTCAAGATCGCTGGCCGCATGGATTTGGTCCGTGATGCGCTTGACGTTCTCGGCGAATGCCACTTTCTGCTGAAGTTCCTGAAGATTTTGTGGGATGGGATTGGCTTGCATTACAAGGGCTCCTGACCATCGACTGGAAGGTCATCGGCGGATTCGTATGCTCAATGAACATTGAGCACGATCCACGTGACCACAAGTGCTTTGAGGCAGCGATTGAAGTTCAGTCTAGCTGATCATGGATGGAAGGCAAGGAGAAAGCAGTTTCAGACTGGTGCGGTTACGGGAGTGACAATATAACTAATGCTGCTGCAGGCAGTAGGGTTTTCAGCTCGCTTGTGTGCGAGCGAGATGAGCGGCGACTTGAGCAGGAGGCAGCTTGAGCTTTATCCCGTCTTTCCGAGTTTTGATCTCCACGACTCCTTCGGCGAGGCCCTTATCTCCGACGACGACTTGGAAGGGTGCTCCCATCAGGTCTGCATCGTTGAACTTCACGCCCGCTCGTTCGTCCCGATCATCCCAGAGTACCTCGAACCCTGCTGCCTGCAGTTCGCCATAGAGCTGCGCGGTGACTTGGGAGGTCTGGGCTGATTGGGTGAGCGGGAGGAGATGCACGTGGAACGGCGCGATTGGAAAGGGCCAGATAATGCCTTTCACATCGTGATTCTGTTCGATTGCCGAAGCGGCAGTGCGTCCGACGCCGATGCCGTAGCATCCCATGACGGCGTGGCATTCTTTGCCGTGAAGATCTAGGAAGGAGGCCTTCATGGTTTCGCTGTATTTGGTGCCGAGCATAAAGACATGTCCGACTTCGATGCCTTTCGTCGCCTTCAATGTCCCGTCTTTTCTCGGTGACGGATCTCCTGCGCAGGCGGTGCGGAGATCGGCAAACTGCTCGACTTGAAAATCACGATCCCAATTCGCATCGACATAATGCGTATCGCTCTGATTGCCGCCGACGACCGCGTTGCGCAAGGCTTTGATAGCGTTGTCGGCAATAATCCGAATGTGTTTCAGCCCAACGGGACCGGCAAACCCTACCGGTGCGCCAGTGACTTGCTCGACGACAGTGGGAGTTGAGAGTTCAAGATTAGTTACTCGCAGGAGTCGTTGAATTTTGACCTCATTCGCCTCATGGTCTCCCCGTACCAACACGGCGACCGGGTCTTTTTCTGTCGAGTAGAGGAGCGTCTTCACGAGGTGAGAGGGGGAGACGTTCAAGAATCTCGTGACCTCTTCGACTGTCCGGCAGCGAGGCGTCTGGACGGTGCGCAGCGGACGCGGGGTTTCGGTGTCCACATCGGTAGGAGGAAGCACTTCGGCCTGTTCGACGTTGGCGGCGTAGGTGCCTGCATCGCTGTAGACGATGGTGTTCTCGCCCGTATCGGCGAGCACCATGAACTCGTGAGATGAGCTGCCGCCGATCAGGCCGGTGTCGGCTTCCACGGCACGGAAGGTGAGGCCGCAGCGCGTGAAAATACGATGATAGGCATCGTACATCTTCTGATAGCTAAGCCTGGCGCTCGCTTCGTCCTGGTCAAAGCTGTAGGCGTCCTTCATGATGAACTCGCGTCCCCGCATGAGTCCGAAGCGAGGGCGTATTTCGTCGCGAAACTTTGTTTGAATCTGATAGAAGTTCAGCGGCATCTGTCGATAGGAACGGACTTCGCGCCTGAACAGGTCGGTGATCACTTCCTCATGGGTCGGTCCCAAGCAGAACTCGTGCTCGTGGCGATCCTTAAAGCGCAGCAGCTCTTTGCCGTAAAAATTCCATCGGCCGGTTTCTTGCCACAATTCTGCGGGGGAGGCAATGGGCATGAGGAGTTCTTGAGCGCCGGCCCGGTTCATCTCCTCTCGAATGATTTGCTCGACTTTTCGGATGACCCTGAGGCCGAGCGGGAGGTACGTGTAGATGCCGGCCGCCACCTTGCGAATCAGACCGGCTCGGAGCATGAGCGTATGGCTGACGGTTTCCGCTTCGCCCGGGTCTTCTCGCAATGTAGGGATTAAGACTTGAGAGGTCCGCATGATTCTGTGAGAAAGGTCAAAAAGTCATCAAGCCCGAACGTCATCAAACCTGAAGTGCCAGTGAGCGAGGAAGTGTTTTGCCGATATGACGGCGTTCAATATTCAGGTTTTCGGGTGCGGGATCTATCGCAAAAAGATCCGTTCAAGGTCATTCCAAAACGCAAAGATCATGACGCCCACTAATAGCACGAGGCCGGCCTGTTGCGCGATTTCTCTTTGGCGTTCACCGAGGGGTTTTCGGAGGATGCCCTCAATCAGGAAAAACAACAGATGGCCGCCGTCGAGAATGGGAATGGGGAGCAAGTTAAGGACGCCCAGATTGATGCTCAGAATGGCGATGAGAAAGACCACACTTGAGGCCCCTTGTGCAGCGGCTTCTCCGGAGATATTGGCGATCGTCAGCGGGCCGCCGATGTTCTTGCTGGAGATGTCCCCCACGACCATCTTGTAGAGGCCAATTACGGTCAGCTCGGTCCAGCCCCACGTGGCTCCCAAGCCGTCATAGAGCGACAGCAGAGGGGTGCTGGAGCGCATGATCGAACGGCCTGGTCCTGAGATACCGATCTTGCCGACTTCGACCGACTGGCCGTTGACCGTCGTCTTCTCAGCAGAGGGCGTCACGGTCAGCGAAACTCGATGCCCTTCCCGCAAGACCTCTACCTGTAACTGGCGGTTGGGGTTTTCTTTCACGATACCGGTCATCTGGGTCCACGTATGAATCGTTTGGCCCTCGATGTTGACCACATGGTCCCCGGCTTGAAGCCCGGCTTTCGCCGCCGGAGAACTTTGCATGACTGAAGTGACGAGGGGCGGTGTTTCTTCGACGCCCAGGTAGTATCCGGGCTCTTGTGCAGAGGCCTGTGGTCCGGGGGCGGTGGTGGTGGGCGTGACCGTCAGCGTTTTGACCTGTTCACCTCGTTTGATTTCGAGCGTCAGCGCCTGCCCGTTGCTCTTCGCCACGGCGTCGAATAGTTCAGTCCTGGTTGAAATGTCGCGCCCGTTGACTCGGCTGACACGATCTCCGATTTGGATGCCTGCGGTATCGGCCGGAGAGCCGGGGACCATTGCTTCGATATCGGGGGTGAGATCCTGGAACGTTGGGACAAAAAGCGGAGCTCCGGTCGCGAGCCATCCGGCAAAAATGAAATAAGCTAGAATGAAGTTAAACCCAGGTCCCGCGGCGACGATCAAAACTTTACCCCACAATCCTTGGTGCGCAAACGACCGCGCACGATCCTCTTGTGTGGTCGCCTCGGCTTCATCTTCGCCGAACAGTTTTACGTAGCCACCGAGCGGAATGGCCGAGAGGAGATATTCTGTTTCACCCATTTTCCGGCCGAAGAGCTTCGGTCCGAATCCAAGAGAAAACTTGAGGACCTTGACGCCGACCCATCGAGCGGCCAAGAAATGTCCGAGTTCATGGAACGCGACTAACACGCCCAGAACGACCAGGAACCACCATGCCTTCTGCAATAACAACCAGATGGTATCGGGGGACCAGGTAAATGCCATGAACACGGTGTATGCTCCTTCGTGTAGACCTAGCGCGCCAATGCCACAACCAACGATTCGGCCTTCTCTCGGGCCCAGCGGTCTGCCTCCAGCGCGTCTTCCAGCGTCTCGACGTCTTTGGTGGTGTGGATGTCCATCGTGCTGCGAATGATCTCCGCAATGTCGGTGAACCGGATACCTCCGTTCAAGAATGCCTCGACCGCGATTTCATTTGCGGCGTTCATCGTGGCGGGCATCGTGCCGCCAATCCGCAGGGATTCATAGCCAAGACCCAAGCAGGGGAACCGGTCGTGATCCGGCTTGCAGAACGTCAACTTCGCGATCTCCGTCAGATCCAACGAAGGCAGATCCAGCGGTATGCGCCCTGGATATCTCATCGCGTAGGAAATAGGTGTTCGCATATCCGGCAATCCCAACTGCGCGATCATTGAACGATCCTCGTATTCTACCAGAGAATGAATGATGCTTTCCCGATGGATCATGACCTCGATCTGGGATTCCGGGATGTCGAAGAGCCACCGGGCTTCGATCACTTCGAGACCTTTGTTCATGAGGGTGGCAGAATCGATCGTGATTTTGGCGCCCATCTTCCAGTTGGGATGTTGGAGTGCCCGTTCGGGTGTGACGTTCTGCAGCTCTTCCCGGCCCAGGGTCCAGAGGGCTCCTCCGGACGCCGTCAAGATCAGACGGCGGACGTCCTCTTTGCGATGGCCTTCTAACGACTGGAAGATCGCACTGTGTTCGCTGTCGACCGGGAAGATACGAACACCATGTCGTCGCGCCTCGTCCTGCATCAGTTTCCCCGCCATGACCATCGGCTCTTTATTGGCCAAGGCGATTTGCTTTCCGCTTCGGATCGCCGCAAGGGTGGGCACGAGCCCGGCTCCACCGACGATGGCGGAGATGACGAGTTCAGCTTCGGGCGCAGAAGCGACCTGAATCAAGCCTTCTTGCCCAGCCAAAATTTCGACAGGCAGTCCCGCACAGCGTTGCCGGAGCCTGGCTGCAGCGGAGGCATCCGATAGGGCCACCACGCGGGGCTTGAACCGGCGGATCTGGTCCTCGAGTTTTTCATCATTGCTGCTGGCAGTCAGTCCTACCACGCGGAATTCTTTGGGGAACCAGTCCACGATATCCAAGGTGCTGGTGCCGATCGACCCAGTCGATCCGAGGATGACGATCGTTTTCATAGGAACTCCTTCACTCAATGACTCGTAGCCGGCTCGCCATCGTTACATAGTAGTAGAAGACGGGGGCGGTGAACAAGAGACTATCCAAACGGTCGAGCATGCCTCCGTGGCCCGGCAGTATCCGACCGGAATCCTTCATGCCGACGCTGCGTTTGATGGCCGATTCGGTCAGGTCACCCCAGAGACCTGTGATTGTCAGCAGGGTAGCCAAGATCAGACAATTGAGACCGGACAACTCAGGGAGAAACCACCAACGAGCTGCGTACCCGGCGATTATGGCAGCAATCAAGCCACCCACCAAGCCCTCGACAGTCTTTTTTGGACTGATGGTGGGAGCCAAACGATGTCGTCCGTACAGTGTGCCGACAATATAGGCGCCGGTATCGGATGCCCAGGTCACCAGTAAAAGAAAGAAGATCAGCCATTCACCCAGGGGCAGGAGCCTTGTCATTGAGAGAGTGCTGAGTGTGAGGCCCAGGTAGAGCACACCGAACAAGGTCATGGCACCATCCCTCAGGCTCTGTTCGAGGGGCGAGCGACTGAGGAGCGGGACTGAAATAATACAGACCAGTGTGGCCAGGAGGGTTGGAACGATGATGTCCGGCCAGTGTGTTCCGAGAATCAGGGCGGCGAATCCTGTCAGGCCGATCCCTATCAGCCAGGATTGGCTGCGATCGCTGAAACATAATCGGTAGAACTCGAAGAGGGCCAGCGCCCCCGCCAGCACCACGAAGCCAGAAAATGCAAGGGGTGGGAGGTAGCGAATGCCGGCATACAAGAGTGGAGCGAAGACCAGAATGGTATAGATCCGACGGGGGTCAAATCGGGACGCCGCTGCGGGTGCGGATTCAGCCTGAGATTGGCCGGCGTCTTTGTATTCCTGCATGTGGAGGTTTAGATCGACCACTATGAAGAAATGGTGCTGAGGACGCGACCGAATCGCCGCTCGCGTCGCTGGTATTCCAGCAAGGCCAGCAAGAGTTCGCGGCGACGGAAGTCGGGCCACAGGGTCGGAGTGAAATAGAGCTCGGTGTAGGCGAGCTGCCAGAGGAGAAAGTTACTGATTCGCGTTTCGCCGCTGGTGCGAATCAACAGGTCTGGATCGGGCAGCTCATGGGTGTAGAGATATTGCTGGATACGCGACTCATCCACATCGTCCGGTTGCAGTTTTCCATCTTGTGCTTCATGAAGGAGTTCACGCACCGCGTCCACGATTTCAGTACGGCCACCATAACTGAGGGCGACCGTGAGATGCAGTCTATCGAGATGGGCGGTTTCCTGTTCGGCGGCCCGGACCCATTGGAGGGCGGAGGCCGGGAGGGAGTCGAGTCGGCCGATCGTGCGCAACCGGACACCCTGCTCAATGAGTTTCGTTCGTTCCGTCGAGAGGTAGTATTCGAGCAAGCCCATGAGCGAGGAGATTTCCTGAACGGGACGGTTCCAATTCTCCTGTGAAAACGCGTAAATTGTCAGAGCGTGGATGCCCAGTTCCAAGCAGACTGTAATCATTTCCCGGACGGACTTGATCCCTTCCCGGTGACCGGCAATGCGAGGAAAGCTTCGCAGTTCTGCCCAGCGGCCATTGCCATCCATGATGATGGCGATGTGCTTGGGTAAGAGGTCGGGTTCGAGTTTTGCGGCAAGCTCTTCGACGGATAGCTGGTCCACGGCCGACGAGTCTTTTGTGTCCATAAGAGTGCCGTTGGTAATGATCCCTTCTCACAAGGATTGTGCGGCAGGCGAGCAAAGTCTACTGATGAGGGGGAGGAATGTCAAACGAATTTTCGTAAAAGTCCTGTAAAAGCGATGAGTTGGATGAATTATCGTTGCGCCTGTGGAAAGCGATCAGCTATACTTCCCCGTCTATCCGCATGCCAACCGTCGTGAGGATTCGCAAACCATGGGTGAACTTGTTCAGTTGACGTCCTTTGGTCTGACCGAAGGCGAGGTGCTTGGGGCGCTCGGGCGGGTCAAAGTTCGCGGTGTCGACTATGCCGATCTCTACTTTGAATCTTGTGTGTCCGAGTCAGTCTCGATGGAGGAATCCCTCGTCAAGCGCGCGACGAAGAGTGTGTCGCAGGGCGTGGGGGTACGAGCGACGGCAGGGGAAAAAACTGGTTTTGCCTATTCCGATGAGCTGACGAAGAAGGATCTCGAACTAGCCGCCGATACGGCCCGCTACATTGCCAATTCGCCGAGCGGGACCCACGCGGTTCCAGTTCCCGTTCATCATCGCCCCACCAGGGATCTCTACCCGATCGAACGGGCACAGGCCGAAGTCGCCACGGCGGATCGGGTGTCCTTATTGAATGCGATCGATGCCGAAGCGCGCCGGTACGACCCACGCATCAAGAATGTCATGGCCTCGTTTAACACGGAATACAAGGTGGTCATGGTCGCCACCTCGGACGGCACGCTGATCGGGGATGTGCAGCCGCTTTCGAGGCTGCAAGTCACCTGTATCGCCGAAGAGAACGGCCAACGCCAAGTCGGCTCGTTCGGCGGGGGTGGCCGTGTCGGGTTTGAGTTTTATCACGAGGGTGGTCGGTATCTGCGATTTGCATGTGAAGCGGCACGTGAAGCGGTTCTTAACCTGTCCGCCGTCGAAGCGCCGGCCGGTGTCATGCCGGTCGTTCTGGGCGGAGGCTGGCCGGGGATTCTGTTGCACGAAGCCATTGGCCATGGCCTGGAAGCGGATTTCAATCGCAAGAAAACCTCCGCATTTTCTCACCTCCTCGGCAATCGTGTGGCGTCCGACGTCTGTACGATCGTCGATGATGGAACGTTGCCGGGCCGGCGGGGCTCGCTCAACATGGATGATGAAGGGACCCCGACTGGTCGTACGGTGCTCATCGAGTGCGGGATTCTGCGCGGCTATATCACCGATAAATTAAATGCGCGTCTTATGGGCATTCCCGTGACCGGCAATGGGCGGCGAGAAAGTTACCAAAGTGTGGTGCTGCCGCGCATGACGAATACGTTTATGTTGGCCGGAACGTCGGATCCTGAGGAAATCATCCGCTCGGTCGATCGCGGGCTGTATGCCGTGTCGTTCGGTGGCGGGCAGGTGGACATCACCAACGGGAAATTTGTGTTTTCTGCCAGCGAAGCCTACTTGATCGAGGGGGGGAAGGTGACGAAGCCGGTCAAGGGTGCGACATTGATCGGCAGCGGACCGGAGATTCTTACCAAGGTCTCGATGGTCGGGCACGACCTCAAGCTCGATGAGGGCATTGGTACCTGCGGCAAAGAAGGGCAGTCTGTTCCAGTGGGCGTAGGTCTGCCGACCATTCGAATCGACGAAATCACTGTAGGCGGGACGCAGCGATGAATCAGCAGATACAACAGCGCGATGGGTATAGCCAACTTGCTCTTGATCTCTTGGCCAAGGCGAACCGCGGTGGAGCGACGGAAGCGGACATCATTATCGCCGACGGCGAAACATTTTCGGTGCAAGTCCGGTTGGGTGCCGTCGATCGCCTCACGAAAGCGCGGGAAAAGCATCTCGGCTTACGTGTGTTTGTCGGGAAACGTTCCGCCAGCACCTCCACTTCCGATTTCTCAGCGGACTCCTTGAATCAACTCGTCGCCGAAACCTGTATTTTGGCGAAGGCCGTCGTGGAAGATCAGGTGTCCGGCTTGCCGGCGGCGGATCAGATGGCGGGAGCGAGGCCGGATTTGGATCTCTATGATTCCACCCGACTGAATACGGAACAGCAGATCGAATTGGCCAAACGTGTAGAGGCTGCCGCCATGTCTACGGACGAGCGCGTGACGAATTCTGAAGGGGGCGACTTCGACTCCTCCTCGGGGCGCGTGGTGCTGGGCAACAGTCACGGATTCCTGGGAGAGTACCAGAGTTCCAGTTTCTCAATGTCGGCGTCGCCCGTCGCCACCGATCCGGCGACCGGGGCCATGCAACGCGACTCCTGGTACGCTGTGCAACGGAAATTCGCCAAGCTGGATTCTCCGGAGGCGGTGGGGCTGGAGGCGGCGCGGCGGACGATCCGAAAGCTCGGAGCGAGGAAAGTGGCGACCCAACGAGTTCCTATCGTATTCGATTCCGAAACGGCCGGCAGTCTCATGGGGAATCTCTGCAGCGCAGTGTCAGGGTATTCACTCTATAAAGGTGCTTCGTTCTTGGCAGGCCAATTGGACAAACCGCTGGCCCCTGAGTATGTGACGGTCTATGACGATGGGCGAGTGGTCGGAGGACTGGGCTCTCGACCGTTCGATGGCGAAGGTCTGCCGACCAGGAAGACGACAGTGGTGGAGCGAGGGATATTGAAGAGCTACCTGCTCGATACCTATTCAGGAAGGAAACTCGGATTAGCCTCGACCGGCAACGCCTCGCGCAGCGTCGGCGAGAATCCATCGGTCGGTCCCACGAATTTCTATCTCGCGCCCGGAATGAAGGCGCCGCAAGACATTATCAAGACTGTGAAGCAGGGTCTGTATGTCACGGACCTCATCGGTTTCGGGATCAACATGGTGACCGGTGATTATTCACGGGGGGCTGCTGGGTTTTGGATCGAAGGCGGCGAGTTGGCTTATCCCGTGGAGGAAATCACGATTGCAGGCAATCTGAAAGACATGTTTGCGGGAATCGAGATGATCGGCAGCGATCTCGTGTTTCGTGGGCGCATCGCCAGTCCGACTGTGAAAATTGCCGAGATGATGGTAGCCGGCAGCTAGCGCGATCAGGGCTAGCTGCCAGTTCTGAGTCTTGAGTCTTGAGTTCTGAGTTAAAGAAGTGAGGGACGAGAAAAACAACTTTTTGAATCTATAACTCAGCACTCAGCACTTACAACTCAAAACTTGCACCTGTAAAGAGGTGCCTTATGGCCGAATCAATCAGAGAAACGATGGTGCAGTATCCGAGCGGGAACGTGACCGTTCGCGCCTATGTGGCTGTGCCTCAGACAAAGGAAAAGCGCCCGGCCATCATTGTGGTCCAGGAATGGTTTGGGCTATCCGACCATATCAAGGACATTGCGAAGCGCTATGCGGGAGAGGGGTATGTGGCCATTGCGCCTGATCTCTACTCCCGTTTGGGTAATGCTCTTACAACGGACCCAGGCGAAGCAGGTAAGTTGATGAATACACTCAAACAAAACGATGGATTAGCGGATTTGAATGCGACAGTAGCGTATCTCAAGACCGTCCCGGAAGTAGACGCGAAACGAATCGGCGTCACTGGATTCTGCATGGGTGGGTCCTATGCCTTGATGTTGCCTTGCGTCAATGCTGACATCAAAGCAGCCGCGCCATTTTATGGACAGGTACCCAATCCCGACACCCCA
>Ga0247727_10006001_pt1 | contig 24117 bp, 20 predicted proteins | sample WisWelCaveWW1625_FD_202498 | JGI IMG/M metagenome (GOLD analysis project Ga0247727, IMG submission 202498) | Biofilm microbial communities from Wishing Well Cave, Virginia, United States - WW16-25 | ecosystem: Environmental > Aquatic > Deep subsurface > Groundwater > Cave microbial mat | place... | reverse complement strand
CCGCGCGGCGCACCGTCGGCATCGCCGTGCAGGATTTGTGTTTTCACGTCCCACACCACGTCCCACGAATCATCCTCATCGCGCGCGTCGTTGAATTGCAAAATGTCCACTTTCACGCCGGAAGCGAGAATCGTAAACTCATAAGCGGTTTTGTGGTCGTGATAACTGTCGATGCGAACCGAAATCACGTCGGACTCGATTTCATTATCGCGCCGCGTGAGACGCGCCAGGATTTTATTCGGCTCGCGGTCAAACATCATGCAGCCGAAATACAAGGCGGCATCGTCGTAGAGCACGCGCACTTCGGTCGCTTCGGTTGCCGGTTGCCCCTCATCGGGATCGCGTTGCAAAAAATCAGTTGCCGCCGGCGCGTGCTGCCAGACCGCCTCGTTGAGAAAGCCGTCGATTTGCGGCGGCGCGTTCGTGCGCGTTGCCGTGATGGCGCGTTCATTGTCGCCGGCGAAGAGGAAAGTTGAGAAAATTTGCAGCCCGATCAAAAAGAGTTGCGGTCTTTTCATAGAATAAAAGTGATTGCAATTTTCGTAATCGAATCGTACCTTTCAACAGGCTTGAAGCCGAGAAAACACCGTATTGCCAAATTGATGTATCATAAAAAACTATTCACCCGCCATTAAAAAAAGTATAATCAATGCTTCCGGAGGTTCCATGATCACCGAAAACGTTTTGGAACAGGTTCGTGGTCGTCTCGGCCCGCTCAATGGCCAGGCCGAGCAGGCTGTTGCCGAGGCGCTTGAAATCGTTCGACGCATGAATGGAGCGCCGTTCTCACCGCCAGTTGACAAAGGAGCAAGCGATGAGAATTTTAAAGGAGAGAACGCCGAGTTACATGAGTATCTCTCTTGGACTGATCAACAGAAACTCGATTATCAAACCGAAACGGAAAGTGCCAACACGAAATGGGTTGAAAAAAATATGCAAGAGTTGAATGCCATGTGGATGATCGTCATGGACGGCCAACTCGTTGCTTCCGGCCCTGCCATGCGGACGTTTCCCCGTGATGAAGAATTTGATGCGCTTTGCAGAAGACAGGGAAAATATCCTTTTGTTTTCTTTAGCCCAAGCTTGTTCCACATTGAGGAAACATTGTCATGGCACGCCACTAAATTTTCAGGTGATGCGTATCCAACTGTGCGTATCAATTTAAAATCTGATGCCGGTCAAACGGAATTAGAAGCGGACTTTGATACGGGAGCAGTGGATGCGTATTTTGACCTTAATCTATTAGCGCAGAAAAGCGTTGTCACCGGAATAGATATGCGTCCGCGACAAAGCTCTTCCCATCTTGGGCAAAACTACTGGTATACTGCTAAATCACTTTGGTTGGAGCTAAAGGACAAAAACGGCCAAAGCTGTCAAACCGAGATCGCCGCAATATGTGTAGCGAATTGGAGCCACAGTCCGTTTACCGCAATTAATCGACAACGTACTGCGCTTGTCGGTCGGGGTACCATGCTGCAACTTCAGCCGATGGTTTTACTCGATTTTGCCAAGCGCCAAACGACGGTAGAGTTTTCCACTGCGACAAACCCATAATAGAAAGCTTCACTCTCTCGTCAACCTCTGCTTGTTGCGGCTCCTCACTTACATTCCTGCCTGTGCTTTTCATCGAGCAATAATATAAACGAACAGCCGAGAATCTTCACAATGTTCTCGGCTGTTTTTCTTTTAGATTTATTGAGGCCGGTAACTCTCTCTCCCGCCCCCATCAACCCCGCGGCTCAATTGCTCGCCGATCCGACCTTTTGCTGATACTTCTTCGAATACTTTTCATACAATGCGCGATGCTTGTTGCCGAGATCGATTTTGCGGCCCTGAATGAAAAGCTGCTCCACCTGCGTTTTAATTTCCAGCGGGTCGCCGTTGCTCACAAAGAGTGTCGCATCTTTCCCGACTTCCAGCGAGCCAACGCGATCGGCGACGCCGAGAATTTGCGCCGGATAAAGGGTGATGCCTTTCAGCGCTTCTTCTTTCGGCAAGCCATACGCGGCTGCGGTGGCGGCTTGATACGGCAGATTGCGCGCGTTGGCCGCATCAAAATCCGCGATGCAAAAACGCACGCCGGCTTGGTGCAATTTCAGCGGCCCCGTAAACGGCGTGTCGTAAGCTTCCCAGCGCCGATTGGGCGTGTTGTGAATCGGGCCGTAAACCACCGCAGCCTCTTTTGCTTTGAGCAGATCAGCAACGCGCCACGAATCATCGCCGCCGACGATGACGAGCTTCACGTCTTCATCCGTAGCCCATTGCACCGCCGCTTGAATCTGCTTAATCTCACCGGCATTCACGAAAACCGGCACTTTCTTTTCCAGCACCGGAATCATCGCTTCCCAGCGTGAGTCGGTGGCGTGATAGGGAATGCCTTTTTGTTGTTCCGCCTCTTTCGCTTTTTTATAGGCACGCGCCTCGGCAAAGGCGTCGCGAATCTTTTTGAGATTCTCGTTCATCTGCTTGCGCTGCTCTTCTTCGCTCTGTTGAAAGAACGGATTATTCTGGCGAATCGTCATCGCCGGCCAGTTAATGTGCAAACCCACCGGCGCTTTCAAAGTGAGCTGCTCGTACGTCCAACCGTCGAGCATGATGAACGCCGAGGTTCCTGAAATTACGCCGCCCTGCGGCACGCTTAACGCGAGCGCAACCCCATTGGCGCGCGCAACGGGCAGCAACTCGCTGTCCGGATTGATCGCGGCTTCGGCGCGGACATTCGGATTGATGCTGCCGGTTTCCGCCAGATCACGCGTCGCGCGCACCGCGCCGATTTCCACCAGACCCAGCGTCGTATTCGCATCAATCAGCGACGGATAAACATGCTTGCCGGAAACATTGATGCGCTCGGCGCCGGATGGAATTTGCACGTCTTTGCCGAGGCCGGTGATTTTGCCGTTCTCAAAGAGCACGACGGCATTTTCCATCACCGCGCCGCTCACCGTATGCACCGTGCCGTTGACCAGCGCAATGGCGCGATCCTGCGGCGGCGCGGGAACCTGGCCGTAGTTTTGGGGGTAGGCGGTAGAAATAGCAAAAAGCTGAATTGCCGCGAAAATAAGAAACGGTGCAAAACGTCGTTGAAAGGTTTGAGCTTGAAAAAAGAGATTGTGTAACATACGCTTTTCCTTTCCTTAAATAAAAATGATTGCAATTTTCGTTTGACAGCTTTAACTTACAGGGGATACAAAATGAGAGTTCACATGAATAAAAAAACCCGGAAAAAACCGGTGGCCAAACTGAAGAATGCTCGTCACTCGCAAAAGAAGAAGACGGGCGTGTCTCAACTTGAACGCTTGATTGAAGAAGCGGAAGCCGATGTTGCCGCCGGTCGAGTTGAAGACTTTGACCTGTATATGAAACGTCTTGAAGGTAAGCACAACTTATCATCCTCAGGAGATTTCGACATGACCGAAACCGTATTAAGACAAGTTCGTGATCGCCTCGGCCCGCTCAGTGGCGAGGCTGAACAGGCTGTAACTGAAGCGCTCGAAATCGTTCGGCGAATGAATGGGTCGTCGCTCTCACCGCCAGTTGACCAAGGCGCAAGCGATGAGAATTTTAAAGGAGAGAACGCCGAGTTACAAGAGTATCTCTCTTGGACTGATGATCGACAAGAGCAGTACCAAAGCGATGCCGAAAATTTGAATGCCAAATGGTCTGGAAAAAAAATGCGCGACTTGAATGCCATGTGGTTGATTGTCATTGACGGCAAAGTCGTTGCCTCCGGCTACACATTACGAACGTTTCCATTTGAAGAAGAATTCGATGCACTTTGCGAAAAAACCGGAAAATATCCTTTTGTTCTTTTTGGCCCGCTCATGTTGGCAATTGAGGAAACAAGGGTCTGGCATTCGACCGTAGCTCCGAACGATTCTTATCCAACGATTCGAGTCAACGTAAAAACGGATAAATCGGAGCTCGAGTTAGAAGCAGATTTTGATACTGGAGCGATGGATACTTATCTTGATTTCAGTATTTTCAAACAACAAGGGGCGATGGCGCTTACCGAAACCAATCTCAAAAAACATTCTTCGCACCTCGGGCGAAAGTACAGTTACACCGCTAAATCAATCTGGTTGGAGGTGAAAGATAAAAACGAACATCAGCGTCGTATAAGAACCAATGCCATTTGCGTAGAGAATTGGCGAAACAGCCCTTTTGTCATTATCAATCCCACGCGCGTCGCACTCGTCGGTCGAGATACGATGCTCGGGCTTCAACCAATGATTTTGTTGGATTTTGCCAAGCGCCAAACGACGGTGGAATATTCGGTTGCAACAAATCCAACTTGACAAGGTTTGTTATTCTCCATCAATCCATCACGCCAAACCGCTTCACGGCTTCTCGCACTCATCCTGCCCGCGCGTTTCATGAAACGACGGCATATCGAGAGAATGTGAACCCGCGGGTCTTCTCCCGCCGCCCGTTTCTTTCTTGCCATCCTTATTCGCCGCCAGCACTTTTTGGATCAGCGTCTCCCGCTCTTGAATGACTTCTTCGCGCATTTTCAAATCTTCCGCGCGGTCGAAATATTTGCGGCCTTCGATCCAAGTTTGCTCGCACATGCTGTACGTTGAAAGCGGATCGCCGCTCCAGATCGTGAAATCGGCGTGTTTGCCGGGCTCCAGCGAGCCGACGTATTGATCGATCTTCAATTGCTTGGCGGGATTCAGCGTGACGAATTTCAGCGCTTCCTGTTCGGGCACATTGCCGTATTTCACCGCCTTTGTCGCTTCCCAATTCAAGCGGCGGGCGAGCTCGTCGCTGTCGGAATTGAATGAAACCACCACACCGGCGTTGCGCATCAGCGCGCCGTTGTAGGGGATCGCGTCGTACACTTCAAATTTATACGCCCACCAATCGCTGAAGCACGAGCCGCCGCCGGCATATTGCGCAATGTCATCCGCAACTTTGTAGCCTTCGAGCACATGTTGGAACGTTCCGAGCTTAAAATCGAAATCGCGTGCGATGCGCGTCATCATGAGAATTTCGCTTTGGACGTACGAATGGCAATGAATGAAACGTTTGCCGTCGAGAATTTCGACGAGCGCATCCAACTCCAGATCGCGGCGCGGCGGCATGATGGCATCGCGTTGCGCCGCCAGCGTCGATTGTTTCTTCGCTTCAAAATCGGCCCACACTTTTTTATAATCGCGTGCCGCTTTGAAACGGTCGCGAATGAGCTGATCGACGCCCATGCGCGTTTGCGGATAACGATCGGTTGGACGCTGGGAATTGCTTTGCTTCACATTTTCGCCAAGCGCGAATTTGATGGTCGGCGGCGTTTCGACGAATTTCAATTCTTCCGCGCTCGCGCCCCAGCGCCATTTCATGGTTTGATTCTGGCCGCCGATCGGATTCGCCGAGCCGTGCATCACGTGCGCCGTTGTGGTTCCGCCCGCGAGCTGGCGATAGATTGAAATGTCGTCACTCTCAATCACGTCGCTGATGCGAACTTCGGAGGTGACGGCCTGCGCGCCTTCGTTGATGGAGGCCGCGGCAGAATGCGAATGCGCGTCAATCAAGCCGGGCGTGACGTGCTTGCCTTTTGCGTCGAGAATCATCGCCTCGGCCGGCGCGGAAAGATTTTGCCCGACGCGCACGACTTTGCCCGCGCTAATCAACAGATCGGCGTTTTCCAATTTGCCCTGCGAACCGCTCGTCCAAATCGTGGCGCCGCGGACGAGCAAATTTTTCGGTTGCTCCGGCGTCGTCGCGCGGCCATACCCGCCGGCCGGATAAACAAGTTTTGCCGCCATCGCCGGCGCTTCGGATTTTTTCGGCGCATCTTTTTTGGCCTCCGGCGTGAAAGCCGCGGTGCGTTTCGAGTTCCATTTAAATTCAGCGCCGTTGCCCAAAATGCCGGCGCCCATCGCGGATTCCTTTTCAGCCGCACCGGAGAGACGCGTCACGCCGGTGTAACCAATTGAATCGCCGGTGAAGAGAATCGCGAGACGCTTATTTTCAACGGAAATTTTGGTGAGCTTCGTTTTTTTGTTGCCTTTGCTGATTTCACCGTTCAGGCTTGCCGGCTCGCCTTTAATATCAAGCGCGAAGGTTTCACTTTTGCCGCCGCCAAGATCGAGCGTGACGTCCCATTTGCCGCGCAGATCAACCTCGGGACGTTTTTTATTTTCATAACGCACACCCGCCACCCACGTGTCGAGAATTTGCGTTTTTTCATCGAAGAGATCGCCATCGGTGACAATGAGATTGGCAAATTTTCCGGCGGCAACGGAGCCGATTTTATTTTCCATGCCGACTAATTTTGCCGGCGTCGTCGTGAGCGCGGCCAACGCCGCCTCTTTGGAAAGCCCGCGCTCGATGGCCGTGCGCAAACGCGCGGGAAAATCGGAAACATTTTTCAAAGTCGCGGTGGTGAGCGTAAACATCACGCCGGTGTCCTGCAAGCGTTTGGGATTTTCCGGTGCCGCGTTCCAGTGTTGCAGCTCGGCAAGCTCGATATTCAAGGCGTCTTCGGGCGTTTCAACATTGGGCGCTTCGGGAAAATTTAAAGGCAGAAGCACCGGAATATTTGCCGCGCGAATGAGATCGAGGCGGCGATATTCGTGGCCGCTGCCGCGCGCCCACAATTTCAAATTAAATTCTTTGGCGATATTGACGGCGCGCAGAAAATTTTGCTCATCCGATGATTCAAAAATGAGCGGCTCGCCGCCGTTTGCCGCCGCAAGCAATGCGGCCAGCGCTTCGTCTTCTTCCGGTTTGGTTTGCGCCGGATTTTTGCGATAGGCATTTTGCGCCTGCTCGTACCAGCGCGCGTCGAGAATACTCTGGCGCACCACAGTGATCGCGCCGAGCAACGAGTTGGGATAAGTCGGATCGTCGAAACTGCCGGAGGTTTCAAACGAGAAATGCTGTCCAATGCGATTTTTGATGATGCCTTTGTTGGGTGAATCATCGCCGAGCGTGACGAGCGCGCTGCTGCCGCGAAAGATGCCTTTTGTTGGCGCGGCCAACGCGACGGTGAATCCCAGCTCGCGCAATTTTTTTGCTTCATCATTGTTCGGAACAAAAAGCTCCGCGGCATTGTTTTGCGGCAGCACGAGCCTATTCCAATTATCCGGCCCGCGCGGCGCTTCAGCGCGTTGTTGCGGCTGCTCGGCAGCAGCTTGTCCAAACGCACGCGGCCTTCTTTCCTCTTTCGGCAAACCGAGGTTGGAATAGGTTTCAATCAAGCCGGGATAAATTGTGAGGCCGCTCAAATCCCACACGCGCGCATCGGCAGGAGTGGAGATCGTTGCGCCAACCTGTTCGATGACGCCGTTGCGAATCGTCACCGTGCCTTTCTCAATAATCTGGCCGGGCGCAACAACGATGCGCGCATTGACGAGCGCATGCACCTGCGGCGTGTTGTCGCGCATGCCGGCGGTGGGGCCCGTCTGGGCGAAAATTTGCGTCACGCTCCAGAGCAGGATAAAAAAAACGCCGAGCCAGGAAGCGCGGCGTCGATCGTTGAACTTGAAGTGAGTCATTACTCCTCCTCTTGGAAAAAAGTTAGGTGGTTTGGATGCGGCCGGGCATATTTTCAAAAACAAAATAACCGTATCCGATTTGGAAAGTCAAACCGTACAAAGGCGAGATTGGCATCGAATGAGAGTCGGGAAAATGTATGCGAAGGTAAATCGCCGCCGGCAGATTTGCGTCGGGCTTTCTTGAAATCGGCCGGCGATGATTTCAATACACGTTTTTTAAGCGGCTTTTGATTTCGAGCTTTGCCGCGCCGACGCGCCGTTTCCATTGAGTTGCGCTAAAAGCTTTTGCCGCTCTGCCGGCGACATGTCGACAAGCAGAGATTTTATTAAGCGCTTTTTCCCGCCCATCGCGGCGATGACTTTTTCCTTGCCGATCGCTTCAAGATGTCTTCGGAGCGTTTGGGGGCTTGTTTCATAGAGTGCCATAAGTTTATTAACCTCGCTTTCATAGAGATCCAGCATTGCATCCATTATTGGTTTTTTATCCTTCCTGCCCAAGCACGACAGAAAGACGCGTTGGCGGCGCGCCGAATTGGAAAATACTTGTAATTCTTCCGGCACCAACTCGTCGGGCAAATCTTCGAGTGAAATCAGATACGATGGAAAAACCGAATCGCACCGGAAAATTCCCGCGCTGAAGGGCCGGTATCCAAGCGCCGGCAACGCTTTCTGCAAAGTCGGCGTCAGGTGATGCACAACCGCCGTCGCCGTAATCTCGGCAATCGAATAAATTTTGCGCTTCTGCATATACAACCACGCGTAGGCCTGCAGTTTGAGCAAATCAACGAGTTTCAATGGATTCCGCGCGGTTTTGATTTCCATCACGTTGTGACGCCGGAAATACGCAAAGAGCCGGGGAAGACGAGCGGCAGCGCGCTTCTTTTTGCGGGTGCGGCGAATGACGATCATGTCAATCTCCAGCGGCAGCTTGCCGACTTTGAAATGATCGTCGACCTCGTGTCTTGCCTTTTCGAAGCGCCAGCGGAGCAACTGGATCTGACGCGCTTCGAATTGTTTATTCCCGCGCCGTTTTCTTGCCATACGTGTTTAGTATAATCGTTTTGGCAAATATTTGCAAGCGATATTTTTGCAGAGGGCCGAGGGCGTAGAACAAACTTGAAATGCTATACGCTTTGCGCCAATCTCTCACCTGCCACCATAGATAATCGCCAAAGCCGTCACTGCGCCGCAGCAGAGAAAGCTCGCCACCATGCCGACCAGCAAAGACCGGTCGCGTTGCAGATAGCCGTGCCAAATGCCGATCAGTTGCAAAACATTGAACCCGGCGAACGTCATTACGGCAACATCTTTCGCGCTTTGGGTTTCGAAGATTTTGATGGCTTGGGGCACGAAGAGACCGGCATTGACGAGAAGTCCCGCGCCGAATAGGTAGGCAACGATTTTTTTGATGGTCATATTATTTCATTCTCGCGATAAAAGTTTTCTGTTCTGAGTCAAGTGGTTAGCCGGTTAACAGTAAAACAGGCTAACCAACAACTAATAAATCGTCCACGTTCCCGGCGTCGCCAGCTCAATCGCGTGATTGTCCGGATCGCGGAAATATAAACTTTGTCCGCCTTCCTGCCATTTGACTTTGCTCTCAATCGCGACATGATTTTGCGCGAGCCGCGTTTCCCATTCGTCGAATTCGGCGGCAGCAATGGAAAACGCCATGTGCAAATTGCCCGCGCCATCATGCGCCGGAATGACGCCGCCCCAGGCTTGATGCGGTTTCAGCGAAGCGCCTTTTTTGAAAAGCAGAAGAACCTGTTTGCCGGCGACGCTCATCGCGCAGGCGCGCGCATCGGAGAAAAGTATTTCGAAGTGAAAAAGGCGCTGGTAAAATTCCATCGAACGCGGCAAATCCTCCACGTATAACGCGGTTTCTAAAACACCAGTGACGTTGGGCATGGCTTTCAACCTCCAGTTGGCTCACTTGCGTTTCTTTGAATTTTTGTTTGCGGACTTCTTGCCGATCACTTCGGTTGTTTTCTTTTCGCCATCCAATTCGATTTTCAGGGGAAACTTGAGTATCAGATTCCGGCCGGCTAATGCTTCCCGAGCAGGATTCACAAAGCAAAGCGGGCTTAGCCGCCGATTACGAACAAATATTGCGCCGAATTGTATTGTTATCGTTTTGCCGTGATGATCGTTGACTCCAATTACGACGGGCAAGAGATAAGCACGAAAATATTCCCCAAGATGAAGGCGATAATGAGCATGTTCAATCGGCATGGTGCGAATGATGCCGTTTGACACCATCTGATCGTAATCTAAAAGCAAGTCGGGTGAACCGGTATCAAAATCGGCCTTGATCGCAACGCCTTCGGAAGCGAGTCTTTCCGCAGTTGTTCCAAACTTGCCAATAGTTAATGGCAAAGTCGGGTAATAGTCATCCCTTGAAAGGGGTGACCAGCTTGATTCTTCGATCAATGGTGTATAGATAAAAACAAACGGTATCAGCCCGCGCTCTTTCCCGACCATGATAAGTTTGTCGGATGAAGGATATTCGAGAAACTCAGGCGATGATTCAAGAATCTCGCCGCCGCAAACCAGCATCCATTTGGCGTGGCGCTTTTTAAGTTCATCATCAATCCAGCGATCCAGTATTTTGTAAGCTCGAAAAGCGACCGCATCACGTTCATCTTGAGACATGACGCGATACGTATCAAACGGAATGGCAAAAAGCTCCGCGGCTTCTTCCGGATAGCCGCGCGAGTGCGTCAATGATTTTTTGGGGTGCGAGCGCTCAATGCGCCTCCGCAGCAGCTCAAGCTCGGCCTCATTCAACCGGTCGACGGTTTGAAAAACCTGTTCGAGTTCGGTTGTCATAACGGACATAGCATCCTCCATAAATTAAAACAGGATGATTATTTATTACAAGTTGAATGTTTGTCGCAGACAACGCGCCATGCGGTGCAAAAATAACAAAGATTTTCAACACGGAGAAAACAGAGCAAACAGAGATTAAAAAGCTAAAGAGAATTTTCCAATCATTGCCCTCTCCGTTTGCTCTGTTTTCTCTTGTTAATCTTTTTGGGTTGCGCCTGTAAGGTTGCGGCTCGTGTTGGGAATTTACAAAACTTACAGCACCACCACAATCAATTTATACGCCGCGATGATCAAAACGATTCCCAGCGCGCGTTGCAGCGTGCGGCCGGAAAAAAGGTTGGCGCCGAGATGCGAGCCGACCAATCCACCGCAAAAAGCGGCAACGAGAAACGGCGCCAGCATGCCGACCTCAAAATTGCCACGCAGGAAACGCCCGGCCAAGCCGGCAATGGCGTTGACGAAAATGAAACACGCCGAGGTGGCGGAAGTTTTTTGGGGATCGGCCCAGCGCATGAGCAAAATGAGCGGGCTTAAAAAAATGCCGCCGCCGACGCCGACGATGCCGGAGAGCAGGCCGATCGCCGCGCCGGCCGGCAACGTGACGGTTAAGCCGGGAACTTTTATCGCCGCATTAGAAGCCGCCGGGCGAAATTCAATGATGAGGCGAAACGCGGCAAAGCACAGCGCGCCGGCGAGCAGCAACGCGTAAGCGTTGGCCGGCACCTGAATCATGCCGCCGATAAACGCCGCGGGCACGGAAGCCAAGAGAAACGGATACGTGAGCGCCGCGGAAAAATGTCCGGCACGATAAAAAGATATGAACGCGAGGGCGGAAACGAGCAACGTCAAAATCAGCGCCGTGGTGGACATCGCTTTCGGCGCGATGGAAAAAAACGACAGGATCGCGAGATAACCCGAGGCGCCGCCGTGGCCGACCGAAGCGTAAAGCATCGCGACGGCGAAAAGCAGCATGCAGACGGCGACAAGCGAAAAAGCAGAAAGTTCCATAAGCCCTTGCCAGTTGTAATAATTCCGTGGATACAAATTTTTTTACGCCGGTTTCACGGCCACTCTTTTCTCGGTCTCCGCTTTTTCGTCTTTCTTTTCATCCGGCGTTTTGTTGTCCTTCTTTTCTTTGTTCAGCTCGCGTAGGCGTTGATCGACTTTGAAATGCACCGTGCCTTCAGGCAGTTTGCCGTCCGCGTCTTTTTCACCGACCGCAACGCCGGTGAGCAATTCGAGCGCCGCCTCGACGTTGGCAACCGCGTGAAGGTGAAACTTCCCGGCGGCCACGGCGCCGATCACTTCCTGGCGTAACATTAAATCCTGAACATTTTGACGCGGAATGATCACGCCTTGATTGCCGGTTAAGCCTTTCATCTGGCAGGCATTATAAAAGCCCTCAATTTTTTCATTCACCGCGCCGATGCCTTGGGCTTCGCCTTTTTGATTCAGCGAGCCGGTGACCGCCAGATCCTGCCGCAACGGCAATCCCGACAACGCCGAGAGAATGGCGCAGACCTCCGCGATCGAGGCGCTATCGCCGTCGATATTCGTGTAAGATTGTTCGAAGGCCAGGCTGACGCTCATGGCGAGCGGTTTGTCATGTGCATATTTCCCGCGCAGAAAGCCTGCAATAATCGCAACGCTTTTGTTATGCACTTTACCGCTCAAATCGGCGTCGCGTTCGATGTTAATCAAGCCGGCATTGCCCATGCCAACGATGGCCGTAACGCGCGAAGGAAAACCATACGTGTACTCGAGTTGGTTTTGCGTTCCCAGCGCATTCACCTGGCCGATCTTCCGGCCCTCGACGTCGATGAGCAGCCGGTCATGGCGAATACGCTCAAACATACGTTCTTCTGCGAGCCGGTGCAAATAGAAACGTTTGGCAATAGCCTTTTGCACTTCGGCGGCGCCAATTTCAGCATGGCCATTGGTCTCGGCGAAGGCATTGGCTTCCCGCAGCAAATCGGCAATCGCGCCAAAGCGCGCCGTGATTTTGTTCTGCGTGCCGGTCAACCACACACCATGTTCGATGATCACAGCAAGGGCGCTGCCGTTAAACGGCAACAGGCGTTCTTCGGCGCAAATTTTCGTGACCAAGCCGGCATATTGGCGATGCGCGTTCGCGTCGTTGTTCAAGCTGATATCAAAATCCGCCCGCACTTTGAAAATTTCGCGAAAGTAACTGTCGTGACGATTTAACTGATAGTATTCATCGAAATCGGCGATCGCCACCACTTTCAGATCGAGCGGAATCGGCTCGGGGCGTAGCGACGCCGTCAGGTTGGGCGCCAGCGGATCATGTGTTTGGATTTCCAGTGTGTTGTGGCGCAGCGTGCGTTTCAATATACGCCATACACCGGGCTCGCCGATGGCATCGGAAAGATTGATCAACAGATAACCGCCGTTGGCCCGCGCCAGCGCCCCCGCTTTAATTTGCGTGAAATCACTGTGCCAGTTGCCGCTGCGATCTTTTCGGCGGCCGATCGTGCCGAAAAGATTGTTAAACGTCGGCGCCGTTTCCACAATCACCGGCGCGCCGGTCGCGGCGGAATTATCCACCACTACATTGACCTGGCATTCCAAAAACGTTGGTGCGTCAAGTTGAGACCACGATTCGCGCTCTTGCCAGCGCGCCAGCGTCTCGAGCAAAAAATTTTGCACGCGCTCGAGATAAGCGCCGGGGCGCGGTTGCGCCAATTGTTTTTGCAATGCCGCGAGACGATTTTGCGCGAACGTTTTGAGCATCTCGAAATTTTGCCGGTGCGAAGCCTTCTTGTTTTCGGCCGGCGATTTTGCCGCACCGTTGAGGTTTGGGGCGCAAACCTTTTGCAGGCGCGCTATCAAATCCTCCATTACCATGGCCAGCGTCGCGCCCTGTCCGGCCGGCAGCAAAAGCAGCACAGGTTCTTCGGCGCGTTGAAAGTTGTGCACGTAACAAATATCCGGCGGCGTCGGCCCTTTGCCTTTGTGCTCATTTAACAGCTTGTGGGTAATCGTCGCTTTGCCGGTTCCCGGTGGCCCGCCGACATAGATGTTATAACCCGGCGCTCGCACTTGCAGACCGAGCTTGAGCGCTTGCACGGCGCGTTCCTGGCCGATGATGGTGTAAGGGTCACGGTTCGTCTCGGTGGTTTCAAACGTCAGCGATTCCGGCGGACACCGCCAACGCAGTTTTTCGAGGGGAACTTCGAAGGAGTCGTTTGTGTTTGCCATTGTTCCTGCTCGTCGTTACGTTGAGATTTAAAAACCGCGGGATTGCGGCGAGATCAGCCTCCGTCTGCGGAAAAGGCCCGGCTGCTCTCACGAATAAAATTTTATCAATATGCAAAATTGTTTAGGTGAAGTCAAGCTGTAATTCGTAATTTTAAAACGCAAATTTCTGCTTGCGTTTCTCGTACGGCATGGCGAAATTTATAAATGCCGGTCGAGTCAGCCGTTAGCGGGTGAAACCGGCGAACTGGTTAATGTTGAAACCTTAAACCGTCAAGGAGTTTTCATGATAAAGGCGCTAATCGTTGTTGTTTTAACTTTGGGTTGGGGATGGCTTGGGGACGCCGCATTCGGGCAAAGAGAGTTTGCCAAGCACCGTATGCAGACGGCGATGCAGCAACGCCGGGAGAAAAGACCGGCCGAACTGTTGGTGGAAGAGGGAACAAAATTGTTGAAAGCCGGCAAAAAACTTTTGGCCGTGGAAAAATTCAACCGCGCGCTGCAGCTCAATCCGCAAAATGATCAGGCGCATTTTTATCTGGCGCAAATGGCGTGGAACGATCAACGCGCGGTGATCGCCAAACAGCATATCGCCGCGGCGCTGAAATATAATCCGCGGAATGCGCGCGCGCATTTGCTGGCCGCGCAAATATTGTTTAGCGAAGGCAAACCTGTGGCCGCTTACGAGCATGGGCTGAAGGCTTCGGCAAAAGTGCAAACGGAACAAGAGCGACGCGAGTTGAACCAATTGTTGGCGCGCCTGCGTGAAACCAATCCGGCGTGGTTTGGAAAAGCTAAAACCGCCTCAGCCAATCCGCCACCCAGCGCGACGAAACCAACGCCCGGCCCAGTTACGAATGCGATGCCGGCAAAGTTGCCGGCCAGCAGCGTGCGTCCGCATTTAGCCGTGTTTACTTTTGACGAAATTGCGCCGCAACAGCCGGAACAGGGCTGGGGCGCGTCCCTGGCGGAAATGCTCAGCACGGCGTTGATCAATTCCGGCAATTACCGCCTGGTCGAACGCAAACAATTGCAAAAGATTTTGGAAGAACAAGCGTTGGGCCAAAGCGGCGCGTTGGATGCGGAAACGGCGGTGGTGGTTGGAAAAATCATGAGCATCGACGCCATCGTCGTCGGCAGCATCAGCGCGCTGGCGAATGCGGTCGAAGCCGACGCCAGAATTTTAAACGTGGAAACCGGAGAGGCGATTGCCGCAACGCATGCGCGCGCCGCTTCGGCGGATGAGTTGCGCCAGATCGCGGAAGCGTTGGCCAAAGAGATCAGTCTGCGCGCGGCGATGGTGCCGGTGCGCACGGCAGCCGATACGAGTGCAAGCTCGGGATTGAAACAATGACTTAATGCAGAGAAATTCTCCACGGATTGAAGAACCCTGCCGAGGCGATGCTTTATCAGCGGGGTTCTTCAATCCGTGGGTTTTTGATTAAAAAGACTTTCAGAATTTTATTTAAACTTTATTTGAATGCGTTAACAATTAATCCGCGCACCAAGCTTTAAACTACTCCAAATCCAATTCCCGCTTCTCGCGAAAATTTTCCAGCCTTCTCATCACCCGGTCCGTCGCGCCCGCGTTGCGATCAAGATGCAAAAATGAATCGGCGAGGTGATTCAACGCCAGCCGCACCTGCCGAAACTGTTGGCCGAGCACATACAAAATATCCGCCAACCGATATTTTTCCGCGATCCGATGCTGCGAGGCGCGCTGGTAATTGGCGCTGCCCACCTGCTCGTAATAGCTGAAATCCGGCGACGGCGGATGGTGCTTCGCGCGATGGTAAACATAGTCCGGAAAAATGCCGGTGAGAAAAAGCGCATAATTGCCGAGATGGCTTTGCACCTGAAAGGTTTGCTCGGAATCCGCATCGAGCAGTTCCGCCATCAAATCCACGAGATATTTGTATTCTTTTGTCGCCTGCCGATCGAGGCGATGCATGCGCCGGCCTTGCCCAAACTCCGCCAGCAGCGTCGCCACGTAATCGGCCACCGCGCGGTCGTCGATTTTAAATTCGCGCAAAGCGTGGCGAACGATGATATAAAAATAGAGAAAGGGAGAAATCGCCGTGGTTTGGCGGCAAGCGAGAAGAAATTCCACGAGCCGGGGATGATCCAGCATCGCATCGCGCATGTCGTCATCCTGCAGCAAATGCAAAATCGTGCTATCCCTTTCCCCCGGACGGCGCAGCGCCGCCACGATGAACTGCAAATCTTCGTGATTCAGTTTGTTGCGGGCCTGGGCGTGAATCATAAACTCTCCACGTTTGGTGAGTTATGGATTTGTAATCATGTCCCCTGGTGGGGCATTTTTTCAAGCGGGTGCTTGCTTCAAGAACCGCCCACAAGGGGCGGGGGCGACGTGAGAGGCAAGAAAAATTTACCTGCCGGGCAAAACCGAGGTGGAAACGACGAAATGAAGATGACGAGATGAAGATGATGCTTGACTTTAGAATTGACGTGCGGTATATTAACCAATCTTTGTTGCCGCGAAATGAATTGATAAACAGTATAACGCCTGAACTTGTTTTTTGTTCCTAAATGTTTGCAAGCATAAAGCGCCTCACCAGCCATTCCGCAGTTTACGGCGTCAGCACAATTCTTGGCCGCGCCATCAGCTTTTTACTGCTTCCTTTATATACACATTATTTGACGCAGGAAGCGTACGGCGTCGTCAGTCTGGTGCTGGCGTATCTCGGCATTATGACGATCATCTCGACGTACGGCCTCGATGCCGCGTTTCTGCGATACTACATTTTGGCCGGCACCGAAGAAGAAAAACGTCACATTTTCAATACCGGCTTTTGGTCGGTGCTGCTGATGTCCGCCGCTATTTTGCTCGGCAGTTTTTTGTTTGCCACGCCGCTGGCCGGCTGGCTGCTGGACAGCGCCGCTTATCGTCATATCATCATGTTGATGGCGGGCATTTTGCTTTTTGATTCCATAATGATCATTCCGTTTTTGCTTTTGCGCGCGGAAGAACGCTCAAGACTTTTTGTTATTTTGAAAGTTGCCAATGTCATCGTCAACTTTCTCACCACCTACGTTTTCGTCGTGAAACTCAATCGCGGCGTCAGCGGCGTTTTTGAAGCCAATTTGATTTCGTCGATCTTCACTTTTTTGACCGTGTTGCCGATTTCTCTGCGTCACCTCCGCCCTTCCATGCGGCGCGCGGTTTATCTGGACTTGCTCAAATTCGGCTTGCCTTATTTGCCCTCGACGCTGTCCGTTTATTTCGTGGACGTCATCGATCGCTTCATTCTCAAACAACTCACCAACGTGGCCACCGTCGGCCTCTACAGCGCCGGCTGCAAGCTTGGCATGTTGATGAGTCTGCTGATCGCCGCGTTTCGCTTTGCCTGGCATCCGTTTTTTTTGAGCACCTCGAAAGAGCCGAATGCCCAGGCCATCTTCGCGCGTATTTTTACCTTGTTCCTGTTGGTCTGTGCGGTTTGTCTGCTCGGCGTGAGTTTGTTCATTGAGGAATTGGTGCGTTTTAAAATTGGCGAAAAAACTTTGTTTGGCGCGAAGTATTGGGGCAGCACCTCGGTGGTTCCCGCGATTTTGCTCGCGTATATCTTTTTCGGCGCCTACGTTAATTTTATCATCGGCATTCACCTCGAGAAAAAAACGCATTATTTGCCGTTCATCACCGGCCTGGCAGCGGTCGTTAAAATTGCCGCGACGTATGCGCTCGTGCCGCTGCTCGGCATGAACGGCGCGGCCCTGGGAACCACATTGGCCTATATGGCAATGGCGACGGCGCTGTATCTCGTCGCGCAACGTTTGTATTACATTCGTTACGAGTGGAACCGGCTGGCGAAATTGGTTTTAACCACCGCCGCCGTGTTTGTGTTGGGTTATTGGATTTGGCCCGCGCCGTGGCAAAAGGCGATTTTGCTCATCGCCTTCCCCCTGACGCTTTTTTTGATTGGATTTTTTGAAAAGGGCGAGTTGCAACGTTTATCGACCGTTTTTAAAAAACGTCGCTCTCAGCAACACGCGCTTCCCAATCAAGAACCATTGACGCTTCAAGATGAATAGGAAAGAAAATCCAGCGGCTTGAGCAATGCCTCGATGATGGGTTTACTTCCCAGCAACACCGGAGTGATAAACTTTAGTTTGTCCCCCTTACAACATATTTTTTACGAAACCGCAGAAACATGAATCTTGACCGCTTTTATCGTTGCGCGCATCGCGGCGCTTCGGGCCAGGCGCCGGAGAATACGCTCGCGGCGTTTCGCCTGGCTTGGGAAATGGGCGCGGAAATGTGTGAATTGGACGTGCAACAAACCGCGGATGATCGTCTGGCCGTGATGCATGATAGCACCCTGGAACGCACGACGAACAGCAACGGCAATCTTTGGGAAATGACGCTGGCGGAATTGCAGCGCCATGACGCCGGCCGGTGGTACGATACAAGATTTTCCGGCGAACCCATCCCGGCTGTGGAGCAGGTGATCGCCTTCGCTCGCGGCAAAATGAAATTAAATATTGAAATAAAAACACACGGGCACGAGCGCCAACTGCCGGTGCTGGTGGTGGAGACGATTCGCCGCGAGCAATTTATGAACGAATGCGTGGTGACTTCTTTTGATTGGAAAACCGTGGACGCGATCAAAAAACTGGCGCCGGAATTAAAAGCGGGCTACATCTTCGGCTGGAAAGAATTTTCTCCGGAAGTTTTTGCCGCACCGGTGGAATTGTTGAGCACGCATTACAGCCTGGTGGACGCCGATTTCGTTGAACGGGCCCATGCCGCCGGCAAGAAAGTTCATGTGTGGACGGTGAATTACAAATGGCTGATGCGCCGCCTGCGTAAACGCGGCGTCGATGGCATTATCACGAACTATCCCGCGCGGCTGCGCGAGGTGAGCGAATAAAACATTACCCTATATTCGTTTATTTTTGTTCAGGCTAACCTGTTAGACTTCGGACCTTGGACTTCGGACCCAATAGCCTTCTACTCGCTCTCTGCCAATCGCACCGCCATGTTGGGACGCAGTTGCAAAATGCCGGAGGTGATCAACGTATCGCCCGCTTGCAGCCCCTCGGTAATTTCAACCCGCTCGTCGCTGCGGTCGCCGATCGTGACGCTGTGGGATTCCGCTTTGCCGTTTTTATACAGAAAGACGCGATGGCCCTTTAATTCGGGAATGAGCGCAAAAGAGGGGATGGTCAAAGTTTCTTTTTCCCGCAAGACGATCTCGACGTTGGCGAAAGCGCCGGGAATCAGCGCGCCCAGGGGATTCGGACTCGAGGCGCGCAACCTCAACGTGCGCGTCGCCGGATCGACTTTCGACTCCACGGCGTAAACCGCGCCGTCAAATTTTTTCGCCGTACCGGCCACATTGAAACTGATTTTGTCGCCCTTTCTAACGGCGGCGGCATATTTCTCCGGAATGGTGAAATCGACTTTCACCACATGATAATCTTGCAAAGTTGCGATTCGCGCCGTGGGTGAAATATAACTGCCTTCACTCACGTAGCGCAGGCCGATCGTGCCCGCAAAGGGCGCGCGCAGCAAGGTTTTGTCGATTTGCGCTTGAATCAATTGCACTTCGGCTTTGGCGATGTTCAGCTCGTTCTCGGCAGTTTTGTAAGCTTGGTCGCTGGCGAGCTTTTGCGCGAACAATTGCTGCTGGCGCTCCGCTTGCTCGGTGGCGATGGTTTGCCGCGACATCGCGCGTTGCAATTGGGCTTGCAACTCCGCGTCGTTAATCTTTAGCAACGCGTCGCCTTTCTGCACGCGACCGCCTTCGGTGAAAAAAATCTTTTCAATCTTGCCTGAACTTTCGCTGCGAATCTCGATTTCTTCATTGGCTAGAATCGAGCCCACCGTCATCAAACGCTCTCCCAGTTTTTCCGCCTGCACCACTTGCAGACGCACCGGCAGTCTCGGATCGCGCGGCGCCGCGGCGGCCGCGTTATTTTTTGACGCGGTGCCCTGCAACGCGCCGATCTTCGGCAACGCCAAAGCAACGAGCGCCAGCACGGCGCCGGTTAGCATTAAGCCTTTTTTTGTTTTTCCACTCATATTAAATTCTCCGGATATGAACAATGATAATTTTCCGCTAACGCCTTTCCTGAAGCGGCGACCTTCCTGTGCAGGATTACTTTAAATATAATCAAAATTCTTCTTATCCCAAACTTCCGCCATAAAAAATTTTGAGACAGATAACCGCAATCACCGCGGCGAGCAGGTTTACGGCTGGAACAAAAGTGACAACACATCCTATAAATGGGCTAACATATTTGGCTAAAAGCCAGCCGACGATAATGGACAACAGGCTCACGACCGGATACGTAAAGATGCTCCAAAATAATGTCACGGTGGCCGGATTGCTCGTAGAGCCGGGGGCATCAAAAAGCATCGGCGCCATGAGTGCGAAAGCAATCCCGAGAAAGCCGGTCACACCAAAAAACCATCTGCCGATCAGCGTCATGGTATGGTACTTGTTCACGGTGATGCTCCTGATGAAAAACCTTGCAAAGGTTTCAAGTTTCCGCAAGGTCGAAGATTTGATCAAAGCCAAATTTTTTCACCCACCATCATTTTGCCGCGATGCTCCGCGCGCCTTTTTTCCGAAATGCCCATTTGATATTTGATCGTCGCTTTCGGCGAGACGCCGAACACGTTCACAATTTGCGCGCCGGTGAGCAAGATCAGCGTCGTCACTTTGAACTTCGGCGGCGGGGCGAGCGCGATGAGATAGCGAATTTGATTCACGCGAAGCCGCAGCTTGCGATTCCAGGTTTCATTGATGATTTTTTCCGAACCGGGATGATAACGACCGAAATCAACGGTAATGGATTTGCCGGTGTGATGCTTGATCTCCAATGCCTGATGGCGGATAGCGGGGAAGAGGCCGGCAAGTGGCGAAAAATGATAACCCAAATGTCTTGCGGCTTCATAATTGAACCAATTCTCTTTGGCGGGGCCATCTAAAAACTTTCTATTCGCAACCTTGGGCACAGCAATTCCGATCAAGCCTTCTGCCAAGTCGGCGATCTCCGCGAGCGAATAAAACAAGTCGGGCTCGGGATGATCATTGGCGAGAACGGTTGCCTCCTCGAGGTCTTTTTGATGGATGATTTTCTTTTTGGTGAGAGTGGGCAACATAACAATTTTTTCGAGCACTTGTCTTCCATTATTCATAAAGGCACTCCCTTAATCTTCTTCTGAATAGATCAAGCCTCCAAAAGTGACAACTCGATAGCGCGATCGGAAGGCAAAAGTAACTCGGCTTCCTTTTCAGCTAATTGTTCAATCACTTCCCTGATAGACGATGAATCCATTTGCTTTAAAAAGCGGAACGCCGAAGTGATAAGATACTCGTGATGAACTTCAAAAGCCAACCATCTTCTTCTCAGAGATTCCGCGACTGCTCCGGTTGTGTTGGAACCGGCAAAAATATCCAAAACGAGATCATTGGGTTCGGTGAGCATTTTAATAAAAAAACGCGGTATTTCCTCGGGAAAGCGAGCCGGATGTCTATCAAGGCCAAATTCAGTGCACAATCTTAAATAAACGGAATTGCTGTCGGTGTTGGGAATCGAAAGCAGATTGGAAGGAATGGCGCCGCCGTTATCCTTTCCAAAATTGGCGCCAATATCGTGGCCCGACGGCCTTTTTTTCGGCGTATAAAAATCCTCGGGATTCACCATCAGTTTCTTCATCCGATTTGAATAGGGCTGCAAGACGTTTCTGACATCGGCTTTCGGCCACGCGGTTTTGCTCAACCACCATATCGTGTTCACGGCATCCTTCGCACGAATTTTTCTTTTGTTGACCCATTCGATTGGCGAAGGCAATTTGGCCGGATTGAACCAATAGAAATCTTCCGCCAAATGGAACCCGACCTCGTCACACAAACTGATGAGCACGCGAAAATTGTATAACGATCGTACGGGCGCGCCGCTGCGATATGCTCCTCCCAAGTCAATAACGAAACTGCCGGTGTCTTTCAAAATCCGGAGGACTTGCTTGCCGAAGGGCTGGAGCCATTCCACGTATTCGCTTTCGTCAACATTGCCATAGTTTTTTTGCCGCCGCAGCGCAAAAGGCGGCGAAGTCAAAACCAAGTCAATGCTCGAATCAGGAACATGCGCCAGCAATTCCAAGGCGTCGCCGACAAAAGCTTCGCCGAATCGAGTTCGGTATAGCGGTTGAGCATCACGCAGCATTTTTAGTATTCCTTCAGTTCGTAAATCCAACTTGCCAAGAGTTGCCACAAGACGCTTGCGGCGAAATGAACTTCGGGATCTAATCTCGCCAATTCTTCAATTTGAGCTTCAAGAAAACGGGACTTTCCAAAGCCCAAAATATAACCGACCCAACGCCGCAGGTTATCATCTGTTGAATTGCCCAATAAATCGTTGGGGTTGAATCCGCCCGCCTTTGCCAGCGCCCACGCTATTCCTTCACGCTTGGCCGGAGCGCCCGCTTTCATCATTGCGATGATTGGTTCGATTTGAGTTGGCGTGATTTTGAGCAAGGCCCTCGCCGCTTCAATTTTTATCTCGGTATTGGTAAAATTAAAGGCGTCGATCAGCGCAGCAGCGGAATGTTTGGTTGCAAATTCGCCGAGCGCCCATGCTGCTCCGGCGCGAACTTCGGAGTTTCGATTTGCATCCATTAAAACACGGATGAGCAGTTGCTCGCTTTGCGGACTTGCCATCTCTGAAAGAACGATGACAGTCTCAAGTTGGACCGTGAGATATTCGCTATTCAGGCAATCAGACAGAAAAGCCCAACCCGAGGGATTGGCATAAACTGCCAGAGCCGCCGCCGCTTCCAATTGAACATAGATATCTTCGGCTTGGTCGAGCATCCTTGCTTCAAGATGTAAGCCGGCCTTCTCGTAGCCGCGAAATCTTAACGCTTTTGCTGCCGCATATCGCTCACTCAAAGAGGCGCTCTGCATCTGAGTGATGAAAAGATCTTCATCGACGTCGCCTTGTCGAATTGGATTTAGATCAACCGGAACAACCGAGGCGACAATTTGATTTGTCTGCGCCGTCTCGCCGACTTTGCACTGTGGTTGTAGAGTCACAGTTTTTCTTAAAAGTGAGCACCTCTGAATTTTCCCACTAATTTCGGATTGGAGTTTAATATTTCTCTCGTTGATTTCCGTTACCACGGCTGGCTCATGCGCATGAGCGCAAGGCCAAATCATTCGTATCTCGGAACCTTCTTCGACGCCCTTCGGCTTTGAAATTTGAATATGACGCTTTGCTGCGGCGTCTCGCATATCCGCAATTTTGATGAAATGAATCGGCGAAACGGCTTCCCAATCAATCGGTGAATCAGCACGTTGTTTACAAAGAACGACGGCGACCCGATCATCCGGACGCATACCGGCATCCCAAGCCCGATGGGGATCTTTTTGCGAATGCGACATGGAAATCTCGAGCTTCGTCTTGCCTCGCGATTCGAATCTTTGTCCGCTTTTTAAGCAAAGGATGTCCGGTACACGAATACGTTTAATTTTGATTTTCTTCCAAATCTTATAGCCCGTTGAGCCTCTTTCCAATTCAACCGGCTCATAGCCAAGGGCTTTGAGTCGATTGATCGTTGCTCTAGTTCCAGCCGCGCCTAAAGCTAATTTCTCGAGAAAGCTCACATCACTCTTGAAGCTCGTTGCGGGCACTCTAATTTCCTTTCTCAACAAAAAAGCGTAAAATTTCTTTTGCGCAAGTCCGGTTCTGTAAATTACTGCGCTACTAACAACCTCGCCCGCACGTACTCCCGATTCATCGTCGCGATAAACCCCACGCTGATGCCTTTCGGGCAGACGGCTTCGCATTCGTATTGGTTCGTGCAATTGCCAAAGCCTTCTTCGTCCATTTGATCGACCATTCGAATCACGCGCCGATTACGCTCGGGATGTCCTTGAGGAAGATGCGCCAGGTGCGAAACTTTCGCGGCGACGAAGAGCATGGCCGAGGCATTTTTGCACGAGGCCACGCATGCGCCGCAGCCGATGCATGCCGCAGCGTCCATCGCCAGCTCGGCGTCATCTTTCGGAATCGGAATCGCGTTCGCATCCGGCGCGCCGCCGACGTTGACGGAGATGAAACCGCCCGCGGCCATGATGCGATCAAACGCGCTGCGATCCACCACCAGATCTTTGATGAGCGGAAATGCTTTCGCGCGCCACGGCTCCACGTAAATGTGAGCGCCGTCTTTGAAACTGCGCATGTAAAGCTGGCATGTGGTAACCGCCTTTTCCGGGCCGTGCGCGATACCGTTGATCATCAACGAGCACGTGCCGCAAATGCCCTCGCGGCAATCGTGATCGAACGCAATCGGATCTTCGCCTTTCAGCGTCAACGTTTCATTCAACACATCTAACATTTCGAGAAACGACATGTCGCCGGTGATCTGCGGCGATTCGTATTTCACCATCTTGCCTTTGGCTTTGGCATGAGCTTGCCGCCAAACGTGCAAAGTCACTTTCATTATTTATAACTCCTCTCCGCCAAATGGACAAATTCAAAGTTCAACGCTTCTTGGTGCATCACGGGCCTTTTACCCTCACCTTGATATTCCCACGCG
>Ga0247727_10006000_pt1 | contig 24118 bp, 28 predicted proteins | sample WisWelCaveWW1625_FD_202498 | JGI IMG/M metagenome (GOLD analysis project Ga0247727, IMG submission 202498) | Biofilm microbial communities from Wishing Well Cave, Virginia, United States - WW16-25 | ecosystem: Environmental > Aquatic > Deep subsurface > Groundwater > Cave microbial mat | place... | reverse complement strand
AGGAATCTTTTTAAGCACTCGGCAGTATCTCCAGCGCGTAAAAAGATTCTTCCTGAATGACAGGCGAGGAGGGAAAGTGTAACCTATATTTCGCTCGAAGTAGTAACGCCATCAAAGCCGCATCATTTAAAATGATACGACTTCCGGCGCCTTTGTCAAGAAATTTTTAAAGTAGAAAAGCGGCGTATTTAATCATGAAGTTTCTCTCCTCTTTTCATCATCGCAAGCATTGCCTGCATGCGCCTGGCTCGCGTTTCCGGCTTTTTCGCGGTTTGCAGCCGCCACGCGATGGCATACGTGTTTGCCTTATTGAGTGTTTCAAAAAATGCTTGCGCTTTTTTGTTCTTCGAAAGCTCTTTAAGAAAGTCCTCAGGAACCTGCATGGCGCTCGGAGAATCGTACGCTCTCCCCCATCGCCCGTCCGCCTTTGCCGCTTCGACTTCTATGAGGCCCGCGGGCTTTATTTTGCCGGCCTCGGTAAGACGGTTGACGTGTTCGATATTTCTTTTTGACCAAACGCTTTTGGCCCGGCGCGGCGTAAATTTGCGCAGCCACGATTTTTCATCGTACTTGTCAAGCTGGCCGTCAATCCATCCGTAGCACAAGGCCTCATCCAAAGCCTCGGCATAAGTCACCGTGGCAACGCCCGAATCCTTTTTGAACAGCCGCAGCCAAATGCCGCTCGATTTCGCATGATTTTTATCAAGCCAACTCGCCCAGTCTTTTGGGGATTTGAATGAGAGGATTGGCAAGTCAGTTTTACTCATTCTTTTAAACTTTATTACCGTATTACCGTTTTCTTTTCCAAAAATGGCTTTGGAAAATTCCAAAATTCATTTCATGGCTTTACGATAGCATCGGGAAAACGATCCGGCACGAGATTCAAAATAATGTTGTGCTCGAGCAGCGCCTTGAGCCCGGCAAGCACCAGCGTAAAGCCTTCGGTTGATTCGACCGCTTGTTTTATGAGCTCGTCTCCTTCTCCGCTAAAGCCGGTGTTCGTGATACTGACGAAAGTTGTGTTATCGACGCGAGGCGTAAAAATCCACTCCACCGTCCCGAGCGTGCCGTATCCCGGCCATTCAATGAGTATGCGCTTATTTTCTTCAATCGCTTTCACACTAACTTGTATAGAATGACCGTACATCTCCCAATCCCACTGGACTTGTTTGCTCGCTTCCAACCTGCCGCTGCCTTTGGTGAACCAGAATTTGGAAGTGACGGCAGGATTCACAAAAGCCTCGAATACTTCGGCGACCGGTTTGCGAATCAGCATTTCTGCCTTTGCAAATGGTACATGTTGAATTGTCATAAATATCTCCAAAACGAGGATGAGTCACAACCCAAAATATTTTGTATGCGGATTTAACGGATTCAGCGGATATACAAGAGGCTCATCCGCTTGATCCGTTAAATCCGCTTACAGAAAAGTTTTTGCTGTTGGTTCCACATTGAGCTGCGCGCGAACTTGGCCGTTGTCATCGACCAACTCGATGGCTCGCGCGCAAAGCGTTTGCGGACTTGTTTGAGTAGCATTCGCCCTGCTTTGCGCGAGGACAAAAATCAAGAGCACGAAATTGATGGCCGTCAAAGCGACGGCGAGCCGATTCATTTTCATAGCTTTTCCTCTGCAGTAATCTGCGAATCTCTGTTTATTGAGATTTGCAAAAGTAGAAGAAAAATGTCATGCTGGAAGCATCTTTTTCAAATTGTGCACTGTGCTGGATTGAAAAAGGATTCCTCCCGAATGACATCAATACAAGGATCGCGTTCCGGTCCATTTATTTATGCAAATCTCAATAAATCTGACGATGGTCATCTAGCCTCATTTGCGCAGAAACACCATGATGGTATCCACGGCAACGAACCCGAGTTTTGCCGCCAGCCGCAGCGAAGCTTCATTCGTTTCATACGCGCCCCAGACCGGTTGCTTCTGTTGCTGGCGCATCCGCTCGATCATGTAAACCACACACGCCGCGGCATAACCTTTATTCCGGTAGCCAACCAATGTGTCAATCGAGATATCCCACAAACTCTCGGTTTGTGAGCCGGCATAGCAAAATGATACCGGCTTGCCCTCGGCGATTGTGCTGGCTACCGGCGAATAACGGCACGCTGTCGTGAGTTCTTCTTTCAGATCGAGCGGCAAATTTTTTATTGCCTCTATTTCAGACGGCGCGAGCAGCCTAACGTTGGCTGATATTTTAGGAAGACGCGGCTCGCCCTGAAGCACGTGCAGCTTTGCCGGACTAACGTCCCAATCCGGCAAAGCCTCTGCAACATGCTCGCTATTCTCCGGCGTTGTCAAAATTTCAACCTCGTTGCTGTTCGCTGCTATCGCTTGCAGAATTGCTTCTTTTTTCGGAAAACCGGCGATGGAAATCAATTCCAATTCAGGACTGCTGACGACGAAAGACGGCGCGCCGGTTTCATCGCATCCGAAAATCTCGCAGCGGCCGGAAAGCAGCATGGATCGCGTCTCAACCCACCTCGGAATGTCAGGCAGCGATAAGGCCAGCTTGTGCAAGAGAGAACCGTGTTGTGACATTTCTCATATACAGCGTTTTCATTTCGATGAACGGTTTTGTAGTCCCCGTCCCTTGTGGGCGGCGATCGCAGTCAGCAATCTCATGGTTGCAACAATGCCCCACAAGGGGGCAGGACTACGAATCATGCATACGCATTTGTAAAGCGCAAGACGTTCGCCATTCTAAAATACTTTCTCATCCGCTGAAGGCCCATAAATCGAAGGCACCGGCAAATTGTTCAGCCGCATATAAACCGTCAATTGCCCGCGGTGATGCACGAGATGGTTTATCGATGAGCCGATATTTTCCTTTATGGGCGAGCTGAAAAGAACCTGTCCGTGGTTTTTGAGGGAAAAAGTTTTGGCAAGCGCTTCATTGGAAACGTTGCGCAGAGCATTTTGTGCGCCCTTAAGATTTTCATCAAAATGGCTGACCAATTCGGCAGTGGTTTTGGGTTGAAAATGTTCAAAGGTTGCAAAATCAATATCGCCTTTCTCCACCATGTGAGTTATCCATTTCGGAATTTCCGCGACGAGCAAGGCGAGATAGCCCATGTTCATGGATTTTTCATGCGGCTTCCAGCCGAACAAAGCTTCGGGGATTTTTTCCAGGCATTTGCGCGTGGCAACTGCTTCAGCTTCCAATTCGTTCAAGAATGCGGCGCCTAATGTTTCGTTCATGATCATTCTCCTGTTTTTGATCAGCTTATTTCGTGTGTTTAGTGAGCCAAAAGAAGTAATCCGTGAAGTAGAACTAGGCCGAAGCGGCTTTTGCCCCGGGCAGATATTCCGCCGGCAGTATCACCTGCTCCGGCTGGCCGATATAATGTGGCGACATGATTTGCACGCCGGCTTCGTTAAAGCGATCTTGAATGTGCTGGTGCAATTCGGAATAAATTTTTCCCATGAGGTGCGGCTTGTCGGTGCAGACGTTCAATTCGTAGCGCACGTAAAAATCATCGAGGCCGATTTGATAAACGAAAGGCGGCGGCGCGGCCAAAATATTTTCGGTGTTGCGCGCCGCGGCCAGCAACAGCTCGTGAATCTGCCGCCAGGGCGTGTCATATCCGATCGTGACGGTAGTGTTCAGGATAAGGCCGTGCTCTTTGGCGGAGGAACTGTAGTTGATGATGTGGCTGCTCAACACCATCGCATTGGGGATGGTAATATCCGTGTTTTTGATGGTGCGGATGCGCGTGACCAGCAGCGTTTTTTCCGTCACCTCGCCCATGGTGTCGCCGATCTTCACGCGGTCGCGAAGATTGAAGGCGCGCGTATACGTGAGCACGACGCCCGCCACCACGTTGGAAATCGCCGAGGCCGAGCCCAACGAAAAGAGAATGCCGAGAAAGACGGACACGCCCTGAAACGCCGGCGATTGGGCGCCCGGCAAATAAGGAAACACCACGATGACCGCAAAGGCGATGACGAGAAAGCGAACGATTTTAAACGTCGGCTCCGTCCATTCGCGATAAAAACCCGGAAGCGTAATCGTGCCCTTGCCGATTTCATTAAAAATCCAGTGAATGAATTTCGTCGTGTAATGCGTCACCGCGGCGATGATGGCGATAAAAAAAATATTGGGCAGATAGGAAAGCAGCGCGCGCCCAACGGCGCGGAGTGGCGAGAAAATATAGCCGAACAGCGTCGTTGCCAGCCCTTTCGTCCACGGGAAAAAGCTGAAGACCAGCGGCAGGAAAAAATACAAGAGCACGAGCACGACGATGAAGCGCAACGCTTTGGTCAGCGCGATCAGAGTATCCGTGATGCGGTCCGCGGAGAGCACCTCGAGGTTTTGAATTTTGAGCGCCGGCATGCGCGTGCTCCGCGAGGCTTCGAGACGGCTAAATGCTCCTGCAAAAAGCCGGTTCACCAATTTAAAGACAATAATCGCGACGACGATGGCAATCACTGTGAACAGCACGCCGAGCAGAATGCTCTTGAGGCTCGTGCTTTCGGTTTCCTTTTGCAGCGCCGCGAAAATTTTTTGCGCGTAGCGCTGCGCCATTTGCGCCCGCGGCAGGCCCGCGGCAGCAGCTTCAGCGTCGGTGATGGACACGATGATCACTTCGCCGGCCAGAATATCCGTGCTCGTTTCGCTTTCGTTGATGACGAGCGAGTCGAGACGCGCGAGGGGATTTTCGGACAGTTTCATCAAACGGCCAACGACGGCTTGCGCGCGGGCCTGCGGCAGGAAGGAGCCGAGCCGCGTGTGAAAATAGAAAAGCGTATCGCCGGCGAAGACCACGGGCGCGACGGTTTGTGCCGGCGCCGCCGTCGTATCTTGTTGCGCCTGGCCGGCTCGCGGCGCAGCGATCACAATCCCGGCGAGCAAAGCGAGCAAAGGTGCTGGTTTCATGCGTGACGTCATCTCCTTGATTTCATGTGCGCGCTCGAGTTTCCCATGACTCGAGACGTTATTATAATGAAGAAAACTCGCCGTCATGTCAAGACAAATATTTGACGGGCTGTTAAGACAACACCCACGGCATCTCAAGAAACTCGCCATAGCCAGCCGCTGCTGCTTTTATTGCTTCGTGCTCATCTTTCCGCAATGGCCTAAAAGGGTACATCGTAATTTCAACTCTTCCTTTTTTGATCACCCTTTTCCATGTACCGGCGATTTTGCCATCCAGAATGAGCACCGAGGTGAGTGCGTTGCCCATGGCAAGAAGCTTCGCGCTGTATTGTTCTCCGCCGAGCGCGCTGCGGTCTTTATACGCGATGGTGTATTCGTCATAAATCGACAAGAGCAGGGCCGCCGGCGCTTTGGACTTGACGGTTTTGGTATTGGGAGAAAACCAGTAGGTTTTGCCGTCAATGATTTCGTGAGCCAATTGCGGCACGGCCAGATCAAGGCCTTTCTGTGCGTCTTGTAAAGTTAGTCCGGACCACCAAGCGAAATCTTTGAGTTGCGCCGGGCCGTGACTGGCAAAATATCTAAGCGCCCACTGCGCCAGCGCTTCATCGCGGCGAAACTTTTTTGTTTGCGGGGCGCGCTCCTCCAATAATGCATAGGTGAATTGCTTGCCTCGCCGCGGGCCGCTGCAGATAAGCACTTCAAGCTCGGCGTGCATGATCATATACGCGAGCCTCGGTCCGGCAGCCTCGATCCGATTCTCCGCCAAATGGTTTGCAAGCTCGGTTCGAGTCAGAAAATTTTTGCCGCGCAACGCTTTGGTGATTACGGTGTGGCAACGCGACAGGAGATCATCGTCCAATTCCAATTTGCGGTACATGTGCGCGTTGGCCGCATGAACTCTGGGAGCCGTGAGAGCAAGCAGCGAGCGAAGGTCTTGCGGAACAACAAAGTGCCAAGTGGGACGCATGATATGCGTGCGCAAGATCGCGCCGTCATTAAAGGCTTTTTCGATATCGTTATCGGTAGCTTTGTGCATGCGCAGTCCCAGCGCCCACTTGGCAGCCGCGAAGTCCTGTGCTTGCATCGCGCCCAGCCACGCGACCACTTCGTTCGGCGTGTTACATTTTTTTTCGCCGAGCAGTTGATTTGATAATCGCGCCGGCGCGACATCCAATGATTTCATGACGCAAGTTTTTTGTTGTAAGCCCTCAGGTTGGCGAATAACCGCACATGTCATGCTGGAAGCACCTTGTTACGATCAAGCATGGTGCTGGTTTGAAAAAAGATTCTTCCGAATGACATTTTTCTTAACCAACGAGGCATTACATTTTGTCCTCTCTACTCCACCTTGGTGGCTATCCACCACGTCGTGCCTCCCGCGTCCTTCACGCCGCCGCGCTGGTCTTCGTCTTCTTTCTTCACTGGTGCTTGCACCGAGGCGGCACCCGCTTCCAGAGCGCGTTTGTATGTCGTGTCAACATCTGCGACGTAAATGTGCACGTAAGACGGGACCGGCGGCCAGCCCTCACCGCCGTCGGCGATCATCACCACCGTGTCGTCGATGCGAACCTCAGCGTGCATGATCTTCCCGGCGGCGTCGGAGAATCGGCGCAGCTCGACAGCGCCGAAGACGCGCTTGAGAAAGTCGATGCTGCCACTCGCACCCTTGACAATGAGATAGGGCGAGACGGTGGTGTAGTTGTTTGGTTTGTACGATGTGCTCATGGGCTTTTCCTTTAAAAAGTACTCTGAAAAAATTATCATGCCACAGAAAAATGATTATGATCTGCTACCTCTCGTCAGCGTCAACTTCCCGGACACGAGTCAAATGCCATATTTCCGTCTTGACGCCGGCTTCCGCTTACAAAAATAAAACATATCCTGTCAACATAATTTCCTTCCAACAAGCCGCTCCTTTTTATTTTGAATACCGGCGAACGGCGAGCGCGATGGGCAGCCCGACGCAGAACATGAAAATCAATACGTTGGTGACGACGTTGCCAAGCGCGTATGAGATTTTGAAAGGTAAAAAAAATTGTCAATTCCATTTATTGCTGTACTTGACTAGACCGCGATTGCACAAGCAACTGCGTCGAGCTTGGCAAGAGTGCGCCCTGCGAGAAAAACCCTTGCGCCTTCGCGAGCAAAGGCCCGGGCCACCGCGCCGCCGATCGCTCCGCCTCCTCCATGAATAACTGCGATTTTTTTCTTGAACCGGCCGATCGCCTTAGCTCAATTCCGTGGTCGGCCGCACTTCGATGCATCCCAGGCGCGCGCCCGGCAGCTTCGAGGCGACTTGAATGGCCTCGTTCAGGTCCTTCGCGTTGATCAGGAAGAAACCTCCCAACTGCTCCTTGGTCTCGGCAAAGGGCCCATCGGTGGTGGACACCTTACCGTCGCGCACTCTCACCGTCGTGGCGGTTCGAACGGATTGCAGGGCCTGCGCGGCGATTAAGTGACCCTTCTTCCGAAGCTCCTCGTTGGTGGCATAGACTTCGCGCACGATGGCGTCCCACTCGCTCTTGGGCATCGCCTGCAATTTTTTTTCCTCGTCATAACATAGGCAGAGGTACTTCATGGATACTCCTTTGGGTTAAACCTCATTTTGTTGCTGAACGTCGCCGCTCGTTGCTTTCACGGAGGAGTTGGCTTAGGTCCTCGGTCGGACGAATCTCGAACGGCCCTGCTTTCACGCCGGGATGCTTCGACATCAACTGGATGGCGTGGTTCAAGTCTCTCGCTTCGAGCACGAGCAGCCCGCCCAACTGCTCTTTCGTTTCGGCGAATGGGCCATCGGTCACAGTCACCTTGCCGCTCCGCCAACGCAGGGTGGTAGCGTTCTGAACGCTTTGCAGCGCTTCTCCGCCAACAGAGTGACCATTTTTCCGCAGCTCGTCGTCGTAGGCAAAGCACTCGTCCATCAAGGCGTTGCGCTCGCTTTCGGGCATCGTTTCCCATTTCTTTTCTTCACAATAGCCAAGGCAGATGTATTTCATAATTCTCTCCGAATGCATGATGGTGAAATGGCCGTTCATTGTTTACAACGAATAGTCGTTCGGCAAAGCTTGAAATCGACAACGAGCGAATAGCTCACGGCATAAATTTATCACGCGATCGCGAAGCCGCATACCAGCTGATCGCGGTCACACCCTCACCGTTTTCCATCGGCCTCTTTTGAACAGCCACAGGGTGAAGAGTCCGACGGAAGTTTCCGAGATAAAGATCGCCCAAAACACGCCGGTGTGCCCGAGGCCGAGCGTTTTGGCCATGAAGTATGAAAGCGGAATTTGGATCAACCAAAAAAAGACGAGGTTGATCTTCGTCGGTGTGGCCGTATCGCCCGCGCCGTTGAAGGCCTGCACCGCCACCATCCACCAGGCATACACAAAGTAGGAATAGGAACCGATGGTTAGCCATTTTCCTCCGATGGCGATCACCTCGGCTTCATCCGTGAAAATGCTCACCAACGTCTCGCTGAATAGAAAATAGAAAATCGAGACCGCGATTAGAAAAACCATATTCCACGAGCCGGTCAACCAGACCGCGCGCTCGGCCCGCGCGGGTTTTTGCGCGCCGAGATTCTGCCCGACGAGCGTGGCAACGGCGTTCGACATGCCCCACGCGGGCATCAGCGTGAACATCATGATGCGCAACGCAATGGTCGCTCCGGCAACCGCCTGACTGCCAAATTCGGAGATAATGCGCATCACAAAAATCCAGGAGGTCATGGCCACGATCATTTGCCCGATTCCGCCCAACGAGGTGCGGATGATTTTAAGCATGGCCTGCGCCTCCAGCGCAAGATGGGAACGAAGCACGCGAACGTGCTTGCTGCCTTTGAACAACACCCACAATTGCATGAGCACGCCAACGCCTCTGCCGATATTGGTCGCGATGGCGGCGCCCGCAATTCCCAACTCGGGAAAAGGCCCCCAGCCGTAGATGAGAATCGGGTCGAGAATCATATTAACGCCGTTCGCCACCCAAAGAACGCGCATGGCAATGGCGGCGTCGCCGGCCCCACGGAAAATCCCGTTGATCACGAACAGCAGCATGATCACCGCATTTCCGCCGAGCATCCATTGCGTGTAGCGATAGCCATGTTCGAGCGTCCACGCGTCGGCGCCCATCAGCCCGAGCAAATCCTTGGCGAAGAAAATGCCGATCACAGCAAAGGGCAGTGAAACGAGCGCCGCGATCAAGATGGCTTGCGCCGCGGCGACGCCGGCTTGCCCCTTTTCCTTCTCGCCGATTCGCCTCGCCACGATCGCGGTCACGGCCATCGACAATCCGATGCCGATCGAATAGAGCAGGTACAAATAGGTTTCCGTCAACCCAACGGTCGCGACCGCGGAAGCGCCGAGCGTGCCGACAAAGTAAATGTCCACGACCGCAAAAGTGGACTCCATGATCAATTCCAGGACCATGGGCACGGCAAGCAGCAACACCGCTTTGCCGATGCCGATCTGCGTGTAATCGGCTTCGGTGCCGCGGATGGCGTTTTTCAATTCATCCCAAATCGATCGAGCGGAGGAGGGCGAGGCTTGACGATCTATGGGAATTTCAACTTGCGTTGCTTCTTTCATGATTTCTCCTGATACAGTTTGAAGAACGGCTCTCGGGCGGAGGGTCAAACTAAAGTTTGACCCTCCGCCAAAATATTTTTTTCAAATTTATTTCTCACCCGCATTCATCCGCGCGCACAGCACGGGCTTGAGATCAACCACCGGCGTTCCGTCAATCGCTTCCATTGGCGCAACTCGCAACCTCAGCCCATCAATCTCCAAAACCGCAACGCGATGCAGCCCCACCGGATTGGGACGATCCGGCGATCTTGTCGCGAACACGCCCGTCAACGGCGATTCGATCTTGTTGCGCGGATGCACTTGCAGCACGTTGCGTTGCGCGAGATGAAGCCAGGTGAGAACGATCAGCTCGTCGCCAGCTTTGATGCTCGCAAGCCCTGGCGCCACTGAAGCTGTCAGCTCCAACCACGCTTCGGGAGCGCCTTCCTCTCCCTGCAGCGGCGCGGCCTCGCGGCTAATCAGCGCGGAGCGAATAACGCCGATAGGCTCGATGGTATAGCTCGTTTCGATCATTTCGCGTTGACGTAAAAATGGCTTCGCCATAGAGAATCAACATGTCGAGGCGTGCATGAACGGATCTTCAAATTATAGTCGTTTGGGGAGGGTCGAAATCGACGGGACTGAAGGCTTTGGGGCGCTTCTCAGGTTAATTCAGGCGTTGGTCTTATCCTTCAAAATGGCCTCACCCTTGGTTAGCCATGAAATCCCAAAGGTCCAAATCGCCACGCTCTCCAACCAGAAGGTCGGGTTAACCTTTTCGAAGGCAGCGGTTGCCGTATCTGGCAAGGCGGAATATATTGCGATTAACAAGATGCAAATCGCCATTATATACCCGCATCCCCGATAAATTTTATTCCGCAGCAATTTTCTTGACGTCGGCGTTTTTTGCGGATCCGTTTTGGTAAACAAGAATAGCGAGAAATAGATAAGCATAAGGAAAAATAACGCGGCGAAGGATAAATGAATATTTCCAATCCACTCCGCCTGCGCGGAAGCATTCTTCTCGGGCGTCGTTGGAAATAGCGTAATGCCCACGGCAAAGAAACAGGCCAAATCGCTGGTAATATCGTCGGCACGCTCATACCCTTTGTATGACAGCAGAGAAAACCCTATCGCCCAAAGCGCGCCGACCAATATATCCCGCATGCCGGTATAATAGTAATGACTGATCGAGCGCTGGAGGCCACAGTTATTGACGAGCCAGGCGCCCAACATCAACACCACGGGGAGCGCGATGCCCAAAACGCCGATCGCCGTTCGATGCGCTGAATTCGAGTAAACCAAAGATTGCGATTCTTTCTGCATGTGATCCCTGCCTGTTGTCGCCTGCGGGTTGAGCAGGTGAAAAGCTCGGGTGAGGCCGAGCCGTTACCAGAAAGCCTGAAGAGTTTTCTCCAACATCTATTCATGGCGATTCGATTGATCCGCCTCAACAGTATTCTATTGAAGAGGTGGGAGCCTGTACAAGCCCTGGCGATTAGCCACCTGTTCCCACACCACGATGTTGTGATGCCCACTCAATGACCATTCCCAGGACGCGGGGCGGAAGATAACCGTGTATGGCAAGCAAATTCTGAATGTCAATCACCGCTTCGTGTTCACCGTATATGGCGTGAAAGTGCGGCGGCGGGTGTTCGTCGAAATACATCTTGATGACGATGCCAAAGAACCGGCTGATTTCAGGCATATACGGCCAACTCCTGCAACTTTGGGAAGATATCCTCCGGACTCTTTCCGGTCATCTTCAAATAAGCGGAATCCGGACAAATATCGATCTGCTCGTTCCAGGCAATCTCCCCGCTGGTTCCGATATGAACTTTTTGAAATTCACGGTAATCGTTCCAAAGCGCAAAAAACACCGGCGCCGGCTAAATCGGATAAATCCACAATGCCTTCGCTGCCGTCTGAGTATTTAACCCAAATTCGATAGTTGTCGAGCGGTCTGACTTCTGTTGGTTTAGGCATATATCATCTCCGGTAAATCACTTTATTTCATTGATGCTGATTTGAATCATGGTTTGTCGCCTGCTGGTTGACCACGCCGCGAGCACGGCTTTTAAAATATAGCAAAATACGCGATGCAATCAAACGCTATTTTGCCATCAATGCGCTTCCAACCAATTCTCTCCCACCCCCACATCAACTTTAATCGGCACGTCCAACTTGATCGCCGAACTTATTCCCTCGCGCACGAGTTTTTTCAGAGCACTTAGTTTATCTTCCGGCGCTTCAAAACTGAATGACTCAAGTCTGTATATTGGCGACAAACTCGTTTCGATGCTTCAAAACAATCTTGTTTTCAAACTCTCGAAATTCCACGGAAAACTCTTTAAATAAATCCAATCGCCCCAAGATCAAAGGAATTTCTTCGATTAACGCCCAACCGATGCGAACCAATGCTTCAACCTCACCGAATTGGATTTTGACTCGACTTAATATGTAAGGCACGCTGCCCTCGCCGATACCTTGAACTTCACTGCGGTTCTCCATATTCAATTCCAAGTCTAGCGCTTCTCCAACTGAATAGGGGATCATCGACAGATCGGCTCCCGAATCAAGAAGCATCGAAGTGCGTACAATCTGTTTCGCGCCGACGAGGGCAACGGGAATAATCGGCTTGAGAACTTCGCCGAACTTTTTTGACAAGACTTTCTTAAACTCGAATTCAATCATACGATCAGCTCCTTGTCTGAAGAAAGGACTTTATGTATGAAAGGCTCCTTGCCAAATTTTTCGGCCTCTTTGAGAACTTTTTGAAAATCCTTTCCATGCGCGACGATGGATTCTCCAATGATAGCGATGTATTCGCCGACATACGGAGTTTCCATTTCAGGATGCTTCAATAACCAAGCATATTCTTTGGGTATCATGGCGAAACCTCCACTCATTATGGTTACCACGCCGCGATCACGGCTTTTAAAATATAGCAAAATACGCGGTACAATCAAATGCTATTTTGAGGGCGAAGATGAGCCGAAACTATTGATAGTGGAAAGGGAATGACGTTTGACTTGTAAACTTTTAATAAGGCCGGCGTAGATCAAGGCCGGGCAAGATTTTAAAATGTTTTGTGTTCAGCGTATATATTGGCAAGGAATATTGCAGCGCGGTAGCGGCGATCAGACAATCTAAAAATCCGGCGCCATGGCTCAGATGGTATTGGGTGTACCAGTCTAATGCCTGCCACGATATTGTATCGTCGATGGTGATGATGGTAAAACGATCCAAGAAATCTACGATTGTTTTCTGTTCTCGTTTGTTGCGTGCCCCTGAAATCATCTCGAAGTTGCTTACAATCGAACAGCAAACCTCGCTTGCTTTTTCTTTCTGTGCAAGAAATGCAATCGCAGCCGCTTTTTTGCGGCTGACATCAATGAGAACATTCGTATCAAGAAAGCATCTATCCTCGGCGATCATGTCTTTGCTCAAGGTTTCTCCTTAAGTTTGTTGCAAAGGTGACGCTATCAACGAAGTCTTCGCGATCGGCCCACATACCGACAAAAGGATGTTGCGAGAGAGGTTTTTTTCTTTTCTTTAATTTCCCATTGCCGCCCTCGCATAACAGAATCACCTCAATCCGTCCAACGGGCAAACTTACGCGAGCAGGAATTTTGAGCTTACCTTGTCGCGAAACGTGGGTTGCAAATTTAATGGCTTGCATAATGAGTTCCTCTTTTTTTGCAGAAATATTGGATACAAAATTTTCAAATGACCAAGCCGCGATTACGGCTTTTAAAATATAGCAAAATGCGTGGTACAATCAAACGCTATTTTACCCTCAATGCGCCTCCAACCAATTCTCCCCCACGCCCACGTCCACTTTAATCGGAACATCTAACTTAATCGCCGAACTCATCTCTTCACGCACTAATGTTGACAAAGCGGCTAATTCGTTTTCCGGCGCTTCAAATACAAGTTCGTCGTGAACTTGCAAAATCATGCGCGCGCGCAGATTCTCTTTGAGCAGGCGGCGATGAATGTTGATCATTGCAATTTTGATCAAATCTGCGGCGGTGCCTTGAATCGGGGTGTTGATCGCGGTGCGTTCGGCGAACTCGCTGGCGCGGCGGTTGTCGCTGTTGATGTCGGGCAGAAGGCGGCGGCGATTGAGCATCGTGGTGACGTAGCCCTTTTTATGCGCGTCCGCAATCGTGCCCATCATAAACGCATTAACGCCGGAATATTGCGCGTAATAATTGGTGATGAAATTCTGCGCGTCGTCCGTCGAGATGCCGAGGCGCTGGCTCAAGCCGTAAGCGCCCATGCCGTAAATGATGCCGAAATTGATTTCCTTGGCGCGGCGGCGGATGTCCGGCGTCATTTCTTTGGGATCGATATTGAAAACGCGCGCCGCGGTCGCCGTGTGAATGTCTTCATCATTCCGAAACGCTTCGATCATCGCGGCGTCTTTTGACAAGTGCGCGACGATGCGCAATTCGATTTGCGAGTAATCCGCGTCGAGCAGTTTCCACCCTTTTTCGCCGGGGATGAACGCGCGGCGAATACTGCGGCCAAGCTCGGTGCGAATCGGAATGTTCTGCAAATTCGGATCGCTCGAGGAGAGCCGGCCCGTCGCCGCAATGGCTTGGTTGTAACTCGTGTGAACGCGCTTCGTGTAGGGATTTACCAGCAGCGGCAAAGCATCCACGTAAGTTGATTTGAGCTTCGAAAGCTCGCGATAGTCCAAAAGCTTTTTCGGCAACTCATGATCTTTAGCCAGTCGCTCGAGCACATCGGCATCGGTCGAACGTCCCGTCTTGGTTCGGCGCGAAGACTTGAGTTTCAACTTATCAAAGAGAATCTTCTCAAGCTGCTTGGGAGAATTAAGATTGAATTCTTCACCAGCCGTTTCGTAAATATCGGTAATCAGCGTGCCGAGTGTTGCTTCCAACTCCAGCGACATTTTTTTGAGAAAGGACAGATCGAGTTTCACGCCGTTTTTTTCAACATCGGCCAGCACCGCGACGAGCGGCATTTCGACTTTCTCGAACAATTCGTTGACGCCGGCTTCAGGCAGCTTCGGCAAAAAACAATGGCGCAAACGCCACGTGAAATCCGCGTCTTCACAAGCATAACGCCCGACCGTTTCGACCGGCACGTCGCGCATGGTGATTTGATTTTTGCCTTTGCCGATCAAATCACTCGTGGGAATTTTTTTGTAATTGAAATATTCCAGCGCGAGCGCGTCGAGATTGTGCTGGCGGCTCGTGGGGTTGAGTAAGTAGCTCGCGATCATGGTGTCGAACACGACGCCTTGCATCTGCACGCCGTAGCGCGACATGACGAGCATGTCGTATTTGGCGTTCTGGCCGCATTTGAGGCGATGAGGATTTTCGAGCAGAGGGGCGAAAATATTTTTTAAAGAGAAGTTACTATCGAGCAGAAAAAAATCGGAGAATTGGTTTTCGCTCGACGCCGGCAGGCTGGAAGCCTGCGCTACGGGGATATAATAACCGGCGCCTTCTTCCCACGAGAAGCTCATGCCGACGAGTTCGGCGCGGAGAGGATCTTCGGCGGTGGTTTCAGTGTCGAAGGCGAAACATTCGACCGTCGAAAGTTGCTGCACGAGCCACTGCACTTTTTCCGGCGTGCGGAGGATTTCGTATTTGCCGGTGTTCGTCTCGGCGCTCATGACTGAGAACCGCGTGACTAAACTGCCGAACTCAAATTCGCGGCACAACGCGGCGACGGCGGGATGATCGGCGCCGCGATACGCGAGATCATCCATACGCAACGGCAACGGGACGTTGGTATCAATAGTCACTAATTGCCTGGAGAGCAGCGCCAGCTCGCGATTGGTTTTTAAGCTTTCGCGCACATTGGCGCGCTTGATACTGTCGGCTTGCGCCAAAAGATTTTCAACGCTGTCATATTGCAACAAAAGTTCCAGCGCCGTTTTTTCGCCGATCTTCGGAACGCCGGGGACATTGTCGGAGGCGTCGCCCATCAACGCGAGATAATCGATCACCCGATTCGGCGGCAGGCCGATTTTTTCTTTGACGCCGGCAGCGTCGAGAATTTCGACTTTGTCGCTTTTGCCGGTATTATAAATGAACGTGTTCTCGTCCACCAACTGCATAAAGTCTTTGTCGCCGGTGACGAGATAGGTGTCGAGTTGTTGTTTGGCGGCGGCTTTCGCCAGCGTGCCCATCACATCGTCGGCTTCGAAGCCGGGCACTTCCACCACTTTGGCGCCGAGCGCGGCGCTGAACTCGCGAATGCGCGGCAATTGCGCGACCAGATCATCCGGCATTTTCTGGCGCGTGGCTTTGTACTCGGCGTAAGCCTTGTGGCGAAACGTCGGCTCCGGCGTGTCGAAAATCACCGCGAGATAATCGGGATGCTCGTCGTCGATGAGCTTCAACAGGCCGCGCACGAAACCGAACACGGCGCTGGTGTTTTCCCCGCGCGAGTTGATGAGCGGATTTTTAATAAACGCAAAGTGCGAGCGATAGGCCAGCGCGGAGCCGTCCACGAAAAAAACGCGTTGGGCCGGCGCCGTGGTTTCGGCAAATGATAATTGTGCTTTAGGTGTTTTTGGCATGCTTGCAATTTAAAGCAAAAATGCCGAAAAGTCAACGTGAATATCAGTTGACAATCTCCATAAATTTCCTTAATGTAATGCAGTGCGTTTCCATTTCAACCAGAGATTTCAGGAGCCGAAAATGAACGAGAATATGGCGCAACAACAAATCAATATCGAGCTTGGCGAAAAAGAAGCCGAAGGCATTTACTCCAATTTAGCGATCATCAATCATACGCCGTCGGAATTTGTCATCGACTTCGTGCGTTTTTTTCCCGGCGTGCCGAAAGCGCGGGTGCATGCGCGCATCGTGATGACGCCACAACATGCAAAATCATTGGTGCGCGCCTTGCAAGAAAATGTGCAGCGCTATGAAAGCACGTTTGGGGAAATTAAAATCTTCGGCGACGAAAAGCCGAAGGAGTTTGGTTTCCGGTCGATCATGGAGAGCAACGTCAAAGGCGAGGCGTGAAGCGCAGAGGGCATAGCGCATAGCGCTTAGCGTGACAGCCCAAACGCTATGCGCCATGCGCTCTGCGCTTCGCGCAAAACAAAAAGCCCTCTTCGAATCATTCGTCGAGGGCTTTTCTATGGGTGGAAAGCGGGTATTTTTACTTCTCAGCCACTGAGCCCGCCAACTGGTTGATCCCTTTAAGGAGGTTTAGGGCTTCAAGCGAATCCAACTTATTGTCGTCGAAACTGGTCTGGAAGTTCAAAACAACTTGTTGAAGCTCGGCCTGATTAGCCTCTCCCATTTTGATTTTAACAATCGCTTTCGTGAAAATTGCTTTGGCGCTATCCTGCTGGATGGATTGAGGCAAATTACTTAAGACCATGTTCTCCATGACGCCGAAGCTTTTTTCAATAGCGAGATTAGTAAGCTGTTTTTTGTTGGCGAAAATTAAGATACCGCCAATCAAAATTATAGCAAGAACAGTGATACCTGCTGTGAGTAGTATTTTTTTCACCATGCCTCCGTTTTAGATTAAGCTTATTCTTCAACGACCTGTATTAGAAATCGTTTGATGTTATTTTTTTCGTATCCAAGAGTCCCTGCTTACAGTTCAGGGAATGCCTTCTGCAACTGATATTGCTCCGGCCATTCATATATCAGTCTTTCCACTAGCTGTCCTCGTAACATATGATTTTCTACTATTTCATCAACGTCACTCAGTGTTACCCCGACATACCAAATGCCCTCAGGGTAAACCACGATGCTAGGCCCTTCGCCGCATGGGCCAATGCAGCCGGAAGACGATACGAGAACTTCGTACCATAGCATGTGCTTGTTAACGGCATCGACCAGCTTTTGGAAAATTTCCTGGGCATTTTTCCCATCTCGACCACAAGATTGTTTCATGCCAGGCGGTCTCTTATTGATGCATACAAAAAAATGATGCCTAAATTTCTTCATATTTATTCTTTCCTGGTTTTTCATGAATTGAATTGTTTTCGATGATGAAAACACGATTGACTTGATTCAATATATCAGCATTATGAGAGATAAAGATGCAGGTCTTGTCGGCAAAGTACTCGTCAATAAGCATCTTGAGTTGGGAATAGGCCGAGTTGTCCAAATGTGAAGCACCTTCATCAAAAACGAATACATCGGGATGCTTCAAAAGCGTTCTTACAATTGAGACGGCCTGCTTTTGACCGCCTGATAAATTTCTTCCTGTCTCTCCTACCATTGTATCCAAGCCGCCCGGCAAATCATAAATGAAACTGCAGAATCTATCGACGATTTGTTTCAGTTCTCTACTGGAGTAGGCAGAGCAACCATAGATCAGATTGTTTAGGATTGTATCATTGAATAAGAAAACATCTTGGGAAACCAAACCTAATCGCTTCCTTAAGCCGGTGAGATTGAATGTAGTTAGATTCTCATCATCGACAAAAACGGCGCCTTGAAGTGGTAAATGCAATCCCAGCATCAACTTGAGGATCGTTGTTTTCCCAGCGCCATTTGCGCCCCAAAGCGCCGCTTTGTCACCGGGGTCAATTATAAACGAAACATCTTTAAGCAACTCATTGTTGTCTTCATACGAAAACGAGACCTTACGAAATTCTATCTTTCCTTTTATCCGTTTGGGCCTATACTTACCGTTCGTTGAGGTATCCTCGCCAATCATTTGGAAATATTCATTTATCCTATCGATCGCCACAATGGCAGGCTGCATTATGACACCTGCTGTGGTAAAAGCCTGTACCGGCATAAACATCCTATTGAGATATTGAACACACGCGATATACAAACCGATACTGAAATTCTCGTGAATAATGAGAAACACACTTGCCACGAGAACCACTAAAAAACTTAAATTATTAATAAATCCAGCAATGTCCGTAGAAAATCCAACGATGAAACTCTGTAGGAACGAACTCTTAAATACGGATGAGATCGACTGATCCACTTTTTGTTTTTCTTTATCCTCTGTTGAAAAAGATTTCACCGTGTCAATGCCAGCAAAGATTTCCTGAATATTTTTGTTTAATAACGCTGTTTTTTCCAACATTGTATTGCTGACACTTTTTATCCCTCCCGAGAATCTTGTAACAATACAATATTGCAGCGGTATGAAAACGGCAGCGATTAGGAAAATTTTCCAACTCAGGATCAAAAGAATTATTGCCGAAAATATGAAACCCAACAGTGAAACGGCTAATGAAATGAATGTAACTGAAAAGATAGTTCCAACGTTATCGATTTCATTGATTCGCGACTGCAAATAGCTTGACTGTTGTTTTGAAAAAAATGACAATGGCAAACTGATTATCTTCTCGAATAAGCTTCGTTTTACCGAAAGAAGTAGCTTGTTGTTCAACTTCGAAAAGATATAATTTAATGCAACTTTGGTTATCAGGTATATCACGTAGACACACAACAAGACGGTTCCCAACCGAATAGTCTTTGCGACATCCTTATTTGCAATACAATCATCGATAATCACTTGTTGAATAAGAGGTGCGGGAAGTAAAATCAAGCTTGTCAAAATAGTAAACAGAATGCTGAATGCAATCAAAGCAGAATGCTCTTTAAGGGAAGGTTGCAGAATTTTTATTTTGGCAAATGAAAATTTCTCTTCGCTCTTCTGCTTTTTCAATGCATCCTTTAATGCGTTTGCCGCCTGGGTGAAATCAATGTCCAGGTTTTTCAAATCAATATTCTTAAATCCTGTGTTACTCTTTAAATCCATGTTCATTTTCCTATCCAAATGTTTTCAATTTCAAATCTATGCCATCAAATCTTTTAAAAGGCTTTTTCCAGACAACAAAAAATATTGTTAGAGATCAAAATAACGAATGATGTAAGAGGCCATCACGTCACGTGATTTTTCATCACGGCCATCAAAGACTGGGCAATTGATAACTTCCCGAAGTTTTGCAATGTCGCATCTGACATGATCTGTAAAAATTACATCAGCGCTTGGATCCACGAATTTTGAATATACCGAAAGACTGTTGTAGACGATAAACAGAACATCTGTCATAAACATGCTTTGCAAAACGTCAATATTACGGGCAACGTGATCACAATCATCGATTTCATTAACGACGACTATGAATCCATCTGCTTGGATCCCGAACAGCAACGCCATAGCTGACAAGGAGTGTGTATCAAAGAAATCGTTAGAAACGAATGACTTGGGAGATATCGCCTGCCCGCAACTAACAATAATCAACTGAGCTTCTCTATCGATATTGTTGATTGTTTCGAGCATCAATTTCGCGTAAGCCACCTGCAAATGAGTGGAAAAGGATGGCGAGAAATAGTTGCTATAAAATGAATAATCACATCCAAAAAGTTCGGAATAAGATGAAGAGCCAATCTGTCTTATTTTGTGGCCTCGCTTCAGCAACTGCTGTCGAAGCATAAGTTCTATATTAAATTTACCACTTTGTTGTTCGCTGATGTGGACAATGCCCAGAACAAGGATTTGCGAATTTAAGATATGGTCGCTTGACATTTCGTTTAACAGCTCCGAAATACGATTCTCATCAACATGTGGCCAGCTTATCCAAGGAGTTTTTGGCCGATGGACATAATTTTTGAGAAGTGTCTTGGGAGGATTCTGCAATAAACCTAGTGAAAAGACGTTCTTCCCTGATTGGATTGATTCTGAAAGTAGCCGTGCAGTGAAATTTTCATCTTGCATTTCAACATGCCCAAGAATGAGCGTATCTACTTTCGATAAACAAGCCATCGCAGCATCAAACAACTTATCTTCGTTGATGTTATAATCAACTCTTTCAGATTCTAAAGCACGCTCTGAGGCGAACCACATGGAGGGACTGGGAAATGAATTGTGCTGAGGTTCTACTACCCCGACGAGATCAAATTTCAACAACTCTTCGTAATCACGAAATAATTGAACCTCGGAATTTGATCCGAGAAAAACAGCTTTATCGATTAGCTCTATGCGTTCGCTCAATTCGCTTTTTATAAAATTTTTTTTTGTATTCTCCTGAAAATCAAATTCTTCATTGACAATTAGAATTTTTCCTCCTTTTAACAGAAGCGCTCTGCCTTTAAGCAGTTCCGCCACGAACTGAAAATCGATACAATCGCAAGGGCTAATCTCTGATATCGTTGAAGCAATGATAGCTGTCATATGAGCAGCAGCGAGACTCGTTCCCTGTTCATACTTAAATCCGCCTTTATGATCTGCGACTCTTTGTGAATTTCCCTTTGCATACAATTGTATCGGATGATTTTCCACATAAAAAAAGTCATACTCCGAATCAAATGAAGCAGCGCCAACCCCAAAGACGTTGTCCAAATATGCCGGCAAACATACTCTTCCTAAATTATCAGCCGCTGCGACAATGATTAAATTTTTTTCACTCGCTTCTGTGCAAATACGTACAAATTCGTAATAATAATCAACTTCGGGTATCGCTAAACTCAAATTGATGACATCTATTTCATTTTCTAAGCACCATCGGATTCCATCAATAACTAATTGGGGGGAAGTAACACGCACATCGTCAAAGATTTTCACATTGTATATTCTGGAAAGCGGACTCATCTCTTGAATAATGTATGCGCACGCCGTACCATGCCCTGTTAAATCGTCATAGGTCGAAAAATCACCTTTCCAACCATCTATAACTGCGCCTTTCATAGCCGCATGTTTATTTGCGATGCCGCTATCTAATAAGCCGATCTTTACGCTTCTTTTCATAAGTCAAGTTTTTTTTAATTTGCAGTGCATTAATTGCACATTAACCCAGCACAAATATCCCTCATGTTGTTATTTTAAAAAAACTTGTTCGCTTATGCGAATAGAACAGTAATGGAAGTTCGGAACAGCAATTGTATCCCCCAAAGCGCAAGTAGGATGACAATACCTTTTCGCGTGCTCCAGCTATAAATTTGCGCGGTGCCGATGCCCAAGACCACTACCGTCCAAATCGTGAATATTTCAAATGAAGAATTAGACAACAACCCTTGCAGAAAACTGCTTGGGTCTACTCTGTCAAAAAGTATAGGTCCTAGTGAGGTTAAATCAGTAATTTCAAAATGATTGATCGCGGGGGCCAATATAAGCGCCGAAATCGATGTGATCAGACAGGAATGGCAGGTGATAGTAAAAACCTGTTCAAAAGTAGCGTAACTAAATGAGATTAGATTGCCGACAACAAAAATTACACAACTAACCAACAACAACAACAAAATCTTTTTTAGGATGGTCGTACCCGCAGCGAGATAGGCACCGGCCTCCTCAAACGCTGTCAGGCGCTCAGGCGGCATTTCTTCACCCAAACCAGCCAAGGCGAAGTGATCAGCGCTTTTTTTTAAACTTATTTTTAACTGCGTTGGAAAAACTAAGTAACTCGCGATTGAAGAGCATAACAGGACAGCAATAAAAGGTATCAACCAATATGGCTTTTGCTTGATCCTCAAAAATGTATCACCGGGCGATAAAAAGATACCCCTCAGATTTGAGAATAAAAATTTGGGACTAAGCTTATTTATTTTTTTTTCATTGTCTACTTTATGCATTTTTATTTTCACCTCTAGATCCTTTGTGTGGTGGGCATTGGTAGTGAATATGCTGTCCATAACCCCGAAAGAGCAAAAAATTTACTTGTTCGCCCCAAATAAGAGAAAAGGCAACATATCGAATGTCGCCATCATTAATATATAAATTATGCACCAAAATACTGTAATTGAAACTCCCTTCATTATTGAAAACTTATAGACTGCTGATACTCCAATCCCTGCAATAAAAACAACCCAAAGATAGACTAAATCTATTTGCGATAGAAGGAAGTATAAAAAGGATATCTGGAAACTTTCCCGCGGTACCAGAAATGCTAAACTGAGTGGTGGCGTATAATCCCATCGCAGTAACTGAATTGAACAACTGACTGACCAACCAATAATAGAAACAACCCAACTCCAACTGACAATTGAGAAAATCATCTTAAATGTGGCTTTACCACCAAATACGACATTACCAGAGAACCAATAGAGAAGCGTCATTCCCAGAAATGCAAACGGGGTGCCATAAAGAGGGGTAATCCAAATCCATTTATTGCCTGATTTTTCAGTCATCATTTGAATTTGATTTTCGGGAAGGCTAGGGATATTGATTTTACTCATGAAATCAACTTGACCTTGAGCGATAAGGTCACTTTTTAAATAAGCCCATAGCACTCCTACCACTGTCACTAGTAAAAAGGGGAAAAGCCATGTAGGAGTTTTTACAATATCATTGAAAGTAGATCTGGGAGAAATAATGATTCCAATAGTACGAGCAATTGGGTTTTTACGAAAGGGCCCAGCAACAGTTGAAGTTGTTTTATTATCAACCACTCCCGTCCTCCATTGGTTTTCTGAGTGCCAACGGTTTAGTTTTTATTCCATCGCATTGCCATAAAATGGCTCAATACAACCCGTTTTGCTGCAAAAATGATAGCATATTTCCGCAACTTACCAGCTTTTCTCTCACCATTCTTTTCGATGAAGTTAATAGCATTTAATAATTTCTCGTTATCTGGACAACTCCACCTACATTAGACTTTGCATCAAGTTCAAAATTAAATACTTTATCCATTCCGGTTCTTTTTACCACACCGCATAGACCTTTCCCTTTGGCCAGCCGTTCCTTATTTGATTGATAAATATGCACCATACAACTCGCGCAATAACCATTGTATTCGCAATGCATGCAAGAAGGATCATTCTGATCTTTATAAAACTCCCGCATCATTTTGCTCATAGGGCTATTAAAGATTGTCACTAGATCATTTTCAAAGACATTGCCCAAATGTGCAACACCGGGTTCCATGAACTGACAACCAGTAATATTGCCGTTAGCCCGGATGGCCACCCCATTATGTCCTGCACCACAGTTGTGCGCATTTTTTAGGAGATCTTCACCGGGAAATTGTTTTTCATGCTGCTCTTTTAGTTTACTCATATTGTATATGATATCTTTGTATCAACATTGACTTCAGCCACTAAGTCCATTAATTCATTTGCGTAAGGGCTTGTAAAATTAACCAAAGACTTGCCATCTTCATAAGTTAATTCGCTACCTCGTCCTAAGCCATCAGGAAGACTTATTGCGAAAGCCTTTACCCCTATCTCGCGCATCAATTGTGCTGTATTTTTTAAATCATGTTTATTTTCGTGAGTTACAACAAAAGTGACACGAAGCGGCACCTCGATTTCAACTAATTTCTTTACTGTTCTTAACGTTTTATCCCAAGTGCCTTTTTTTTGTCGAACGAGTGCATTCGTCTCTTCATTCGATCCGTCTATACTAATCTGGATAAAAGCTTTATGTTTATTCAACTCAACAATTTCAAATAGCTCTGGCTTCCACAAAATGCCATTACTTATAACCGGTACAAAGTCGAATTTCTTGAAAGCCAGCCCATAAATACTTGTGAATTTAGGATGTGCCAAAGGCTCACCTCCGGTTAGTTCTACTCCAATAACACCATGTGAAGCTAACTTATCAAAAAACCGTGGAATTTCCTCAATAGAGAAATGCTCCTTTTTTTGCGGGCCATAACAGCCATAACAATATGTGCACATGATGTTACATGTACTTGTTATCTCAAAAGATACAATTTTGGGGAAATGGTATTCCCGGCTGCCGGCG
>Ga0247727_10005999_pt1 | contig 24128 bp, 21 predicted proteins | sample WisWelCaveWW1625_FD_202498 | JGI IMG/M metagenome (GOLD analysis project Ga0247727, IMG submission 202498) | Biofilm microbial communities from Wishing Well Cave, Virginia, United States - WW16-25 | ecosystem: Environmental > Aquatic > Deep subsurface > Groundwater > Cave microbial mat | place... | reverse complement strand
TCGCTTTTCGGGCCGCTGCATATACTCGTTAAGATTTGGTTTTGGAGCGCCATGTCCCGTAACGCAACATTTATGTTGAGAAGAAAGAGTACACGCAACATAAATGTTGCGTTACAATAGCATGGAAAATCACCGCACGAAAGACAGCTTCCGGCTCTGAATGGACTCTCCCGTTTGCAGGCGATAAATGTAAATGCCCGAGCTCACCTCCTTGCCAAACTGATCCCTGCCATCCCACACCACCGTGTTCACACCGGCAGGCTGTCGCGCATTGACCAGCGTGCGCACTTCCTGGCCAAAGGTATTGTAGATCTTGAGCATGACCTGGGTCGTTTTCGGCAACTGGTAGCGGATAGTGGTTGCGGGACTTCGTCGCGAGCGCTCAGTCGAGCGATTGAACGGATTGGGATAGTTCTGCTCCAGCGCAAAACCAACTGGTACCTGACTGAAATCATCTTCAACTCCAGTAACCATCTCTGACAGCGGACGACGCCACACGCCACCAAAATTAGTTCCCGCAAAGAGATTCGAGCCGTTCGCGGCAAGAGACCAAACATAAGTGTTGGTCAAGCCAGTATTGACGGCAATCCAGCTTGTGTCGTTGTTGTGGTAAAAAAACACGCCGTCATTAGTTCCCGCAAAGAGATTTGAACCACTCACGGCAAAAGCATTGACAAAAGTGTTCGTCAAGCCAGTATTGACGGCCGTCCAGCTTGTACCGTTGTTGGTGGAACGAAACACGCCACCCTGAGAAGTTCCCGCAAAGAGATTCGAGCCGCTCATGGCAAGAGAAAGGACACGAGTGCTCGTCAAGCCGGTATTGACAGCGGTCCAGCTTGTGCCGTTGTTGGTGGACCGAAACACGCCGCCACCATTGGTTCCCGCAAAGAGATTCGAGCTGTTCACGGCAAGAGCGTTGACATTAGTGTTCGTCAAGCCGATATTGATGGCCACCCAGTTTGTACCGTTGTTGGTGGAAAGAAACACACCACCACTAGTTCCCGCAAAGAGATTCGAGCCGTTCACGGCAAGAGACGAAACAAAGGTGGTCGTCAAGCCGGTATTGACGGCGGTCCAGCTTGTGCCGTTGTCGGTGGAAAGAAACACGCCGCGATTAGTTCCCGCAAAGAGATTCGAGCCGTTCACGGCAAGAGACAAAACACCAGTGTTCGTCAAGCCGATATTTACGGCCGTCCAGCTTGTGCCGTTGTTGGTGGAAAGAAACACGCCGCCGCCAGAAACAGTTACCGCAAAGAGATTCGAGCCGTTCACGGCAAGAGACAAAACTTGACGATTCGTCAAGCCGGTATTGACGGCCGTCCAACTTGTGCCGTTGTTGGTGGAACGAAACACGCCGCCATCAGTTCCCGCAAAGAGATTCGAGCCATTCACCACAAGAGACAAAACCTCAGTGTTCGTCAAGCCGGTATTGACGGCCGTCCAGCTTATGCCGTTGTTGGTGGAACGAAACACGCCGCCTCGATAAGTTCCCGCAAAAAGATTCGAGCCGTTCACGGCAAGAGACCAAATATCAGTGTTCGTCAAGCCGGTATTGACGGCCGTCCAGCTTGTGCCATTGTTGGCGGAAACAAACACACCGCCGCTAAAAGTTCCTGCAAAGAGATTCGAGCCATCCGCGGCAAGAGACCTAACAGCAGTGCTTGTCAAGCCGGTATTGACGGCCGTCCAGCTTGTGCCATTGTTGGTGGAAAGCAACACGCCGAGGCCATCAGTTCCGGCAAAGAGATTCGAGCCGTTCACGGCAAGAGACCTAACATCAGTGCTCGTCAAGCCGGTATTGACGGCCGTCCAGCTTGTACCGTTGTTGGTGGAAAGAAACACGCCGCCTCGATAAGTTCCCGCAAAGAGATTCGAGCCGTTCACAGCAAGAGTCTGAACAAAACGGGTCGTCAAGCCGGTATTGACGGCCGTCCAGCTTGTACCGTTGTTGGTGGAAAGAAACACGCCGCCTCGATAAGTTCCCGCAAAGAGATGCGAGCCGTTCACGGCAAGAGAACTGACATCAGTGTTCGTCAAGCCGGTATTGACGGCCGTCCAGCTTGTGCCGTTGTTGGTGGAAAGAAATACGCCGCCATTAGTTCCCTTCCCAAAGCCGCGATCAGTTCCCGCAAAGAGATTCAAGCCGTTCACGGCAAGAGAACTGACACAAGTGTTCGTCAAGCCGGTATTGACGTCGGTCCAGCTTGTGCCGTTGTTGGTGGAAAGAAACACGCCGTCGCCAAGAGTTCCCGCAAAGAGATTCGAGCCATTCACGGCAAAGCACCGCATATCGCCTCCGTAGGGTCCATTGGTTTGAATCCACTGCGCCTGGAGGCTTTGTGCGCCAAGCAGGGCAACGATGGCGAAGAAAGAAAGCAAGCGTTTCATGTTTGTGCCTCCCTGGTTGAGGTTAGAGAATAATTGCAACGAACTGCATACGTACCGGTCCGTCCAATGAATTTCTTGTTAAAAAGTTTGTCCCGCTTGGCGGGATTTGACAGTTGGACGGTTTAATCCCGCCGAGCGGGACAACAATCAAACCGTCAAACAATTTTACCTTTAAGGATTAAAAATTTTTTCATGAATGTCAAGCGGAACCCCGTTGGTGCGGATGCGGATTTCGACTTGGCCTCTTTGTTTATCCAAAATATTCACTTGCATTTTTCGCTGTGAGCGTTTAAATTTCATCAGTTATATTTCAACAAAATCCGTAAGTGGTTTATGGCGCCGAATCCATTTTTCCATCAGGGTGCGTCTTATGGACTATAAGCAAGCCATCATTCAAGAAATCGATACGCTACCGAACGAGTTACTGCCCCAGATTCATCGGCTCTTTCGTGATTTTCACGAGCAACGGCTTTCCGTGCAACACGTGTTAGCCAGAGCCGAGGCCATTGCCAGTGAACGCAAAGCGTGGACGCGCGAGCAACATTTTCAGCGGCTTTTGGAAGTTGCCGATGAACTTCGGCAAGAAGCCATCAGCAAAGGGGTTGCGATTGATCGTGACGAGGAAGCGGCGTTCGAAAGCTAAATACCGCGCGGTGTTTGATACGAACGTCTATGTTGCCAAGGTTCTGTCAAAAAATCCACGCAGCCCAAACGTTGAGCTTTTCGAGCTTCTGAAGGCTGAAGCCTATCTGCTCTTCTGGTGCGAGGAAATCCGTGCCGAAGTCGCCGAAAAACTATTAGCGCGAAAATTGACGCCCGAACGTATTGCTGAATTCATTGCGGAAGCCATGAGTTTGGCGGTTTGGATCGAAGTGCCTGCGTCAGCGATTCGCCGCTACGTCGAAGACGACCCTGATGATGACATCATCGTCGCTTGCGCGGTGGTTGCCAGCGCAACGCATATCGTGAGTTATGATCAGCACCTGCTCAGTTTGAAAGAGCCTTTCACCGGATGTGTCGTTTTGGACAGCCTGCATTTTCTCTTCCTTGTTCGTGGTGACAAGCCGCCGTTACGAGTAAGGTTGCGCAAGTGGTTTTGACGATTCTTCAAATAAACGCCAAGAGAGTGTAAAAAGCTAATTTCCATGCACTAAACAAAAAAATAACAGCTTTGATTCGAGGTGTTATATGACGGAGCTGCAAATTAAAGTCGAGCCGGAATCGGCGCAAGCATTCAAGGCGATCTCACAGAAAATTTTTCAAGGCAACGACAGCCTCACCTTTGCGCTCGCGGTGCAGTTTTTACGTTTGTTGGATGATGAGAATCATTTTGAGCGTTTCTGGGAAGCAGCCGACCGCATTCGCAAGCAAGTCCAAAACGCCGGCGGCCTTTCGGCAAAGGAAATTGATCGTCTTGTTCGCGAAGCTCGAGCCCAGCAGCGACAACCCGCCGTCCAATGATCGCCGTCAAAGTATTTCCTTGCATTTTTCATTTTACGCTTTTAAATTTTATCAGCAATAAAAAATGGAAGAGAAACGATAAATATGCAGACTGAACAAGTTAGCGTGCAAAAAATTTTTGAGCTCGCACAAAGGCTTTCACCGATCGATCAGCGCTCATTGGCGGCGATGCTCAATCTTCGCTTCGATGCCGGTTTGCCGGAAGAAGCCACGATTGATGAAGCGATCAACCTTTATCTTGCGGACAAGTGCAGCCTGGGACGAGCCGCAGAACTGGCTAATGTTACGCGCTGGGAGCTTATCGAAGTTTTAAAACAACGCAAGATTTCCGTCACGATTGAAACCGATTTTACTGCAGCAGAAATGGATGAAATCGCTGCAGAGCTTGAACGCGAAGGCCTCTTGTGTTAGTTATCAGCGACACAAACATTCTTGGTTCCTTTGCTGCCGGTGAAGCTATCCCTTCGTTGTTTCGCCTTTTTCCCAGAACAACCATTTTTATCCCGCCAGCCATCCATCAAGAATTGCAAGTAGGATTAAACCACGGCCAAACGCATCTCAAATCTGTTTTGGAAGCCCTTAATCAGGGCAAACTGCAATTACTCCATCTTTCAAATTCCGAAAAGCAATTTACCCAACAATTGCCTAAAAAGCTCAATGCCGGTGAGTGTGAAGCGATAGCTTTATCTCAAGCTCGCAAAGCGCTTCTGCTGTCTAATGACAAAAGGGCTGTTCGATACTGTCGCGAGCATGGCATTAAGGTTGTCGATTTGCCGGTTTTACTGCGCTGGTTGTGGACAAGAAATATCGTGTCGCAGACCGAAGTTAAAGTTTTATTGGATAAAATGAAAACCGTTGAAAATTTACAACTAAGTCAAAATGCACTCGCTACCGTTTTCGCTCCACGGTGACTCATATTTTGGCACGGTAGCCCCACAACAAATTCTGTAAACTTCCCTTCCTCCGTTTCCACTTGATCCCCCTGCGCCGTTCCTGCACAATGACGATTTTTTTCTTTATTGTCAATATATTTTTCTCGTTATTGTTGTTGCAAATGCGTAAAATCTTGTTTAATTTTACCAGCGGTTGTTCAGAAATTTAAAATTGCCGCAGTTCCCTTTATCTAATCTCGTCACACTCATGCTCGGCTTCATTCACCTCCACAATCATTCCCACTACAGCTTGCTCGACGGCGCGTGCCGCATCGATGATCTCGTCGATGCGGCGAAGAAGTGCAACATGCCGGCGCTGGCGCTCACCGATCACGGCAATATGTTCGGCGCGATTGAATTTTACAAAACCTGCAAGAAGGCCGAGATCAAGCCGATCATCGGCGTCGAGGCGTACATGGCACCGCGCAGCCGCAAAGAAAAAGGCGCGCAAAAAGGCAATATTTCCGACGCCTCGTATCATCTCGTCCTGCTCGCGAAAAATTTTTCGGGCTATCAAAATTTAATGCGCCTCGTCTCCATCGGCTTTCTCGAAGGCTTTTATTATCGCCCACGCATTGACCGCGAGGTGTTGCAAAAATATCATGAAGGCATCATCGCGCTCTCCGCCTGTTTGAAAGGCGAAGTCGCGTATAAAATGGTTCACGAAGGCTACGAGGCCTCGCGCAAAGTCGCGTTGGAATATCGCGAAATTTTTGGCGACGATTATTATCTGGAAATTCACAACCACGGCATTCCCGAAGAAGATGAGGCGCGCGAGGGCGTGCTCAAGCTTAGCGAAGAGTTGAGCATTCCGGTGGTGGCAACAAATGACACGCATTATCTCAAGCGCGAGCATTCGATGCCGCACGACGTGCTCATCTGTTTGCAAACCGGCAAAGACCGCGACGACCCGACGCGACTGCGTTACACCACGGATGAAATTTATTTCAAAAGCGCCGAGGAAATGCAAAAGACCTTTCCCGCCAATGAAGACGCGCTCAAGCTCACCGCGGACATTGCGGCGAAATGCGATCTCAAGCTTGATTTCAAAAAAGTCTATCTGCCCACTTATCAAGTCCCCGAACCCGACAACAATCTTTCGCTCGACGATTTTCTGGAAAAACTCGCGTGGGAAGGCCTCAAAAAACGTTACAAAGAAATCACGCCGGAAATTGAGCAGCGCCTGCGGCACGAGCTGGCGGTCATCAAGCAAACCGGCTACGCGGGATATTTTTTGATCACACAAGATTTCATTCGCGCCGCGCGCGAACGCGGCATTCCGGTCGGCCCCGGCCGCGGCTCCGCTGCCGGCAGTTTGGCGAGTTATTGCATCGGCATCACCAACATCGACCCGATCAAATACAATCTCATCTTCGAGCGCTTTCTCAATCCCGAGCGCGTCACCATGCCCGACATCGACATTGATTTTTGTTACGAACGGCGCGAAGAAATCATCGAATACGTCCGAAAAAAATACGGCGACAGCAACGTCACGCAGATCATCACGTTTGGAACGATGGCCGCGCGTGCCGTGGTGCGCGACGTCGGGCGTGTGCTCAAAGTTCGCTACACCGACGTCGACAAAATCGCCAAAACCATTCCGCCGACCGTCGGCATCACGCTCGAAAAGGCGTTGGCAGATACCGCGGACTTGCGCAACCTGATCAACAGCGAAGCGATTTACAAGCAGCTCATGGATTACTCGCAAGTGCTTGAGGGACTCGCGCGCCATGCTTCGACCCATGCGGCGGGCGTGGTGATCACGCCGGATGAGCTGACGAACTACGCGCCCCTTTATAAATCCAACACCGGCGACGTAACGACGCAATACGACATGAAATCGCTCGAGAGCATCGGCGTGCTGAAGATGGATTTCCTCGGCCTGCGCACGCTGACGGTGATGGATAAAACCGTGAAGATGCTCAGGAAAAAAGAGATTGAGATCGACCTCGACAATATTCCTTACGACGATAAACGCACGTACGACATTTTTGGCAACGGCGAGACCATCGGCCTGTTTCAATTTGAAAGCTCCGGCATGCGCGAGTATCTCAAAAAACTCAAGCCGCAATCGGTGGAAGACCTCACCGCCATGAACGCGCTGTACCGCCCCGGCCCGATGGACATGATCGACGACTTTATCTCGCGCAAACACGGCACGAAAAAAATCGAGTATCTGCATCCAAAGCTCGAGCCGGTTTTGCGCGAGACCTACGGCGTCATCGTTTATCAGGAGCAAGTCATGCGCATCGCCAGCGAGCTGGCCGGTTTCACGCTCGGCGGCGCGGATTTGCTGCGGCGCGCGATGGGAAAGAAAATCGCCGAGCTGATGGCCGAGCAACGCAAAAAATTCGTCGAAGGCGCAAAAGAAAGAGGCGTGACCGAGAGCGTCGCCAATCAGATTTTTGATTTGATGGACAAGTTCGCCGCCTATGGTTTCAATAAATCACATGCCGCAGGTTATTCGGTGGTCGCGTTTCAAACCGGTTATTTGAAAGCGCACTTTCCCGCGGAATTTATGGCCGCAAACCTCACGAGCGAAATGACGAGCACCGGGCGCATCGTGACTTTGCTCGACGACTGCAAACGCATGGGCGTGCCGGTGCTGCCGCCGGAGGTGAATGAAAGCTTTGCCGAGTTTACGGTGATGGATAATGTTTCGATAGCCGCAGAAACCAAATCGAGCAAAGCCCATATCACCGCAGCCAATGTGACGAACAAAGCGATTCGTTACGGCCTCGGCGCCATCAAAAACGTCGGCCTCGGCGCGATTGAAAGCCTCGTCAAAACCCGCGAGCAAAAAGGCAAATTCATCTCGATCTTTGATTTTTGCAGCCGCGTCGATCTGCGTCTGGTGAATAAAAAAGTGCTGGAAAGTCTGGTGCAATCCGGCGCGATGGACGCGTTCTCGCCGAAGCGCAATCGCCAGCAACTGCTGCAGGCGCTCGACGTGGCGACGGCGTATTCATCCAGCGTGAACGACCAGCGCTCGCGCGGGCAAGTTTCGATCTTCGACCAGGGCGGCGCTGAGGCGCTATCCGAGCCGGCCTTGCCGGAGGTTAGCGATTGGCCGGATGCCGAACGGCTGACGCGCGAGAAAGAATTTCTCGGCATCTACTTGTCCGGCCATCCTCTGCAACGTTTCCGCGAGGAAGTCAAACTTTTTTCGAGCACGCCGCTGCAGGATTTGTCGGAGTTGCCGGACAATTCGCGCGTGATGATTTGCGGCCAAATCACGAATATCAAAACCGTCGTCGATCGCAAAGGCGGCACGATGGCTTTTCTGACGATCGAAGACTTTGTCGGCAGCACCGAGGCGATTGCATTCAGCGACACCTACTCGGCGCATCGCGAGTTGCTGCAATCGGACGCCGTCGTCGTGCTCGTCGGCACCGCCTCGACGCGCGAGGATGAGCCGACGAAAGTTTTAGTCGAAAAGGCGATGAGTGTCGACGAGGCGTGGAACGACATTCCGAAAAAATTGGTTTTGGAAATTCCGGTGCAACAAACGAACGACGCGACGATTCAACAGCTCATTCAAGTGCTGCGCGCCAACCAGGGCGCGTGCAATTTGTTTTTCCGCTTGCGCAATGGCGGCGCGTCGAATTATGATTTTCGCTCGAAAGGTTTAAAAATCCGCCCGAACGCAAGCCTTTTGCAACGCGTCAAAGAAATTTTTGGCCCGAACACGGTGCGCGTCGATGTTGCGATTCCGCCAAGCAGCCGCCCGCCGCAGCGCGAACGCGGGCGCGGTGAGGGACAGCCGCGGGCTTTTGCGCGGGTGTGAAAGTGAGTCTTGATGAAATATAATTTGCTTCTCTAAAAGAGAAAGCTTAAATTGTGAGGGTTGGATAATGGAGAGCGAGAATGCATTGTGGCGAAGAGAACCAATACGAAAAAGGATTATTTAGTCTTCATCAGCCATTCAGCGGAAGACCGCTGGATTGCCGGGCAAATGGCTAATTTGATTGAAGCCAAATGTCGCAGGCACGGAGTCAAGGCCTTAAAATGAGCTTGACGAAACAGACTAAAAAGAAGAAGGTTCGGCGAGCGCTTCGCATCTTTCTCAGCTACGCTAACGCCGACAGTGGATACGCAAGCCAATTGCACCGCCTGCTGTCACAGCGACTCAATCTCCGAATTTTTACTCAGAAAGAACTGAGCGCCGGTGAAGATTGGAGATCAAAGCTCAAGAGAGAGTTGGTTCAATGCGATCTTTTTGTCGTGCTGTTATCGCCGAATGCCGTGCAGTCCGCATGGGTATTGCAGGAATTAGGCGGCGCGTGGATGCTCGATAAGCCGATCATCTCCGTCGTCACAGATCCTTATGTGCTCGATAAAATTCCAATCGTCTTGAGAAAAGACCTGATGATAGACATCGATGAGCTTGAGAATCCGGAAGCGATCGACGAAATTTTTGAACGCTTTGAAGAACAAGCAGAAACCTCTTATGTCAACGGATAATCGTTTTGCGATCTGTCACTTTTGAGTTAACCAATTTGCGAAGCGATATTCGCATTTAAAGGCGGAACATGCGCGCGCGAACTCAGCAACTCGGCGTTATTCTAATCAATTTGTTGTTATTATCTTTTATCGATTTCGCCGAGCTCCACGCCCAAATCACCGTTTCCGTCAATCCCGCCAATAAACAGGATGGCCGGGTGTTGCTCACCAATCCCGCGGCAGCAGCGGTGACGGAACCGCGCGTGTATCTCGGTTATAAATTGATTTATCCCGGCGCCATTCCCAACAATGCTTTTGCGTTAAAGGCCTCTTTTTTCAATCTCTCGCTGCCGCACGTCGGGCAGGATAAAATTGCGACGGGCCTGCACGGGCGTTATTTCAGCACGCCGTTGTTCCAAGAAGGACGATTCGGCGGGAGCATCGCGCGCGAATTAAACGAACACGTGGCGGTGGGACTCGATCTCGCCGTGTTGTTCAAAAGCTACGCGCGAGAGAATTTCGATCTGGTGGATCCGGATGATCCGATTTTTCGCGGCGGGAGTTCGGTGATGGTGTTCGATCCTGGCCTCGGTTTTCTGGCGCAGCTCAACGAGAAACTCGCCTTCGCTGTCTCGCTTTCCCATCTCACGCAACCCGACGTCGCGCTTGGCGACGTTGAAGCGAAACTCCCGATTGAAACTTTATTCGGCTTAAATTTTGCGCACAATTTTTTACGCTTCGATATCGGCGCGCATTTGTGGCAACGACAAATGTATCCGCTGCTGGGCGCAGAAATTTTCTCCACCCGTAGCGGCCGGTTTCGTCTCGGTTATGGACTCGACAACGTCTCGTTTGACGGGCAACTTTTGTTGCGAGGTAGCGCTTCTTTGTTTTACAGTTTCAATCTGCCAACCAGCGATCTCGGCCTGATCAGCGCGGGGTCGCATGAAGTTGGGTTTGTCTATACCTTTTCCTCGCGGCGCAAATAACATTTCTTCTAAAACTTTCCTTTGCAAATTTCTCCATTTTTGTTTTAATTGTGACAAGCTTTTATTCAATCGATCTTTTAAGGACATGGTCCACTACCGCGAGCTTGCGGCCTTTGTGGAAAAATTGATCACGGCGAAGGTGACGGATTTTGGCAAATTCCTCTCTGAGGAGCTAATCACTCGCCTGTTCATGACCAAGCGGTTTGAGGTGGTTGAGCGACAATTGCTCAGTAAAGTTATTGATGAGCACAAATTGACTCTCGCCGGTTTTGTCGATCCAAATTCCGCGAAGGAATTAGGCAAGCTGCTTGGCGTGGATGCAATTGCGACCGGTACGATTACCGACCTTGATGCCACCGTCAAAATCAACGCCCGCCTCATTGCAACGGATACCGGCAGCATTTTCGCTGTGGCTTCGGTTGAAATGATCAAAGATGAAACGATTCGTCGCTTAATGGGCAAGCCGAATCTCAACAAAAATAATTTCAACAACAATAATAAAGACCAATCGCGACAGACTCCCGCAGACAACTTCAGCGAGATTTTTTTTCAAGAGGATTTTTCCCAATATGATCTCGGCGATATTGTAGACTCGTGGGGCACGGATATATCGGTTCGGGGAGGCTCGGAGTTCAAGTATATAACTAGCCAAAGCTACGGTCAGCATGACGCAGGTGTGACTGTTGATTTTCCGAATGATTTTTGTTTTGAATTTTATTTCTTGATTACTTCTCGATGGGATTACAGTTTTTCCTTATTTTTAATTGCGGATTCACGTGTGGAGTTTCTGATTCATCAAAATGGTAACTTCGTAAAGGCCAATAATGCCAAATTAGACTTATCGCGAGATTGTTGGCCTGAGAACAACAAGTGGATAAAAGTTAGAATAATAAAGAAAGGAGCAACTTTGAAAAATTACATTAATGATTGTTTAGGTCCCAGTATTTCTGTCAACCCTAATACTAGATTCTCAGGATTTAGCCTTCGCTGGCAAGTCCCCGACTATGCATTCGCCAGGTTCTTGGGCACAACAATCAAGTAAATCACGCGACTCAGGGTGTGCTGCAAAAGAACTACTTTCGCCAGCGCCAATCCTTTTGCGAAGAATACTCTATATGAGTTAAATGAAACAACGAAATTGCCAACAAATAAAGTTGGGTGACGAATTCATCACCAAAGAAGTCGGCAGAGATGAGCTGATATTTATTTTGGCGGAGAAGCTGCAGAAGACTTACTGAATAAATTTTTCAACATTTCCGGCGAGAAACACCTATGCACTCCTCAAAGATGCAACGCATTGCTGGCTGGTTGATTGTAGCAGGGACGAGTGTTGATTTCTTTTTTGCAATAATATATGAGGTTTTCTGGGGTGGGCGATTTTATTCGACATACGCATTCATCGAGTTTTTATTTGGAGGCTGGTTTGCTCAGCTAATGCTAATTGGGTCGGGATATTTAGATTATTTAGCCCCGATTGAATTACTGTGGACCCCTCCGGCAGCAGTAGTTCTAACTTTTTTGCTTTGGGGTGGCATTCGGGTGCTTCAAGGGCGAATTCATCGTATCTTGCTATTCAGTTTAATTGTATTCGTATTGTGGATAATGTTTGGGCTTGTTTTTAGACTTGCAAATGGATTTCAATATGGAAGTTTTGAAAGGTTATTATGGGAGATTCTGTGGTGGGCAATATTCACTGTAATCGTCGTTGGTGCCGTTATTGTTATCAAAGAAAACCTCAACAGCCTGAGGATAACCTCCATGACTGAACAATCTGGTTCTGCGGATAATTTTAAAACCCTGATGGGTGTCGGAAGATTTATCACTGGTATTGGGTGGCTGGCATTTGGCGTGGGAGTTATTGGCACATTGGCCTGCTTGGCAAAATTGAAGGAAAGCTGGACCCAATTCATGATCTTGATTTGGGTGGCAGCGATTCTTTTTGGTGTGATCATCGTAGCACAGGGACAAGTAATTCGTTGCTTCGTTTCCATTGAACGCAACACTCATAATACTAGTTCTGCGCTGATGTCCCTGGTAAAACGCAAGTGATAACCTTTTTCACTCGCATAGGCCGGTCATATAGTAGTCATCTTGTGAATGAATGTCTTGTGGTTCTTAATAAGAGTTAATTCGCCAAGAAACTTATGGTGGGAAGTCGAAACCGGCAAATGCCTGCAAGTGCTGGAAGGCCATTTAGGCCCGGTTTACACCGTCTGCTTTGCGCCCAACGGCAAATATTTGGTGGCCGCCGGCGCCGCAGGCCGCTTGCAATTCTGGGATATTGAGATAGGTGTTGAGCGCGCCTAATTTTTTGTGCAAAATCAGAATGGCTTCACGCCGCAACTTTTCGGGAGTGTAGTTTTTTTCAGTTGCCATGGCTGACCTTGCCATTTCCAGATTCGACAATCAAATGCCCAAGTCCGGCAGCGCGCAATTCACGATTGGTTACAACGAACCTGCCGCCGCGCTTTCTCCTCTTCGCTAAAATTGTTTTGAGTTTGCTGAATTCTTCTCGAGTGAATGGAGGCATGGTATTTCCAACAAATGCGCCATTCACATCATGAATGTCAATGACGGCGGGAGTTTTAGTGGTTTTTGTCATGGGGAAACAAGCGCGTGGCGAGTTGCAAGTGGGCGATGTTTTATCTTCGAAAATCGTGGAGTTTGATTAATCGATTCTTGATGTCTTCCGCTTGGAGATTTGCCGTGAGTTTGAGCAGTCGTCTATAGATGACAGAATGGTCGATGTCATTACTCACAATAACCCCATAATGTTGCCAGCTACTGGCATTGTACCTGGCATTGATACGAGCAAAATCTCTTTTGTTGATGGTAACGATGGCCCTTCCTTGCGAGACAGCAAACTGCATTTGCGCATCGTCATCTTGCGTGTCCATCCCAGTTTCATGAGAGCTTATCGCATCGACTCCATCAGCCCGAAGACGTTTAGCGATGTCATCACTGAGATTCTCATTCAAGTATAGCTTGATTTTCAGCTTTCACCTCGTCTGCTTCGGTCGAAAGTTCATCGTAAGCCCGTTCATTGGCCTCGATAAACTCTTCGATCTCGTCTTTATGATCATGATAGTATGACAAAGCATCGTGTAGTTGCGCTGCAGTTATCGTTGGAAAACCCTTCAGAATTTCCCATTCATCCATTCCCCGCTTGTGGCATCCCACCAGCGCCCATACGCGAATATATGTGCCTTTGATGACGGCCTGCCAAATCCCGGACGCGCCTAAGATCTTGGCAATGTGCGGATGTTCTGTTGGTTGAAATTTTTCACTGCTCATGACTTCATCTCCTGTTTTATTGGGAAGCATCTTAAAATAACAATCGCTTTATTAAAAAGCAAGCCCCGAAATAAAACTCGGGGCTTCTGTCGCTCAAATCAAATTTTTAAAATCGCCGTCTCGAAAATAAGCTCACCCAAACAACTCCTTTGCCTCTTCCACCACCTGTTGCGTCACCTGTTGAAAATTTCCATCCACCAGCGCGCCGGAGGCATAGGGATGGCCGCCGCCGCCGTAGCGGTTGGCGAGGCCGTTGATCACGATTTTGCCTTTCGAGCGAAAGCTGATTTTCACCTGGCGTTTTTCCGTTTCGAGAAACATCAGACAAAGCTCCACGCCGTCGATGCTGCGTGGGAAATCGGCGAAGCCTTCGGTGTCGCGCGGCTGCGTGCCGGTGGCTTTCATCAGGTCCTGCGTGACCGCAAACCAGACGAGCCGGCCGTCCGGCGAAAAATTCAAGTTGGTGAGAATCTTCCCGAGCAGACGCATTTTATTCGCCGATTGCTTCTCATAAACTTCCTGATAAATCTGATGCGGCTTGACGCCCCGCGCCATTAAATCCGCGGCAATTTGATGGGCGCGCGGATTGGTGTTGGAAAAACGAAAACCACCGGTGTCGGTGAGAATCGCGGTGTACAACGCTTCGAGCATTTTACCCTGCAGACGCGCCCCCAGTTTCGTGAGCAGCTCGTACATCATTTCCCCGGTTGAAGAAGCGCCCGTGAAAATCCAATCGATGTCGCCGAGCTTACCCTCGAGTGGATGATGATCGAGGCAAATTTTGGTGATGCTGATTTGCCGGAGCAATTTGCCAAGCTCGCGCAGGCGTTCCCAATCGCTGATGTCGAGAATGAAAACCGCATCGGCCTCGCGCACGATCTCGACGTGTTTCGCCGCGTCAAACAATTGCAGCTCATCGCGCCGGTCGAGAAATTCGAGATTCTCCGGCGTCGGATTGTGATTGAACACGTGCACGTCTTTCCCCAGCTCGCGGAGATAGTGCAGCAACGCGATTTCCGAGCCGATGCCGTCGCCGTCGGCGTTGACATGCGTGGTCAGAATAAACTTTTTGCCGTTTTGAATTATCGTCTGAATTTTTTGTAGCGTCGTTGTATCGATCATGTCTGCCAATTCTTTCCGTTGAATTTTCGTACTCGCACGCACAACGTGGGCAAGTCACAACCAACAAAGGTTGAAACAATTTTTTCCAACGGATGAAAAACGACCAACGGATTTAAAGCCTTTCTTGCTTAACTCCCCACGGATTGAAGAAGCCCGCCGATAAAGCTCTTGATCGGCGGGCTTCTTCAATCCGTGGGGAAAATATGGCACGCCATCTGTTGGCCGCTGTTTATCCGTAATGGCAAATGATTTTAAACCTGTTTGGTTATCCCGTTTGCGGGATCCGCGTTGTGAAATGACAACTTAATTTTTCAACATGACTTTCCCAAAACTGCTATTCCCGTTCGCATCAACAACTTTCACCGCGAGAATACTCGTCGCCGTCGCGTTTAATCCGGAAATCGTAAATTGATACGTCTCGCGCCGTTGATCGGAGACGCTGTCAGCCGGATAAATTAATTGCCACGGGTTCGCATCAACCGCGTACCACGCCTCTTTGAGGCGCGCGAGTTGATCCGTTGCTTCAAAACTCGCCTGCCATGGCGCGCCGCTTTTTTGCACGAGCAGCGCTTTGATCTCCGGCGGGGTGTTGTCGATCACAAAAATCTCGCCGATCTTTTCGCTCTCCAGCGCGAGAGCGGGGGGATTGCTGCGCCGATCCGAGGCGGTGAGGCGAATCTGATATTCGCCATCGGGCAGCGCCTGACCGTCCCACGTGTAAATCGTGCCGGCATAATTTTTCTCCAGCTCGCGCCAGACGGTTTCACCGACCGCGCGAATTTCGATGCGATAAACGAGCCGATCATTATTCTCATCACGCGCCTGCCAGCCAATCGACTGCGCGCCTTTTTGAAACGTTTTGCGGCCGGCCTCGGGCAACGGAATATTTTTGGTCGCCGGAGAGCCGCCGTTCTGCCCGTCGCTCAAATGATTGGCGGACTGCTCGCGCGCTTCCGGAAAGGCGTCGCCCGGATTATAAATGTTGATCGTCGCGATTTCAGGCGGCACATTTTTTTGCAAATAAGAAACCTGCACGCGTTTCACCGTTGCCGAACTTTTGCCGCTGCCCGTCATCTCGAGTTTCCATTGCAGGAAGCGCGCCATCGGACTGGCAATGGCGCCGCCGGTGGCCGGCCCCTGCACCGCGGCCCAGTCACTCCACGTTTTATCGGGCTTGCCGGTGTTGCCGCTGCGCGTGAAAAGCCGCGCCTGCCCTTCGCCGGATTGCAGCCAGTTCACCGCGCCCCATTGCGCCGGCACGTTCGCATCAATCACCTCGGAAAGATACTCGCCTTTGTCGCGCATGGTCGCGCTCAGCATTTGCAACGTCCCGGCATTGGCAGTGGTCAAAAAATAATTCTCATTCGAGGCGGCGATGAGCGACGTAATTTGGGACGGCTCGAGCTGGCAGAGCAACGTGCGTGCGCCGTCATCGGCGAGTCGATATAGCCGGCCGCGATCGCCCGTGCCGATGAGCAGCGTCCCACTCGCTTCGAGCAGCATCGCATGAATGCGATCCTGCCGCGAGCTCCACAAAATTTTTGCAATGCCGTCTTTATTGAGGCGATAAACCGCGCCAACGCCTTTTCCGCCCGCACCCGGCGCCGAAACCGTTGGCGGCAGCGTGGGTTGATCGTCGCCGGAAGCGGTGATGATAATCGCCGGGCCGTCTTCATCCGCATCGGCTTCATTGCCGGCAAGATTAGCGAGCGGCGTTGGCGTGAGGCCCGCCGGCGTTTTCGCTTCACCGGCGGCGGCGGCATACACAACGCCATCACGGCCAATCGCAAGCTGATGAATTTCGGGAAACGCGGCGTCGTATAAAACAGTTGCAGTTCCAGTTGCAGTCAGACGGTACAAATAACCGTTGCCGCTGGAGCCGGCGTACAGATTTCCCGAAGTTTTATCCAGCGCGAGACTGCGAATGTGTTTCTCTTCGCTCTGAAAAAAAATTTCGGATTTCCCGCCTGGTTGCACGAGATAAATGCGGCCCGGTTCGCCGGTGGCCACATACAAAGCTCCGTCCGTCCGCGGCAGCACGCTCCAGATGTATTTTGCTTCCGGCTTGAAAAACGGTTGCGCCTTCTCCCGCCCAAGCGGGACGCTCTGACGATAAATCTGGCCATCCGGCGAAGCGGCGATATAAAGATAATTTTGCGCCGACGCCATCGCAAACACCGCGACTTCGGAACTCGTGAAAACGGTGTCGGGTTTTAATTTTTCATTGACGCGCAACACCAGCGCCGGATTGCCGCCGCCGACATAAATATTGCCCGACGCATCGTTTGCCACGCACCAGAGATACGGCACGGCGGCCCGCAACCGTTCGCGCACGGCCGGCGCGAGTCGCATTTGCCCGAGTGCATCAATGGAAACGCCGAGCGCTTTGCCGTTTTCCAGCTCATCCTGCGTGAGAAAAGTTTTGAATTGCGGCGACGCCGCGAAAAGCGCGAGGGCTAAAATCAACGCGGTGCTGAAAGTGATTTTCTTTATGTGCATGTTTCCTTTTTCCGTGAAACGTGTAACGTTCTGACTTTTATAGCCAACTGATAAAAAGCCGTTGGCCGCTTTTCACCCGTTGGCAATTAGCTTTAAGTTTTTGGGTTGCGCTCGTCTGTGTTGTGTGAATTATGGCCGTAATTTTATCCGCAGGGTCTTTAAACCTGAAACGGCAAAGGCCGCGTTCGGCGCGGAAGATTTCGCGGTGATCATGGCAATGGGTTGCTGCGCTTCGATTAAAAGCTGTTCGCGCGCGAACGAGGAATTGCCTTTCAAATTTTGCGATTGTAAAATGGAATAAATCGACGGCGGCAACGCCGAGAGCTGTTCGCCTTCGATAATCAAACCCTGATCCGGCTGGCGCAATTGATAGTAAAGCACGTCGTTGCGCCGGCGTTCCTGCAATATCGCGAGTAGTTGCGCAAAATTGCGTGTCATAAAACGGCCCGGCGCGGTGCGCAATTCCAACGTGGTGAGATCATCGCCGCTGCCGACGTGGACCGTGAGAAATCTTCCCTCCGCGTCTTTCGGAATGACGAGTTTTTGCTGTAATAGTTTTTCCGGCCCCTGAAACGTTTTGAGCCGCGCCAAAACCGTTACCGTGTCGCCCGGTTCCGCCTCGCTGCGATCAATCCAGACCTGTTCGAGGCTGGCGCTGCGCCGGCCCGGAATCGATACGAAATTCAAATCGATTCGTGACAGCCTGGCCGGTTGAAAATTATTGGCCATAATCGCGCCGATGGTTGACGCAATTTCGCCGGTCGATTTTAAAATGCCGTTCAGAAAACCGAAACCGCCCATCGGCGTGAAGCCGGGATAGAAATCATCGAGGGTGATTTTCTCGCCGCTTTGCAGTTGAATATTGCCGATGAGCTGCAAACTGTTTTCTCCGGTCGCCAGCCGGCCCGATTCGAGCGCATTCACGAGCACGAAACGCATCACCAGCGGCATCAGCGTGTTGAGGCTGCGTTCTTCGGTGAAACGAAATTCGAATGTCGAGGTTTTGCCGGCTTCATCGGTGTAGCGCACCGTCATCGGCGTCAGCGCCGGCGGCGCGCCGATCACGCCGTAAATGCCCGTTGTGCGATCCTGCCGCAGCGTGCCGACCAGACTCGAAGTGACGCCCTGCTTAAAAGATCCGAGATCGCTGGGGACAATGAAAAGAATTTTCGCCAGTGAAATCGGCAGTTCAATCGGACCGTTATTAAAAAACGGATGGCCGAACGCCAGCACGCGATTATCCTGGCGATAGCTCACCGTGCCGATCGCTTCGATGTCGGTATCGCCGGTCATCAACACCGCGCCAATGGCGGCGCCGGGTTGGAGCAACGCCGCCGCATCAGGATTGCGCTCCTCGGTTGCGCTGCCGCTGCTGATGATCTGAAATCCCGCCGGTTTCAAAAGGCCGGCCGCGAGCTCAACGAGTTGCGGTTGCAGGCCGCTGAACGCGAGCGGCAAATCAATCGGGCGCATCGTGCCCATGAACGCGGCGCGGCGCTGCAACAAATCCTGCGGCATAAAATTTTCCCACGAGACTTCGGCGAGGCCCAGCGCCATGTCGAGAAATTTATTGGGCGCGGGCGGGACGAACGCCGACAGTTCGCGATCACGCGTGTTTTCACGCTCGAAAATTTCCAGCATTTCTTCGATGGGCGTAACGCCGGCCAGCGGCTCGCGCACGAAGATGGCGAGCGAATACGACAGCGCGCCAATCATTTTGCCGTTGATATAAACCGGGCTGCCGCTCATGCCGGCGGCGACGCCGGTGTGCTCGGCCTTTTCGCCTTTCAAACGAATGATGATGAGATTGCGTTTCGGATAAAAATTGCGCATGATCTCGACAACTTCGATGGGAAACTCTTCCGGGCGCTCGCCCTGGAAGACGGTGCGGCAAACGCCGGTCATTCCGGGCTTCACTTCGGAAATCGGCATGATCTCCTGCGCTTGCAGATGAAGCGGCGCGGCGGCGAATATAATGAGAAGAAAAAACAAACGACGCATTTTTCAGTTCCGTAAAAGGTAAGCTTACAAAATACGGTTTTTGCCACAAAATTGCAAGCGTTGAATTTTTGACCCAGCTTAAATTTTATGGCAGCGGAATTTCAACAAAAGTCCCCGGTTGAATTGCAGCCAATGCCTGTTCAATAGCGGGAACAAGCGGCGCGACCACAGGAACTTTGTTGCCCGGCATAATAATAACAGCGAGACTTTTTCCAGCGAGATTTTGCTGGTACGGAAGGTTTTGATCGGTGGAAATTAAAACGCCAATTTGTAGAATTGAAGAACCTGCAAAACCTGCTCGCGTGAGACGGTTGGGAAATTGTCGAGAAATTCATCCAGAGTCACGCCGGCCTCGAGATTATTCATGAGCGCGTCAACCGGTACGCGCGTGCCGCGAAAAACCGGCGCGCCGCTCACAATTTCCGGATCGATTGTAATTGGCAATTGCTTCAGCTCTTTTTCTTCAATGACCAAAGTCATAAGATTCTTTTTGCATGATGAGAACGAATTCACGACTGGCTGCTTTACAAAAAGTACAGATAATTTTTTAAAAAATCAAGCCACAACTTTTCATTCAGCCGAACAACTCCGCCTGCTCATTCCGGCGAAAATGCCCGTTGGTGAGATGAATGCGTTTTTGATTCAGTCCGAGCTTTTTGCAGGTCACTTCGAACATCTGCGCAATAGCATCGACGCGCTCGCCTTCGCCGCGAAAGCGCGAGCCGAAATTTGGATCGTTGAGTTTGCCGCCGCGCATCTCCTGGATCGCGTGAATGACTTTGTTGGCGCGATCGGGAAAATTTTGATGGAGCCAATTGCAAAACAATTCTTTCACGGCATACGGCAAACGCACCATGATGTGCCCCGCGTTTATGGCGCCGCGTTTGGCGGCGGCGGCGAGAATCGCCGGCATTTCGTGGTCGGTCAAACCGGGGATGATCGGCGCCACGTTGACGCCGGTGGGAATGCCTGCTGCCGCGAGTTTCTCGAGCGCTTCGAGCCGTTTTTCCGGCGCGGAAGTGCGCGGCTCCATCTTGCGGCAAAGCTGATTGTCGAGCGTCGTAATTGAAAGGTAAACACCAACCAGATTATACTCGGCCATTTGCCGCAGCAAATCAATGTCACGCGTCACGAGGGCGTTCTTCGTGATCATGCCGACCGGATTCCGATATTTCAAAAAGACTTCCAGACAGCGCCGGGTGATTTGCAATTTGCGCTCGGCGATTTGATAGCAGTCGGTGTTGCCGGAAAGCGAGATAACCTGCGGCTGCCATTTGGGATCGCGAAACGTTTCCTCCAGAAGCTTTGGCGCATCCAGCTTAACCATGATTTTCGTTTCGAAATCCAGACCGGATGACAAACCAAAATACTCGTGCGTTGGCCGCGCATAGCAATAAATGCAACCATGCTCGCAGCCGCGATACGGATTGAGGCCGTAGGTGAAGGGAATATCGGGACTGTCGTTTTTAGAGAGAATCGTGCGTGAGGTGTCGGTGAAATATTGCGTTTTGGCCGGCCGTTCTTCCGCCTGATCGAGCCAGTCGGGATCAACCACGATTTCAAGCGGCTCAAAGCGGTTGACGGGATTGAGCGGCAGATTGGGATTGACGATGGTGGACATAAAAACTTTCCTTAAATAGTGAAATTTTTGTTCACCACAAGTATACAAAATTTAAATATCAAATGCAATATTTAGGTGTTAATTTTTTCACCATTCGTTTATCGGAATAATATCGGCTTGACTTTTCAAAAAAAGTGCTGTAAGTTTGAAGTGTCGTTTTTTCCCATCAATTAAAAACAACGTCCAAAGCACAATTATGATTGAGAAAATCAGCATCAAAAACTACAAAAGTATTCAATCGCTTCCAGACTTTGAGTTGAAGCCCATCAATATTTTGATTGGAGCGAACAACTCGGGCAAGAGCAATTTTTTGGATGTGTTTGCTTTTTTGCGGGATACGTTGCTGAACGATCATTCCCGAAACAATGGAAAAGACCAAAACGGTGGGTGGCATGAAGCTATAGAAAGAAGAGGCGGTGGAGACTCCATCTGTTTTAACAATGAACGATACTTCCAAATTAGTTGCTCGAGTCATCCATTCAAATATTCTTTGGAAATTGCCATGGAAGCATTATATCAATTTCCTCAAATTAGAGACGAACAGCTTACCAACGTCGTTAACGGCAGCGAAATACTATTCGAGCCACAGTTCAGAAAGATGCTTACTCCTGAGGAGAGCGAAAAAATCCATGCTGCAAACTCCGAATCTAAACCAACGGCATTGGGAAAATTTTTTAGAAAAAATCGTGACGACGAACGGGCCGTGAACTTTAGCAAACGATTATCTGAAATCAAAATTTACGACCGGATTCACACGGAAATCTGGTCGCCGATTCGGGCGCCCAAAATGTCAACAGGCGAAATAATTTTAGCCGAAGACGGTGAAAATCTGGCCGGCGTCCTGCACCAGCTTTCGGAAACTTATCCATCTTTTCGAAAGGAGCTGGATTCGCTATTGAGGATTTTGTTTCGTGATTTCGCCAGAATTTCTTTTCCGCATAACCAACGAGGCGAGATTTTGATCCGCTGGGAAGATACGAATGGCAGGGTTACCAACCTCTCTCAACTTTCCGATGGCACGCTGAAATTTTTGTGCCTCATTGCCATTTTGAAAAATCCCGCGCCGCCGGCCCTGATTGGCATCGATGAAATCGACGCCAATTTGCACCCGAAGATGCAGGCGATTTTAGCAGACGTTATTGACGAAGCCTCTCAACGAACGCAGATCATTGCGACCACGCACCACCCCGATTTTGTTTCGATGTTCACGCCGGAAGAAATCGTGATCTTGCAGCAATATAAAGGGGCAACCGAAATGCGGCGTTTCTCCAGCAAAGGGGCTTTGGAGTTGTGGCTCGAACACTTCACAACGCGGAAACTTTGGTTGATGGGCGAATTGGAGACGAGATGGTGAATCGAAAAATTGTGATTTGTTCTGAAAGCCTGAGATTGCCCAGGGTTGCGGCCAGTCCCGATGAGAAATTCAGCATCGATAGCGAAGCTATCATCGGCCTGTTAAAAAACAACATTGAAGCCTTGCAGGCGGGATCAATAGGGATTGAAGCCGCGGGCTTTGGAGGCAAAGATGAGTTTATGAAAGAAGTGCCATTTTTTGTCTTGAGCAAATTCGCAGAGTATCGCCACCGCAATCAGGCGATTGAAATTTTCATTATTGCCATACGAGACGCGGATACCAGTGACGGCAAAAAGATATCGGGCATTCGCCGCAAGCTCACTGATAAGATTCGAAAGTTAATTGGCGCGCAAGAGTTTAATCGTGTTCATATCATGTTTGCCGTGCAAGCCATCGAAGCCTGGATTCTGGCGGACGAACAGAAATTGAACGAATATTTGGGAGTGACGAACAAGGTCAAGCACATCAACGTACCTGAAAAAATCGAGCATCCCAAACAAGCCGTGCAGAATCTTTTCGTGCAATGTGGCCGAAAATATTCGCCGCAACAGTTGCAAGATTTGTTGCCTCAGCTTCAGGTTTCCGAACTCAGGCGCTGCAAGCATTTCAATGAGCTTTACACCTGTGTGCAAAAGATCGTGGAAGGAGCGGCATCATAACAATCATAACCACACTCGCATCCCCAACTTTATGCCTTCCAACGAAGTCCGCTCCGAACGCAACATTTGCTCGCCGATTCACAGCTCAACGCGGTTGCTCTCGATGCCAGGCGCGCCGCTTGCCATATGTAAGATAGAATGAAGCGCGAAATTTTTTGCCAGCCCACATTCTTCTTATAAGGGGTGACTTAAGCCTTGTGCTGTCTTTGCTCAAAAACTATTTGAATCCTTGATGTCCCAACCGGAAGACAAAGCTTAAGGTAACGAGCATTGTAATTAGCGGGAAAATAGACTTTGCCAATAGTCGTATGGTTGGGGTCCAAAGTGGTTCGGCGCAATGCGTTTGAAGTCCATTGGACTTTCTCCGTTTTTAATTTGTCCAGATTATTTTTATGATCAATTTCTCGCTCCCGGTCGGTGATCTCACGCTCCCGCCGCTGTTTTTGCTTTTGTTTAATCGCCGCTTCTGATTTTTCCTGGCCAATGGTCGCGATATCGGCAACGAGTCCGAGAAGTCCAAAGACCGCATCAATGCCTGCCGTCGTTGCATACGAAGCTTCTGCTCGCGCAATTTGTTTATCAAGCTCGAGAATTTTGCTTTCGGGATCAACTGCATAGCCGGCTTGAGCGGAGGTTGGGAAGCTCATCGTATCCTGGGGCGAGGCAAGCGGCAAGGAATAAAATTTTTCCGGCGAAACCAAAACCGGTTGCGCGGACAAGTTGGTGATTTCAACCTCAAAAACGATGAACGTCGCGTCAATACTTTCAAAAGCGGCAGCAACTTCGATGTTGTCTGCCGAGCTTTTAGTGAATTCTTTTCCGTCCACCCAACTCGTTTCGCCAGCGAGTGGACTTAAACGAAGCACCTGGGGAGCAGAGCACGAGAATGAAAAAAGAAAAAATGGAAAAAGCGGCAAATAGAAAATAGTTCTACGCATGGTCTTTCAGGAAAATTTTGATTTTCAATCTACAACCACAATCTGAATCCTAATCGTACCCCATCCAACGTCGTCCACTCCGAGCGGAACATCTGGCCGCCGAGCCGCAACTCAACGCGGTTGATCATGACGCCGAAAGTGCCGCTTGCAATCGTCAGGGGTTTGCCGTTGAGGCGCGCATACGAGAAACTCGTTTCAATATTGATCGGCTGGCGCGGCAGCATCAGCAATTTGGCGCCGATTTCCGGCCCCCAAAATTCGCGGCCCAAACCGCTGCTGCTCACGTAACTCATGTTGTGTGCGCCGATATAAGGCTGGACGAGCAAATATGGCGTCGCAATGACGTCGTAACCCGCATTCAAACCTAAAAAGGCAAGCGATTCATTGCTGCGTCCAAGATCTTCAACCAGGACCTGCAAGTCGAGAC
>Ga0247727_10005998_pt1 | contig 24129 bp, 18 predicted proteins | sample WisWelCaveWW1625_FD_202498 | JGI IMG/M metagenome (GOLD analysis project Ga0247727, IMG submission 202498) | Biofilm microbial communities from Wishing Well Cave, Virginia, United States - WW16-25 | ecosystem: Environmental > Aquatic > Deep subsurface > Groundwater > Cave microbial mat | place... | reverse complement strand
CTTGCGCGGACCTGATGCGGGCTTTTGTGTCGTCGAGCCCTGTTCCTTGGTCGTTCCCACCTTGTACACAACTGGCCCAGCGGCAACCGCAGGCTCTTCCTCTTTGGGCTGAGTCACACCCGACAAAAGTGCCACGACAACCACAAGGGCCGGAACAACCACGACGAATGCCAGATAAGGCGGCTCGTCAAAAAACCAACCACGGGAGATTAAGTATGCCAGTCCCAGGGTCAGCAGCATACCGCCAATCGAGGGGAGGAAATAATCTCGCCGGTCCGGGTCCAACAGACCGTCAAAGAACAGGCAAAAGCAAGCGAAACCAAGGATTAGCAGCAAAGACGCGGCCGTCTTGGGGTCGCGGTGAAGCGGTATTTCATCCGCTCGACTAAACTCTTCACGTGTGACTCGACCGTCTTCATTCTTGTCGGCTTTCTTCAATTGTTCGGCAAAGGGAACCGCGTCAGGGGCTGTCAACTCGGCTTCGGCGATTGCCCCGTCACGGTTTCTGTCCAGTCGTAGAAACAAGTTCTCGGTCAGCGGCTTGGTTTTTCCCGCCGGCTTGGATGTGCCTGATGCTGGAGCGGTGTCGGCTGCGGAGGGTGTCGGCGGCGAGGTCCTTTGTCCTGGCACGCCGGGCTGTTGAGCGAAGAGGGCGGTCTCAAACGCCAGCAGTGCGATTGTTACGAAAGCAACAAGGTACAAATAAGTTCGCACGCTGCTCGAAACCATCGCTGCGAGTCCTTGGTTGATCTCGTACAATACGCACTTGGCCGATGATACGAGTGACTGACGGAGTTCACAAGCCTGAACCGAAGGAGGCAACTTGGACTTTCAAAAGTGTGCTCTTGTGGCCGAGCAGGCTGCTCGGAAGGCCGGCTCGATCTTGCTCGATATGGCCGGCAAGGTTTCCATTCGCGAAAAGGGTCGAGGCGACCTGGTGACCTCGGCCGACCTGGCCTCACAAGAGGCCATTCGCGAAACACTGCTGACGACATTTCCGTCGCATTCGTTCCTCGGCGAAGAATCTCCGGCGGCCAGCAACCCGGCCGCGGAAGCTCGCTGGATTGTCGATCCGCTCGACGGCACCAGCAACTATGTTCACGGACTGGAGTTTTACGCCGTCTCGATCGGTTTGGAATTCCGTGGCGAACTGGTGGTGGGAGTGATCTTCGACCCGGCGGGCAATCGCTGCTTCTCAGCCATCGCCGGCGGCGGCGCGTTCGTAAACGGAGAGCCGATCCGTGTCAGCACAGCCTCGACGCTGCGCGAATCGTTGCTTGTGACCGGCTTTCCGCCCGGCATGCGTGGCCGAACTGACCTGTTGCGTCTCTTCCAGGAGTTTTGTTCCGAGTGTCATTCGGTGCGGCGACTCGGGTCCGCGGCCCTCGACCTGGCGTATGTCGCTTGCGGGCGATTCGATGGATTCTACGCCCCAAATCTTCATCCTTGGGACGCCGCCGGAGGTGTGGTTATCGTGCGCGAAGCCGGGGGCCGAGTCACTAATCTCGACGGTAGCCCCTACCGACTCGAAACACCGGACATCCTCGCCAGCAACGGCCTGATTCACACGCCGATGATCCAAGTCATTCAGCCAACTGGCTGATGGTGCTTTCCAATTATTGCCCCACGGTGAATGACCTATTTTTTGCTCGACGCGGTGCGGGCCGCTTCGAATTCGAGAGCACCGACGAGTGCTAGATCTCTGGCACCAAATTGGTCGATCTGATCGGCACTAACGCGGAAGATGAAAACGAGCTGATGACCCTGGGGACCTGCGGCCAAGTGGTAGATCCACACGACGGGCTGTTCGTTCGCCGTGCCGGCGGCCGTGAGGCGATAAAACCAGTGCCCTTGCGGCGCTGGCACTTCACCCTCTTGGATGAACTGCTGAAATTGCTTGCCGAGCGCTTGCTGCACTTGCGTGCGAAATTCTTCGGGCTGGATGTGCGTGCCGGCTGCGACCGTTGGTGCGGCCAGGATGTGGCATTCGGAGACAAAGATGCCGTCGTCGAGCAGTCGCAGGACGGCGGCCTGTGGATTACTGCGAGCGACAAACCAGCCACGCTGAAAGTGAATTCGGTAGCGGCCATCCGGCTGCGAATACGCCAGCAATTCGGTGGCGGGGTTTGCAGTGACGGGCACGTTTTCCAGCTCCTTCTCGTGAAATCGTGCGATCGGAGTATCGAAGTCGCGATTGAAACTGAACGTCGCTTTGGCCTGAAGCGCGAGTCCTAGCGGGCCGGGTTTCCGTTCCTCGCGGTGTGCCAAAGTAACCTGCGTGATTAAGGAGCGTCTTCGGTCGAAGGTGATTTCGCCCGATACTGTTCGTTCACATTCAGTTCCAGAGGAAAGCCCCGCGACGTGGCCCGTCAATGAAATCTTGGCCGTGGCTTCGTCGACGCTTTTTAGTTCAGCCATCAACTCGTTTTTGAAAACATGGGTGATGTTAAAAATGGCCGAGACCGCCGATTCGGTGGGTTTCCATGTCGCGCCCACCGCGACTGGCTCAAGCGGCAAGAACCCGCCGAGCACCAGGCCATCGAGCGTCGCATCGGCCTCGACCAGTTCATATTCCTCAACGGTTAGCGGACTCAATGGGCTGAACACGAACGGCTTGCCGTTCCTGACTTCGCAGACCATGAGCCGCACCGCTTCACGCAACTCCCGAACAGTCTTTCGCCCTTCGAAGATACTCTCGAGGCTTGACGACGAGTAATACCGCAGGCTCTTGCCAGCGACCGAGGCTTCTGTTGTTCCTGAGTTCAGAAACTTCTCTTCGTAGACGAATGTTCCTTGGGCCGAAAAGCTTTGCGGTTTATCTTTATTGTCGCTCTGTGCGATCAGCAAGTCACCTTCCGCCTTGAATTGCAGTCGCGCGACCGACATCTCACCGGCTCGAAACTCTTCGCGAAGCTGAATCTTGTCGTCAGCCTGAAGAGCAAAAGAAAGTGCAAAGAAAATCGTGGACAAGCCAATCCGTAGCTTCATGGGTCGTCGCGCCTCCTGCGCTCAGGGGTGATTTGAAACGGGGCGGCACTCTACAGGGAGCAGTTTTTTGTGTCAATTCGGATGCGGTTACGGCTTGGCCAGAAACTCGAGGCTCGATGCGACCGACTGAATGTCGGCTCGGAGGGCATCGGCTCGGTCGCCAACCAGATTGGCGGCAACCGTTACCGAGCGGGCATTCGATCGCAACACAACATAAGTCCACTCCTTCTCCTTGGTTCCCAACTCAGCTCGAACCGTAAATCGATCCGCCTTGCGGGAGTTCGAGAGCGAAATTGACTGAACCGGGCTCGCGTCCTTGACGGTGGCCTGTTGAGAGTTGAGCCAGGAAAGTAAATCGCTGCGTAATTTGCTTGTCGTGGGCGCCGGGTCAGCATCGATGGTAAGACGCATGGATCCACCGGTCGGTTCTTCAAGCTGCACGACGATTCTAGCGACCGAGGTCAGTTCCCAGTTTCGAGGATAGAGAAAGCGGATTCCCTGGTCGGATGCCTCAAATAGCAGGGCCGTGTTTTGAGCATTCGGCTTCCGAACGATGCCAGTCAAGGCGGACTCTGATAACCGTGGGTCGTCGATGGCCGGCCGCCTGTGCAGCTCATATCTCCCCTCAAGTTGGCCAACGACCTTGCCCGCCTCATCGAGAATCTCGGTGCGCCCATTCAAGTGAACATAGGAAATGACTTGCGTATCCAAATCAAAAAGGAAGTGGCCATCGACAGTCATTCGCGTTGGCCCTTGATCTGAAGGACCCGTGAGTGAGCCCGAAATTTGGATGCGAGCAACGCTTGCGACGCTTGTCGATTTGACCTCGATCAGAGTGCAGATCAATGCTCCCTGTTGGATTGGTGAAATACCAGTAAGTTCGGAGGCAGCAATCGGTGAGGCTTGCCAGCGGTCGGATTTTTTCACCGGTTTTGCAGGCAACAGTCCATTGAGTTCTGGTGTGAAAGCATCAGCCTGCAGCAAGTCGAGTTCAGCGCCCTTGAGCGGCGCATCGGGACTGAAAATCGTGCTCTGCTGGTTTGTTCGCTGGATCAGAACCCGTTCTGCTCCAGGGCGCAGAGCAATTCGCTGTTTGATTTCCCCGGTCTCTTTTTCCAACCCTGCTGTTACATATCGGCGGGCACTAAGTGCAACCTCCGCGGAGCCAGAGACATCCAAGATACGTTCCCGGTACCGAGAATTGGCGGATGCCCAAATGGCAGAAGTTTTGAATTCTTTGCCGTCCCGATTCGACTCGCTGAGTTTGCCTTTGAGGTTAACCGTGGATGAAACCTCGAAACTCGCTCCCGCAACGAGCCGTTCCTTCATCGCAACCTCTGATTCTGTAGATTGTTGTGTTACTTGCCACAGCACGGTTTGAAAATGGACGCTCAGCAATACTGCGGTTCGCCATGACATGGCATTACCTTTGCAAAATGAATCAGAATCAACGAATCATGAGTGAACTCTTTTCCCTTACGACTTATCTAATCGTAGGAAGCTGCTTGGTAGCTTGAGTTTGGCCGCGGATCGTTGCTTTTGGCTATTGGAACGAGTTTGTACGTAATATGATCAGAACCCAAGACCGGCTGCCAGGGGAACGGAACCCAAAGCCGCCGGGCCGTTTACAGACGAGTGATTGAAATGGACCTCTACCGTCATCCAGCTTTGCGCCAGTTGAAGGATCAGCAGGTGCGGTACGCGCCTCCCGATAAGCGGCTCGAACAGGTGAACCGTGCGGAGTCGCTCCTCAGCGAGATCGATTCGGAGAAGAGCTATCCGTACCAGTTCATTTGCTATCGAATCTTGGGGTTCCGCCCCGATAGCTACCCGGGGCTCGTGCTCGACGGCGCGGACCTCATCAACGATTTGCGAAGGTTCATCGAGGATGTTTCTTCAAGTACGCGGATCGACTCGAATGCGGCCGGTGAACCAGTGCTTACGGTGGACGAGTTGAGTCAGACTTTGAAGGTGAGCACCAAGACGATTAACCGCTGGCGTAATCGCGGGCTAGTGAGCCGGCGATTTGTGATCGGCGGCCGGACGCGAGTGGGATTCCTTAAATCTTCGGTTGATCGATTTGTGTCCGATAACGGATCACAGGTTGAGCGTGGTGCACGCTTCTGTCACTTGGACGATGCGGAAAAAGAGCTGATCGTTTGCCGTGCTCGTCGCATGGTTCAGCGCTGCGGTTCCAAGCCTGCCGAGGTGATCCGGCGTATTGCCCGAAAACTTGGTAGATCGCCCGAAACCATCCGCTACACGTTGCGAAACTACGACCGCGAAAACCCGGTACACGCGATCTTTGGTCGAATTGTCGGTCCGGTCGGCGACGGTGAGAAGGCGACGATCTACCAATCTTTTCGTCGTGGTGTTTCGGCCGAAATTCTGGCTCGCCGCCACAGTAAGACTCGCACGACGGTCTATCGCGTCATCAATGAAATGCGGGCGCGGCACATTCTCGAACAACGACTCGAGTTTATGTACAACCCGCTGTTCGATGAGCCAAATGCCGAGGAAGTAATTCTCGCACCGCCACAGTGGCAAGAGACGCCCTCGCAGCCGGGAGCGAATTCCGGCGGCAGCGCGAAAGCGCCCGCGTCGCTGCCGACTTATTTGGCAAGCCTCTACGAAATCCACCTGCTGACCAAAGAGCAGGAAGTCTATCTGTTCCGCAAAATGAATTACATCAAGTTCTGTGCGCACCGGTTGCGCGAGGAACTCGATCCAAAAAAAGCACCATCATCTGTGTTGGACAAAATCGAGAAGCTGCAGACTGAGGCATTGGCGGCAAAAAACCAGATCATTCGAGCCAATCTGCGACTGGTCGTATCCATCGCCAAACGGCACGTGGCGTCCGCCAGCAGTTTCGATGAGCTGGTGAGCGATGGCAACATGTCGCTGATTCGCGCGGTTGAGAAATTTGACTTCGCGCGCGGGAACAAATTCAGCACCTATGCGAGTTGGGCGATCATGAAGAATTACGCCCGATCGATTCCCGGCGAACACCATTTGCGAGATCGTTTCGTGACCGGTCACGATGAAATGTTCGTAGCGACCGCAGACAGTCGATCCAATGAAATGGAATATGAGAGCCAGGTCCGGCAGATGCGCGACTCGATCACGCGCATCCTGGAAAAACTGGACGAGCGAGAGCGGTCGATCATCATTTCTCGGTTTGGGTTGAACGAAGGAGAAGAGCCGCACACGCTGGAAGAGGTCGGCGATGAATTGGGCGTTACGAAGGAGCGCGTCCGGCAATTGGAAGTCCGCGCGATGGGCAAACTTCGACAGTTTGCCGATGAGGAACACATCGAGCTGCCCGAGGATTAGCGGCGGCATCTCGCCCTTGTCGAAAAACTCTATGTTGCGGTAGGATTTGCTCTTGAAACAGGCGGGTGCGGGGATATAGTAACCCGTTCGCGGTCTGGGGCAGGGCTAGCGTAGCTCAACGGCAGAGCCCCGGTTTTGTAAACCGGATGTTGTGGGTTCGAATCCCACCGCTAGCTCCATTGAGCGGTTCGGTGCTGGTGCAAAGAGTAGCTGGAAAAACATAGGCAAGCGAAACGATGGGCCTGAGCTGGTCCCGCCACGGTCGTCTACACCCCGAACCAGAACCGCCGGACCGGCGAGGGGCGGGTACCAAAGTGGCCAAATGGGCCAGACTGTAAATCTGGTGGCTCTGCCTTCACAGGTTCGAATCCTGTCCCGCCCAATACCAAACGGATAAACAAAGCAGCCGCGATATATTGATAGTCGAAAGCGACTTTCGTAAGTTGTGTGCGCGTTGGCGGGCGTAGCTCAATGGTAGAGCTCCAGCCTTCCAAGCTGGTCACGTGGGTTCGATTCCCATCGCCCGCTTTTTGGCGGGGCCGCAAGTTGACCGCTGACTATGGATTTCAGTAGGAGTACTGCCAGCGCCCAGAGGAGTGTGGACCCAGGCCGGGAATTGGCGGAAAACTTTGTCCCCAGGATTCAACTCTCTTGGACCTGCCGGTTTCATTCGGCGTCCTCGGGCTTTGGGGGGGGATAGTGCCGACCAGTGTTCCTGCCCGATTGCGACAGAGCGCCGAGCCCCAGAAACAAAACGAATGGGTACGGATCGCTGCTGTAGCTCAGTTGGTAGAGCGCGTCCTTGGTAAGGACGAGGTCATGGGTTCAATTCCCATCAGCAGCTTTGAGCTTGGCTGGTTGGTGGAGACGAAACAAGCGACGTCGGCTAGTCGCCGACATGAATTCAACAAGGCGAGCCGCAAGGCAACTGGGAAACGTGACTCGTAATTAGCTTTAGGGAGCAAACGATGGCCAAGGAGACATTTCAGCGTACCAAGCCGCACGTGAACGTTGGCACGATTGGGCACATTGACCACGGGAAATCCACGCTCACCGCCGCTATTGTCATGCGGCAGGCGACAAAATTCCCGACTATCAAGGTGAAGACTTACGCAGAAATCACCAAGGGCGGCACAGTCCGCTCGGCAGACAAGACAGTGACCATCGCCGTATCGCACACGGAGTACGAGACTAACAAACGGCATTACGCTCACATTGACTGCCCCGGTCACGCCGACTTTATCAAGAACATGATCACCGGTGCTGCTCAGATGGACGGTGCGATCCTGGTCGTGGACGCCGCTGATGGCCCCATGCCTCAGACCCGCGAACACGTTCTCTTGGCACGCCAGGTAAACGTGCCGGCCATCGTCGTGTTCCTCAACAAAATCGACCTGGTGGACGACCCGGAACTTCTCGATCTCGTCGAGATGGAACTGCGGGAGCTTCTCACCAAGTTCGAATTCCCCGGCGAAACGATTCCCATCATTCGTGGAAGTTCGAAACCCGCGCTAGAATCGGGCGGCAAGGACAACGCCGCTTGCAAGTGCATTGACGACCTGATGGACGCCATCGATTCGGCGATTCCGGAACCAAAGCGTGAAATTGACAAGCCGTTCCTGATGTCGATCGAAGACGTGTTCTCGATTGAAGGCCGCGGCACGGTGGGAACTGGCCGCATCGAGCGCGGCAAGTGCAAAGTGGGCGAAAAGGTGGAAATCGTTGGCATCAAGCCAACGCGAGAAACTACCATTACCGGCGTCGAGATGTTCAACAAAACTCTCGAATCGGGCGATGCCGGCGATAACGTGGGCTGCCTGTTGCGAGGTGTTGAAAAGAACGAGTTGGAAAGAGGGCAAGTGCTCGCAGCACCCAAGTCCATCACGCCGCATACCCATTTCAACGCGGAAGTGTACATTTTGTCGAAGGAAGAAGGTGGACGACATACGCCGTTCTTCCCCAATTACCGCCCGCAGTTTTATTTCCGAACCACCGACGTGACCGGAAACATCAAGGGTCTGAAGTCCACGGACGGTGCGGCGGCGGAAATGTGCATGCCGGGCGACAACATCAGCATGGAAGTGGAGTTAATCACACCCATCGCCATGGACGAAGGCCTGCGTTTCGCCATTCGCGAGGGTGGCAAAACGGTGGGTGCCGGCGTCGTGGCCAACATCATCAAGTAAGACCGGACCTGGAAGCGGCCAACGCGGCAAGTTTGCTGCGACGCCGTTTCGTTCATTTGCGAGATTGGGTGTTCCATGCGTGAATATGTATGGCTGGAGTGTACGGAGTGTGGCGAGCGCAACTACCGTACCCCGAAAGATACTCGAGGCACCGGCAAGCTGGAGCTGAAAAAGTACTGCCGCCGCGAACGCAAACACACCACGCACAAGGAGTCGCGGAAGAAATGAAAGCGGGGAGCTGAGAGCGAAGAGCTGAGGGCCCGATTGGCCTTTGCCCGCTCTGACCCTCGGCCCTTCGCGCTCGGCCCTCTGCCCTCAAAAGGGGTATAGCTCAATTGGTAGAGCACCGGTCTCCAAAACCGGCGGTTGGGGGTTCGAGTCCCTCTGCCCCTGCTTGAATTGGCCCGGCTATGGCGGACCGTCGGACTGATGAGAATGTTTGACCGCTGAACGGCGAAGCGCGAAGAGGTAAGCAAGAAAATGTCAACCGTAACCCAAGCAGGATTCGGCGACGCGATGCGCGGCATCTTCTCCATGGAGATGTACAAACGCAGTCAGGGCCGGCTGTTGCGCACCCTTTCAGCAGCCGGGCTCGGGCTCATTATTGGTTGGGGACTTTTGGCTGTTTCCACCCAACTCAATGCAAAGAAATCGGAGTGGGTTGCCAAGCAGCAATTCATTCTAAGATCGGATTTGAGCAATGAGCTGAATTCGCTGACGGTTCCCAAAGCCCTGCTCGACGGATTTCAAAACTTTAGCGTGCCGATATCGCAGGACATTACGGAACTGGCGGTTTCGGTGACCGAGGCCGGGAAGACTTGGCAGCTACTCGATAAGTCGAGTGGTACGAAGTTTAACCTGCTGCTGGTGGATGGTCAGTTTCAAGTTTGGACCACCGGCTTTTCGGCTCAGACGGGCGACCTGATCGTCTATGGCTCGCCAAGTGTCATCGGCATGCTGGCGGCATGGGCAATTTTTGGTTTCTACAACTGGCCGCGCTTCGCCGACTTCCTGATTGCGACGGAAGCGGAAATGACCAAAGTGTCTTGGTCGTCGAAGCAAGACTTGAAGCGAGCGACAAGTGTAGTTCTCGCGACCTTGTTCTTGCTGGCCTTTTTTCTATTTTCAGTAGACTGGGTTTGGAGCTGGGTCTTGGAGAAAATCGGCGTGCGTCTCGAGGCAAAACAGGGCGATCAAGCGTCGCTCGGTGTGGACAGTCTGCTCGAATTGTGCAGCTTTTTGGCTGAACTCGGGTAAGCCGCATTGGAGGTGAAAGCTGAGGTGCCTGACGTTATGAATGAGCAATCGAACACCGAGGCCCAGGAAGTGGACCAGTCGGTCAAGTCGTGGTACGTGGTCAAAGTTCAAAGTGGCCGCGAGGATACCATCAAGGAGGGTCTGCTCAAGCGGGTCAAGATGCAGGGTCTCGAAGATCACTTTGGAGAGATCATCGTCCCGAGCGAAAAGGTATCGGAGATCAAGGGCGGCAAGAAGAAGGTAACCGAGCGGAAGTTTTACCCCGGCTACATCATGGTCAACATGGCGATCACCGACCAAACGTGGTACCTCGTACGAAGCATTCCGGGCGTCGGAGATTTCGTCGGTGGCGGGCCGGGCCAACCGCCGGTAGCCATGGCCCAGTATGAAGTGGACAAGATGCTCGGCCAGGCCGCGGCCAAGACGGATGACCAGCCGAAATTGAAGATCAGTTTCGAGAAAGGTGAGACGGTCAAAATCAAAGAAGGCCCGTTCGAGAACTTCGAGGGGAGCGTGGACGAAGTGCTCGAAGGCAAAGGCCTCGTGCGAGTCATGGTGGAAATCTTCGGCCGGCCGACGCCGGTCGAGTTGGAATACTGGCAAGTAGAGCGAGTCTAGGCGATCAAATCAGAGGCGACAGATGGCCAAAGAGATTACAGCGAAGATCAAACTGCAATGCCCCGGCGGGCAAGCGACCCCCGCCCCCCCGGTCGGACCGGCCCTGGGTCAACACGGCGTGAACATCGGCCAGTTCGTTCAGCAGTTCAATGAGCGAACTCGCGAACACGCAGGCACGATCATTCCGGTCGAAATTACCGTGTTCAAAGATCGCACGTTTGTCTTCATCACCAAAAGCCCACCGGCCGCTGTGCTGCTCAAGCAGGCGGCGGCCATTGCCAAGGGGTCCGGCGTGCCGAACAAGGAAAAGGTTGGAAAGGTAACCAAGGACCAGGTGCGAAAGATCGCCGAAACAAAAATCAAAGACCTCAACGCCAAGGATGTAGATCACGCGATGCGCATGATCGAAGGAACTGCCCGCAGCATGGGGATTGAGGTTTCGGCCAACTAAGTCCTGTTGCTATGATGACGGGCCGCAAACTGCCCGCAAGACCGCGTTCAAGATTCATGATGGTGTGACCAACAATGGCGAAGCATTCCAAACGCTACGTAAAACTCCAGAAAGAAGTCGAAGACATTCAACCGCAGCCGGTGGATGGTGCCGTGAAGAAGCTCAAGGGCTTTGGAACCACCAAGTTCGACCAGAGCGTGGAGATCGCAATCCGTTTGGGAATCGATCCCAAGCAGGCCGATCAAAACGTGCGTGGTTCGGTCAGCCTGCCGCACAATATCGGCAAGTCCGTTCGAGTGGCCGTATTTGCTCAAGGCGATCGTGCCGAGGCCGCTCGTCAGGCGGGTGCCGACATTGTCGGGGCCGAGGATTTGGCGGAAAAGGTGAAGGGAGGATTCACCGATTTTGACGTCTGCCTCGGTTCGACCGACATGATGAAAGTCGTCGGTCCGCTCGGCCGCGTGCTGGGTCCCAAGGGGCTTATGCCCACGCCCAAAACGGGCACAATGGTTGATATGAACACCGACATAGCTCAGGCGGTTCGCGAGTTCAAGGCCGGCAAAGTCGAGTTTCGGGCCGATGCCACGGGCATCGTTCATGCCCTGGTCGGAAAACTGAGCTTGCCGGACGATAAGCTCACGGCCAACATTGAGGCTTTCATCAACCACATTCGGACCGTGAAACCGAATTCGGTGAAGGGTCAGTACGTTCGGTCGATCACGATTTCGGCCACGATGAGTCCGGGTGTTCCAGTTGTCGCGGCTTGATCCAACGGCCCGAAGGGAGATTCGATTCAGCTATGAGCAAGATGGTGAAAAAACTTCTGGCCGACGACCTTCGCAAGTCGCTTGGTGGCGTTCGCGACGTGCTGGTGGTCAGCGTCAATGGGATTGACGGCATCGAGAACAATTCAATGCGGGTCGCGTTACGAGAAAAGAACATTCGGGTACAGGTTGTAAAAAACAGCCTGGCCAAGCGGCTGCTCAACGAAATTGGCCTTGAGCCTGCGGCCCAGTTCCTGGAAGGACCGAGCGCCGTGGCTTGGGGTGGTCCGTCGATCGTCGAATTGGCTAAGGAGATGACGCAGTGGGCGGCCAAGGTCAAGAAACTTGCGATTAAGGGCGGACTCACGGGCGGCGTCGCACTGACCAAGGACCAGGTCACCGCACTCAGCAAATTGCCGTCGCGCGAAGAACTGCTTTCTCGCGTAATTGGTTTGGCGCTGAGCCCCGGTCGCCGCGTCGCAGGGTTGGTGATCGCCCCGGCCGGCCGGCTCGTTAGCCAAATAAAGACCAAGGCGGAAGGGGCACCGGCGGATGCCGCTCCGGCCGCCGAATCGTGACATTCCAAATTTGTAAGTGGCGACGCCGAACGGAAGGCTTCTCGGAGCGGAGGCGCGTCGCAGGCGTTTACTGTGGACCTAGATTTCGTGCCGGCGAGGGCCGGCTCGAGTGACTCATGATGGGGAGATAATCAATGTCAGTAGCGGAAGCTCGGCAGTGGGGGATCAAGATCAAAGATATCGGCGAGTCCATTGTTGGCCTCACGGTTCTGGAAGCCAAGGAACTGGGCGACTACCTGGAAGACGTACACGGCATTAAGGCGGCTGCCGGTGCAGTGGCGGTGGCGGCCATTCCTGGCGCGGGCGGTGGCGGAGCTGCGGCTCCCGCGGTGGATGAGAAAACATCGTTCGATGTTGTTTTGGAGAGTTTCGGCGCCAACAAGATCGCCGTCATCAAAGTGGTCCGCGCAGCGACGGGACTCGGACTCAAGGAGGCCAAGGATCTCGTCGAAGGGGCGCCTAAGACAATCAAGGACGGCCTGCCCAAGGCAGAGGCCGAAAAGCTGAAAAAGGAGTTGGAAGATTCCGGCGCGAAAGTCGCGCTCAAGTAGCGAATCGACGGCCCGGCTTTTTGCACCCGTGGAACCCGATGTACTTCGGGGCAGCCATACACTTGGCGTTCATCGCTAGACTACCGAAAGTGACCCAGCACGGCCCCATACCAGTGCGCGCCGTGCTTTTCCCGTTTGCGCAGCGAACGCTTCTCATTCCGCGCAGAGGAACTTGACCATGCCCATTCTGTCTCAGAGACGCATTATCGCCACCGAACGAAAATACTTCGGACGCATCGGCGACGACTTCGCCGTCCCGTCGTTGACCGACGTTCAAACCAAATCGTACGAGGCATTTCTCCAGGTCGATATCCCCACTGAAAAACGGAAAAAGGAGACCGGGCTTGAAGGGGTCCTGCGCGAAACGTTCCCGATCGAAAGCTACGACGGAACGATGAAGCTCGAATACCTCAAGTTTGATCTCGGCAAGCCCCGCTACGAGCCGGACGAATGCCGGCAGCTCCGCCTGACCTACGGAATGCCGTTCCGTGTCTGGCTCCGGCTGAACAAGGGGAACGAGTCGGTGGAAGAAGAAGTGTATCTGGGCGACATGCCGATCATGATAGGCGGCGGCGAGTTCATTATTAACGGTGCCGAGCGCGTGGTCGTCAGCCAGCTTCACCGTAGCCCAGGTGTGGACTTCGTCGTCGAAACCGAGGCGGGCGAACGCAAGATGCACTCCTGCCGCATCATTCCAGAACGAGGCAGTTGGATCGAGCTGCAAGTCACGCGCAAGGAGACTCTGCACGTCCGCATCGATCAAAGCGGCAAGTTTTCGGCGATCACACTGTTGCGGGCGATGAGCCCCGAGTACTCGACTGATCACCAGATCCTGACGTCGTTTTATGAGACCGAGTCAATTTCCGTCAACGACCGCAACATCGCCAAGCTCGACGGCAAGGTCGCCTGCGGTGACGTTGTCGATCCCGAAACGGGTGAAATCCTGGTCGAGAGCGGCCACGCGATCACCAAGGCTCAGGCCGAACGGCTCACCGAAACAAAGCTCAAGCAAGTGGACATCATTTCCAAAGTCGAGGATCCGCTCATTCTCCAGTCGATATCGGAAGACCCGACTTCGACGCACGAAGAGGCACTGCTCAAGATTTATCAGCGGCTTCGGCCGGGAAACCCCCCGCAATTGGAAAAGGCCCGCGAGCTGTTTAACGAAAAATTCTTCGACACTGCCCGCTACCGGCTGGGCCGCGTCGGCCGCTTCCGAATCAACCGCAAATTCGATCAAGACATTCCTGAAACGGAGATGACCCTGAAGGCGGAAGACTTCGTGAACTCCATGCGGTACCTGGTAAAACTCCGCAGGAATGAAGGGCTCGTGGACGACATCGATCATTTGGGAAATCGCCGGCTGCGCACCATTGAAGAATTGTCGGCCGAGGAATTACGCAAGGGGTTCCTCAAGCTGCGTCGCACGGTGCAGGAGCGAATGAGCCTGAAGGACCAGCAGGATTTGACGCCGCGCACGCTGGTGAATCCGAAATCGGTTTCAGCGGCCATCGAGTACTTCTTCGGCCGCAGCGAACTGTCGCAGGTGGTGGACCAGACCAACCCGCTGGCCCAATTAACTCACGAACGGCGATTGAGTGCCTTGGGCCCGGGCGGGCTGAACCGCAAGCGAGCCGGCTTCGAGGTCCGCGACGTTCATGTTTCGCATTACGGCCGCATTTGCCCGATCGAGACGCCGGAAGGTACGAACATCGGCCTGATTTCCAGTCTCAGCATTTACGCGGGCGTGGACGCGTACGGCTTCCTGGTGACGCCGTATCGCAAGGTCAAGAACCGTAAACTTACCGACGAAGTAGTCTGGCTGCGGGCCGATCAGGAATACGAGGCCAAACTGGCGCCGGCCGACACGAAAGTGGAGAAGGGCAAGATCGACGAGGAGCACATTGTGGCCCGCTTTCAGGGTGATTTCCAAACGATCGACTCGTCCGACGTTGAATACATCGACATCTCGCCGAAGCAGATGGTGGGAGTTTCGGCCGGCTTGATTCCGTTCCTCGAACACGATGACGCGAACCGCGCGTTGATGGGATCGAACATGCAGCGCCAGGCCGTGCCGTTGCTCATCACGGAGCCGCCGCTGGTTTCCACCGGTTTGGAACGTGCCGTGGCTGAAAATTCGGGCATGGTCGTTCGGGCCGATAAGGCCGGCACGGTCACGTTCTGTGATGCCCGCCGCGTTGTCGTGGACGACAAAAACTACTTCTTACGCAAATACGTCGGTCTCAACGAACGCACGTGCCTCAATCAGAAGCCGATCGTCAAAGTCGGCGAGCGCGTGAAGAAAGGGCAGCTCATCGCAGACGGGGCGGCCACTTTTCAAGGCGAACTGTCGCTTGGCCGCAACGCGCTCGTCGCCTTCATGGCATGGGATGGCTTTAACTTTGAGGACGCCATCATCATTAACGAAAAGCTGGTCAAGGAAGACACGTACACGTCGATTCACATTGAAGAGTTCGAGGTGGAAATTCGCGAGACCAAGCTGGGCCGCGAGGAGTTCACGCGCGACATTCCCAACGTCTCAGAAAAGGCACTCAAAAACCTGGACGAGCACGGGATCGTTCGCATCGGCACTTTCGTGCAGTCGGGCGATGTGCTGGTGGGCAAGGTGTCGCCGAAATCCAAGACCGAACTGACGCCGGAGGAAAAACTGCTGCACGCCATCTTCGGCCGCGCCGGCGAGGATGTAAAGAACGATTCGCTCGATGTACCCAGCGGCGTGGAGGGCATCGTGATCGGTACCCAGCGGTTTTCCCGTCGCATGAGCCTGTCGGATGAGGAGCGAAAAACGTTTGAGAAGGAACTAAAAGAAACGGAAGCCCACTACAACCACGAAATCACCGAGCTGTTCCGCGGCCTAGTCGCCGAGCTGGAAAAGGTGCTCGAACGCGAGTTAAGCGACGCTCAGACCGGCGATCGATTGGCCCACGACAGAGATCCGAAACGAGTGGCCGAACAGGCCGAGCGATTCAAATTCGACGAACTGGATATTCGCAGTCCGCAGCGGTTCCAGCAGTCGCGCGAAGTCTATCGCGACCACTTCCAGAAGATCGAGGCGATTGTCGATGAGAAGCGGCGCAAGCTGAGCACGCTGAAACGCGGCGACGAGCTGCAATCCGGCGTCCTGCAAATGGTCAAGGTATACTGCGCGACCAAGCGACAGGTTTCCGTCGGCGACAAGATGGCCGGCCGCCACGGCAACAAAGGCGTCATCGCGAAAATCCTGCCTGAAGAAGACATGCCGTTCCTGGAAGACGGCACGCCCGTGGACATCTTGCTCAACCCGCTCGGCGTGCCAAGCCGCATGAACGTCGGCCAGATTCTCGAAACGCACCTGGGATTGGCCGCCAGGAAGCTCGGCTTTCAGGCGATCTGCCCGGTCTTCGACGGCGCCAGCGAGGAACAGATTCAGGAAGAGCTGCAGCGAGCCGGCCTCCCCAAATCTGGCAAGGTGAGGCTCATCGACGGCCGAACCGGAGAGGCGTTTGATCAGGAAGTTACGGTGGGTTACATCTACATGATGAAGCTGCACCACCTGGTGGACGACAAGATTCACGCGCGGGCCACCGGTCCGTATTCGCTGATCACGCAGCAGCCGCTGGGCGGCAAGGCCCGGTTCGGCGGCCAGCGATTTGGCGAAATGGAAGTGTGGGCCCTGGAGGCCTATGGCGCCGCCTACATCTTGCAAGAACTGCTGACTGTGAAGTCTGACGACGTGGAAGGCCGCACGAAGATTTACGAGTCGATGGTCAAGGGCGAAAACTCGTTGGAGGCAGGCACGCCGGCCAGTTTCGATGTCTTGACCAACGAGATTCGTGGCCTCGCACTGAACATGCAATTGGAAAAAAGCAGAATCTAGCGATTGTTGATTTTGGATTTGCGATTTTTGATTGATGATCCACGAGGCGGTAACGCGGCTCGGTGACCGCGGGCACTTGATGCGTTGATTTGCGATTAGAGGTTTTGCCGACCACACAGCGGCCAATCAAAAATCTCAAATCAAAAATCAAAAATAAGGGAGACTGCCGTGAACACAGGTGAAAGCGCATACGATCGGATCAATGACTACGGCGCCGTCCGCATTGGACTGGCCAGCCCCCACGACATCCGAAGCTGGTCGTTTGGCGAGGTGAAGAAGCCGGAGACGATCAATTACCGAACGTACCGCCCGGAGAAAGACGGGCTATTTTGCGAGCGAATCTTCGGCCCAGAGAAGGACTGGGAGTGCGCGTGCGGCAAGTACCGCGGCATGAAGTACAAGGGAATGATTTGCGATCGATGCGGCGTCAAGGTCACGCACAGCCGCGTGCGCCGCAAGCGCATGGGACACATCGAACTCGCCGCCCCCATCGTTCACATCTGGTTCTTCAAGGCCATGCCCAGCCGTCTGGGCACACTGCTCGATATGAAAACCTCCAGCCTGGAAAAGGTCATCTACTTCCAGGATTACGTCGTCACCGACGCAGGCGATACGGATATCAAGGAGCGTATGGTTCTCACCGAAGAAGAATGCCGCAAGCGAATGGGAGAGTTGGGCGATAGTGCCTTTGAGGTCGATATGGGCGCCGAGGCGGTCAAGAAGATGCTGCAGAAAATCGACCTGGTCAAGCTCTCGGTCGACCTGCGCAAAATCCTTTCCGAGACCAACTCGAAGCAAAAGCAGAAGGACCTGACGAAACGGCTTAAGGTCGTGGAGGCTTTGCGCGACAGCGACAACAAGCCCGAATGGATGGTGCTGGATTGCGTTCCGGTCATTCCGCCGGACCTACGACCGCTTGTGCTCCTCGATTCCGGCAACTTCGCCACCAGCGATCTCAACGACCTGTACCGCCGCATCATCAATCGCAACAACCGTCTCAAGAAGCTGGTCGATCTGAACGCGCCCGAAGTCATCATCCGCAACGAAAAGCGAATGCTGCAGCAGTCGGTCGATGCCCTTTTTGACAACAACCGCTGCAAGCGGCCCGTGCTCGGCTCATCCAACCGCCCGCTGAAGTCGTTGACCGACATGATCAAGGGCAAGCAGGGCCGGTTCCGTGAAAACCTGCTTGGAAAACGTGTCGACTACTCGGCTCGTTCCGTGATCGTCGTGGGACCAGAATTGAGACTTCACCAGTGTGGACTGCCGAAGAAGATCGCCCTGGAGCTATTCCAGCCGTTCATCATTCGGCAGCTCAAAGATCTGGGTCGTGCTGATACGATCAAGTCTGCCAAGAAGATGCTCGAACGCAAGGAAGAGCAGGTCTGGGATATCCTGGAACAGGTGATTCAGAATCACCCCGTGATGTTGAACCGTGCCCCAACCCTGCACCGCATGGGCATCCAGGCCTTCGAGCCGGTACTCGTCGAAGGCAACGCAATTAAGATTCACCCGCTCGTGTGCAAAGGCTTCAATGCCGATTTTGACGGCGATCAGATGGCGGTTCACTTGCCGCTGTCGATCGAAGCCCAGGTCGAGGCGGCCACGCTGATGATGTCCACGAACAATATTTTCTCGCCCGCCAACGGCAACCCAATCATCAGCCCCAGCCAGGACATCGTCATGGGCTGCTACTACACGACGGTTCCACGCCCGGGCGAACGGGGCGAGAAAATGGTCTTCTCCAATCCTGGCGAGGTGTTTCTAGCCTATTACGAGAAAAAGGTCGGAATTCACGCCAAGGTCCGAGTGCGGCTGCCGGTCGAGAAGCGAGTCAAAGGGGAAGGCGCGTCCACCCACAAGCCTGGCGGAATCCTCGAAACGACTGTCGGCCGAATTCTTTTCAACGACATTCTTCCCGCCCAGTTGCCTTACTACAACAACACTCTGGCGAGCGGCGGCCTCAATGAGATCATCGCCGACTGCTACCAGATGCTGGGCCGGCGGGAAACGATCGACCTGCTCGACCGCATGAAGACCATCGGGTTCCGGCAGGCGACTCGAAGCGGCCTGTCGTTCGCCACCAGCGATTTGAGGACCCCGCCGACCAAGACTCGCATCATCAATCAAGCGGATAAAGAAGTCGACAAGATCAACAAGCTCTACCAACGCGGCATCATCACCGAGGGCGAACGCTACAACCAGGTGCTCGACCAGTGGACGCACGCCCGCGATGAAATCACGCGAGAGATGATGTACGAGTTGCAGAATGACGTGCGCGAGGGCCGGCCTTATCTGAATCCCATCTACCTCATGGCCCACTCCGGTGCTCGAGGTGGCCAGGATCAGATTCGCCAACTGGCGGGCATGCGGGGACTCATGGCCAAGCCGTCGGGCAAGATCATCGAGACGCCGATCAAGGCGAATTTCCGCGAGGGCCTCTCGGTGCTCGAATACTTCAGCTCCACGCACGGGGCCCGCAAAGGACTCGCCGACACGGCACTCAAGACGGCCGACTCCGGTTACCTCACCCGCAAACTCGCTGACGTGGCTCAAAACGTCGTCGTTACCATGCACGACTGCGGCACCACGCAAGGCGTGACGAAGGGCGCCATTTACCGCGGCGAAAAGGTCGAACTAAGTTTGGCCAAGTCGATTCGCGGTCGCGTCAGCCGCACGAACATCTCCAACACAATCACCGGTGAAGTCGTCGTTCGTGAAAATGAACTGATCACACGCGAAACGGCTCGAAAAATCGAAGAGCTGGGCATCGACAAGATCCAAGTCCGCAGCGGCATGACCTGCGAGGCCCCGCTCGGTGTCTGCCAACTCTGCTACGGCATGGACCTGGCCACCGGCAACCTGGTCGAAGAGGGTATGGCCGTCGGCATCATCGCCGCCCAGTCGATCGGTGAGCCAGGCACGCAGCTCACAATGCGTACGTTTCACATTGGTGGAACGGCCAAGCGTGAGATGGAAGAGAGCAACGTCAAGGCGAAGAAGGCGGGCAAGGTAAAGCTCTTGCGAGTAAACGTTGTGGTCAACGACGCCGGCCAGAAAGTTTGCCTGACACGTAACGGCGAGTTCATTCTCGTGGATGCCAAGGACAACGAGTTGGACAAGTTCAATGTTCCGAACGGTGCTCAACTCATGGTCGAGGAGGGTCAACACGTAGATGCCGGTGCGTTGCTGTGCCAGTGGGACCCGCACATGATCCCAATTCTCGCCGAAGTGGGCGGCCGAATCCGGTTCGAAGACGTAATCGAAGGCGAAACGCTTCGCACCGAACGTGACCCGGGCGGCTCCGAGCGCCGCCAAATCATGGAACACAAAGGCGACTTGCACCCGCAGATTATCGTCGAGGACGAAGGCGGGAAAATCCTCGATTTCTATTACATCCCGGAAAAGGCCCACATCGAAGTCGATGAGGGGCAAAAAATCTCCGCAGGCACACTGCTGGCCAAGACGCCGCGTGAGGTATCGGGTACGCAAGACATCACCGGCGGTCTGCCGCGTGTAACAGAAATCTTCGAGGCGCGGCGGCCGAAGGAGCCGGCAGTCATTGCTGAAATCGACGGCGAAGTCGAACTCTTGCCCGAAAAACGGCGCGGGAAACGGACCATCTTGGTCAAGAGCCGTAGCGGTGTGACGAAGGAGCACCTCGTTCCCCACGGCAAGCACTTGCGCGTTCACGGCGGCGACCACGTTCGGGCCGGCGACCCGCTCGTGGAAGGTCCCCAGGTGCCGCACGACATCCTGCGAATCTCGGGCGAAGAAGCCGTGCAAATCTACCTGCTCCGCGAAATTCAAAGCGTCTATCGTAGCCAGAGCGTCGATATCGACGACAAACACATCGAGATCATCGTCGCCCAAATGCTGCGCAAAGTTCGCATCGACAATGGCGGCGACACTTCGCTGCTGCCAGGCTCGGTGATCGACAAGTTCCAGTTCCGAAATCGAAACCGCGAGTTGGCTCAGTGCGTCAAGGTGGTCGATCCGGGCGACACGGAGTACAAGATATCGGACATTGTGCCCAAGGAAGTGTTCGAGCAGGAGACCGCTCGCATCGAAGCGGCCGACGGGAAGGGGGCCAAGTGGATCAAGCCCACGCCGGCCATGTCGTCGACACAATTGCTTGGCATCACAAAGGCGGCCGTGCAATCCGACAGTTTCATTTCCGCGGCCAGCTTCCAGGAAACGACCAAGGTGTTGACGGAAGCAGCCCTGGCCGGCAAAGTGGACCGCTTGGTTGGGCTGAAGGAAAATGTTATTCTGGGCCACTTGGTGCCGGCCGGGACCGGGTTCAAGGCTCACCAGGAGTCGGAAGTTCGCATTCGGCCCGAGGCTTTGGAAAGCATGGCCGCCGAGCACGCGCAAAGCTGGCCCGCACCCGCAGTGCTTCAGGCTAGCGTAGCTGAGGACGAACCGGAGGAAGAGGTTGAGGAAGTGGTGGAAGCCAAGGAAGAGGCCAAGGTGGAAGCTGAAGATTAACCAACACGTAGTTCAATACCCTGAGAGCAACTAATGCCGACAATCAACCAGCTTGTACGCAAGCCGCGCCGTAAACAGGCTTACAAGTCGAAAGCACCCGTGTTGGAAAAGAGCCCGTTCAAACGGGGCGTCTGTCTTCAGGTGAAGACCATGACGCCCAAGAAGCCGAACTCGGCCCTGAGAAAAATCGCTCGCGTGCGGTTGTCCAACGGCAAGGAGATAACGGCATACATCGGCGGCGAGGGCCACAACTTACAGGAACACTCGATCGTGATGGTGCGGGGCGGCCGAGTGCGCGATTTACCCGGCGTTCGTTACCACATCGTGCGCGGCGTGCTCGATTGTCTTGGAGTTCAGGACCGCAAACAGGCGCGTTCCAAATACGGCGCGAAGCATTCTCAGTAACTTTAGTGAGCGACATCTGGAAGGGTTAGCTTATGTCAAAGCAGTGGACGGCAGGTCATACAATGCTCAAGCCAGACCCGAAATACGGGTCGGTTTTGGCTGCCAAATTCATCAATTCCTTGATGTGGGGCGGCAAGAAGACTGTAGCTCAACGCGTCTTTTATCGGGCGCTCGAGCAGATTAAGAAACGCGTGAAAGACCAGAGCGAGATCGACGTCTTCGTGCAAGCCGTGGATAACGTGAAGCCGATGATCGAAGTCCGTTCCAAGCGAGTCGGCGGCGCGACGTATCAGGTTCCCATGCAGGTAAAATCCAATCGTCAGCAGTCCCTGGCATTTCGCTGGATCATCAACGCCGCCCGCGACAAGAAGGGCCGGCCCATGCACCTGAAGCTCGCCGACGAACTCGTCGCCGCCTTCAACCGCGAAGGTGCCGCCATGGAAAAACGCGAAAACGTCCACAAAATGGCCGACGCGAACAAGGCCTTCGCCCACTTCGCTTGGTAACCGGAATCGATACAGGCTTGATCAGAAGTTCCGCAACACTTCCACTGACCGCGTAACTTACTGGTTTGTAACGACCTGCGCCTTCAGGACCAGGGCGTTTTTCGGTTCATGCAAAAATACAAAAGTATTCATGTCCGTTTCACTGGCCGCTTCCGCATTTATAGATTGATGCGGCAAGTTCCGCACGATACACCCAAATGATTTGTGGCAAAACGTTGTTTGGGGCTGCGCCGGTTCAGGACAAGAGGTTGCGGTTTTTGCGACCCCCACATGTTTCTGTTGAAGAAAGGGGCGCCAATGGTCAGCGGACGCAACCAAAATCGACTCTTTGTTCTCGAATTGCTCGAACAGCGGTTTCTCCTTTCAGGATCTAATGAATCCGTTACGATTCCCGCGCAGAGTCGTTCGTTGGACGCTACTGATAATCATAAGTTGACTGCGGGGGATGTTCGAGCAAGTCTGTCCTACGGCGTGAAAGTTCAGATTCTCGAGTCGAGCCAACTTGGAACGCCGTTCAAATCGGAAGACTCCCATCCCAATGGGATTACATTGTTCGTTCAGGGAACCGACGGTTCCGATCGAATAATTTTTGATGAGGCTCTTGTGTCTGGCCAAGGCCAGTTCGACCACACCACCACGGCCGAAGCGATCGACCACAGTCTGAATGCAAGTCGCACGCGCTTTGATGGCAGGCAAGGTCAGTTGTTCACTGACTCGCCTGTGGGTGGCCTTCCAACCAACACCATTCGCGACGGTCAAAAAGCCCGTCCCATTCGCATTGTCGTTGATTCGGGTGCAGGTGCGGACAGCGTCGTGAACCGTACGCGGTATTCGATGACAATACTCGGTGGGCTGGGCAACGATGTGTTAGTTGGTGGGGAGAGCCATGATTACTTAGTCGGCGGTGCAGGGGATGACGTAATTCAGGGGGGAGCAGGCAATGACACGATCCTTGGTGGGGCAGGTAACGATCAACTGGCTGGCGAGTCCGGCAGCGATTTGATTCAAGGTGGTGATGGAGATGATACCTTGATTGGCGGCCGCGGTGCGGACAGCCTCTACGGAAATGCAGGCAATGACTGGCTCTCCGGTACTCGTGGCCAGGACCGTTTCGATGGCGGTCCAGGCTACGATTGGTTTGAATCCACAACCGATAAGAACCTGAAGGTCCATTCCGGCGAGTCAGGACACCACAACTGCAATTTGGAAAACTGTTTCACTGATGTTCCCGATTTTCAGGAAGGACTTGATGACGCCAAGGTGACGGAAGAGCCTGCCGAAGTTGCCGAGGGCGATTTATTCCGAAACCTTGTTAGCTCACCTGGAATTGAAGGGGAATCCTCCTTCACAAACAGTGGTCCTTCAGGCGAGTCAACTCCATCAGAATCCAAAAACAGCTCACCCCGGTTTCGGCTGTTCCTCATGCAAAAGGACCACCAGGCTCCCGTTGATTCGTTACTGCGTGGATTGGATGACCCGTTGGAAATGACCGGAACAGTCACTCGCTGGTCCAGCCGAAGTGAGACGCGACATTTAGGTGGGCTGAATAGAGAAGCACTCACAGAATCCAGATACTTTGATGAATTCTTGGAACACTTGTACGGTTTTGAGCGTGGCGAGTCGTTTGCGAACGAGTCCTCCGGGAGCGGACTTCAATCCATTGTGACCGCCTCGGTAGCTCTGACAACCGCAGTGGCTGTCGGGATTCTCGTACGCGTGCAAGCACCACCCGGCCAACCGACGCTTGCAAACCAGGAAGGTTGAGCAGAATTCTGATCCAGAGGTGAATGGGACCTAGCCATGCAGATCCGGTGTCCGTGTTGCACAAATGAGATTGAAGTTTCGTCAGATCGCACGAGTTTCACGTGCATTTGCTGTCAGAAAGCATTTCGCGTGGAAAACGTAGAGACGGCCTCCGTTGCGCCCCCAGCGAAGCGGTTTGGCAAATTCGAACTCGTGCGCGAATTGGGATCGGGAGGCTTCGGCACTGTCTGGATGGCGTTGGATGTCGAATTGGAGCGAGTAGTGGCGCTCAAGGTGCCCCATAAAGAGACCTGGATCAAACCGGGAAACCAGGACCGGTTCTTGCGGGAGGCTCGTGCTTCTGCTCAGCTCCGTCACGAG
>Ga0247727_10005997_pt1 | contig 24137 bp, 15 predicted proteins | sample WisWelCaveWW1625_FD_202498 | JGI IMG/M metagenome (GOLD analysis project Ga0247727, IMG submission 202498) | Biofilm microbial communities from Wishing Well Cave, Virginia, United States - WW16-25 | ecosystem: Environmental > Aquatic > Deep subsurface > Groundwater > Cave microbial mat | place... | reverse complement strand
TCATCGGCACTGCGATTGAGCCGTCTTCCTGGCGGCAGCTATAGAGAAAATTGAGATATTCCATCAGCGCCGCCACCGCGGTATTGAACTCGAAATGCTCGATGTCGTGGCTCACGCGCTTGATGGTTTTGTGCATCCAGCGGCGGAACGTCTTTTCATCAATGCCGCTTTTCTCGACGACTTTCGGTTGATTATGCGAAAGCGTGTCGGTCGCCAAATTCCAAAAACGGGTGATGAAGCGTGCCGCGCCTTTGATGCCGGTCTCTTCCCATTTCGACTCGCCTTCGAATGGGCCGAGAAAAAGAATGTACGTCCGCAAAGCATCGACGCCGTGCTCTTCGGCCACCGCATCCGGCGTAATCACGTTGCCCAGCGATTTCGACATTTTTCTGCCGTCATGCGAGAGCAGCATACCCTGATTGCGCAAGGTCGGGAATGGCTCGGCGAATGGCGTCACGCCGGCGTCGTGCATCACCTTCGTCCAAAAACGCGCGTAGAGCAAGTGCAACACCGCATGTTCCGCGCCACCGACGTACAAATCCACCGGCATCCAGTAATTCATCTTCTCCGGATCGAATGGCGCTTGATCGTTGCGCGGATCGGTAAAGCGCAGGAAATACCACGACGAGCACGCAAAGCCATCCATCGTATCGGTCTCGCGCTTGGCGGGGCCGCCGCATTTGGGGCACGTCGTATTGACCCACGAATCCACTTTGGCCAACGGCGAGCGGCCGTCACCGGTCGGCTCAAAATTTTCGTGATCGGGCAACAGCACCGGCAGTTGTTCTTCCGGCACTGCCACTGCGCCGTCTTTCTCGCAATGCACGATCGGAATCGGCGCGCCCCAATAGCGTTGCCGCGAGATGAGCCAATCACGAATTTTGTACGTGATCTGTTTTTTGCCCAAACTTTTCGCTTCGAGATCAGCACACAACCGGCGAATGCCCTCTTCGGAAGTGAGGCCGGAGTATGCGCCGGAGTTGATCATGATGCCGTAATCGGCAAAACATTCACCAACGTCCCGCTCTATAATTTTATCGGAGCGGGATTCTTTACCATCGGGACTGATGACTTCGATGATCGGCAGATTGTATTTTTTCGCAAACGCAAAGTCGCGCGTGTCGTGGCCGGGTACGCCCATCACCGCGCCGGTGCCGTAGCCCATCAGCGCGTAGTCGGCGACCCAAATCGGCACCTGCTCGCCGCTCACCGGATGCGTCGCATAAGTGCCGGTAAAGACGCCGGTTTTCTCCTTCTCGGTGGACATGCGGTCGATCTCGGTCATGCGCTTGGCTTTTTCGACATACGTTTCCACCTCCGCCTTGCGCTCGGCGGTGGCGAGATGCCTGGTCAGCGGATGTTCCGGCGCCAACACGAGAAACGACACGCCGAAGAGCGTATCGACGCGCGTGGTGAAAACCGGAATTTGATGATCGTGCTTCGTATGTTTGACGGTGAAAATCACTTCCGCGCCTTCGCTGCGGCCGATCCAATTCTTCTGCATCAACTTGATCGGCTCCGGCCAGTTGATCGTATCGAGATCGTTGAGCAGGCGGTCGGCATACTCGGTAATTTTAAAATACCACTGCTTCAAATCTTTTTTGGTGACTTCGGAATCGCAGCGCCAGCAGCGTCCGGCTTCGACTTGCTCGTTGGCCAAAATGGTTTTGCACTGCGGGCACCACCACTGGCTGCCGATGGCCTGATACGCCAGGCCGCGCTTGAAAAGCAATTGAAAAAACCACTGCGTCCAATGATAAAAATCCGGCGCCGAAGAGTTGACTTCGCGCTCCCAGTCATACGAGGCTTCGATGAGCTGCATCTGCCGGCGGTAATTGTCGGTGTTGCGTTTGGTCGCCGTCGCCGGATGCACTTTCATTTTAATGGCATAATTTTCCGCCGGCAAGCCAAAGGCGTCCCAACCCATCGGGTGCAGAACGTTGTAGCCCTTCATGCGCATGTACCGCGCGATCACGCAAGTAGGGACGTAGTTGCGGCAATGCCCGACCGAAAGCCCGTCGCCGGAGGGATAGGGGAAGAAATCCAGCACGTAGTATTTTGGTTTATTCGGATCGGCGCCGGCTGCGCCCGTCGGGGTTTTGTACAGACCGATTTCTTGCCAATACGGCCGCCATTTGGTTTCGAGCGTTTTGAAGTCGTAACGTTTTTCAGACATGGTGAATCCTTCATTCGATTTTTTGTTTATTGTCCGTGTGTGAGTCGTGTAATCAGGTGCGAGGCTTGACTATTCCTGCAGAACTGTTCTGCGAATTCGTCTCCGACGCGCAGTTTTCTTCAAGATGTTTCTGTCATCCAGAAACTCCACTGGCTCTGCATCGTTGCCATGCTCCCACATGAGAGAGAAGAACCAAATGCCGCTTTCTCCAATACGGAAATCCGCCGGCGTGAAAGTCATCTTGGAATCAAGAGGCGGTTCTGGCCGTTGCGGATTATACTCTGCTTGCCAACCGAATGCCTCCCCTTTCCAAGCCTTTCCCTTGGCGTGTAGTTTAGCGGCAAACCCCTTAACCTCATCGAGGTTTGGAATGGCAAGCAGCACGATGGCAGCATAATCATCATGTGTTTTAATTTTAACTTTAGCGGTTGCCACGTTTCCGTTGCTCTTTTCGCCATGCTTCAATGATATCATCTTGGTATTCCTACGCTCGTAAATCTCGTCGCCGCGACGCGCGAACTCTTCTTTGCTGTAACGTGGTTTCAAGTCTACCATTTTGTCTTCCGGTTTTTGGTTGGTTAATAATTTACGCACTTTTTTCAAAGAAAAAAAGCATAATTTTCTTGTTCACATAATGCTTCACTTACCGAGGAACTGACCGGTCGCTCACAGCAGCGATACAACAACACGCCCAAACTTTTAACGACCGGTCAGTGCAATTTGACTTTTAATCATTTTCCGTAAGAAACCACTTGTCATCGCGAGGCGCCTTTTGCCGAAGCGATCTTCTAGTAGGCAAGAGACTGCTTCGCTGAAAAACGTTCGCAGTGACGGTTTCTTAGAAGTAGCTCTCCACCGGCTGCGTGTAAGCCCTCGTTCCAATTCCATCGGCCTACCGCCGTCCGCGAACCATGCCGGAGGGGAAGACGACCACGCTTTCATTCCCATCCTTGCCGGCGGAAGCCACGCCGAAGAGGTAGTTGTCGATGACGATATTCTCCAGCGTGTGCTCCGTGGCCTTGCCGACGAAGCGGGAATATTGCCACTGCGGCGCTGTCGTTTCGCGCCAGTAAATTTTATAACCGGCGAGATTCGGATCTTCCACCGCCTCCCAAGCCAGAGTTGTCGAAGGCTGCACCGCGCCGCCAATTCGCACGTTTTTGGGTTGCGGCGGCGCCCAAGCGAGCCCGGCAAGAGTGATGGCATTCACCGCGGTGAGCTTCGCAGCATATTGAAAATTTACTCCATCAATGACATCGCCATATTTGACGCCGTTTTCCGTTCTGATATTCTGATGTTGGCGCGTGTAATTCTCGTGCGTCTCCATGATGCGCACGCCGGCGAAGCCTTCGTCATTGAACGGCCGATGATGCCCGCCGCGACCGAAGCGATCGAGACGATATATCATCATGGCTTTCAAATTGGGCATATACAAATCCGTCACCCTGGCCACATAGCGCGCAAGCTGCCGGGAAGGGCCATCCACCTCGCCGCCGGCAAATCGCCGGCCGCGGCGCTGCTCCTCGGTCTCAGTCACCGGCGTCGGCTCGGAAAACACGCGAAAGGTGCTGTTCTCGATCACGCCGTCGATGCCTTCGATGTTGCCGATCATGTCGTTGTTCAAAACCCCGATGATGTCCCACCCTTTTTCCTTCGCCAACTTGGCCGTATGCTGGCCGCCCCAAAGCCCCTGCTCCTCGCCGGAGAGGCCGGCGTAGACGATGCTGCTGCCGAACTTGTGTTTGCTGAGAATCCTGGCCGCTTCGATGGCGCCGGCCATGCCGGAGGCATTGTCGTTGGCGCCGGGCGCATCGCTTTCACCATCGCTGCCATTCGAAGCGCGCGAGTCGATATCTCCGGACATGATGATGTAACGATTGGGATGAGTCGTGCCGCGCTGGATGGCGATAACATTGACGACCTGTTTTTCGGGATGGGGCAGGTGCATGGAATGAATGTCAATGCTCACGCCGTGAGTGGTTGGCTCGTTCTGCTTTGGCTCATTGCCAGTGAGCGCCTTGAGCAAAGTTGTTTTGCCCACACCGCCTTCGCCGACCAGCACCAGCTTGGTCTCGTAAAGCGGTTCGGCCTGCTCAAGACTGCGCAGGTAGGCCATGAGAGCGGGGATGGCTTGTTCGTAGGCGCTCGCGAGGGCGGGGTTTAGGGGCAATACCGTTCAATTTAAGGAGTGATATAGCATCTCGAAAAGCTGTGGCTGGTTGAGGCCAATGTCGGTGCCCATCGCGCTTCAACAAAAAATTCGACATTTTCCGTTTGATCACGCGAGGATTGCTGCGGTTGCGGCGTTCGGGTAACATCTCGCTGGCGATGTCTTGCAACAGACGTAGAAAGAGCAAAGGCAGTTGCGTTTTGGCCGTTTGTTGAAATTGATCCACCGACTCACAAAGTTTGCGTAACGTAACCACAAAGCTGATCCGGTCGGGATCAACACCCGCAAATTGCGCCGCCTGAAGACGTAAAGAACAGATCGCGTTGAATGTCACCAGCAGCGCGTAAAACTCTTGAATGACACCCAGCGGCTTGCGGCTCCGCAGAGGTGTTCCGGCCTCGCGTTGATGAGTCTCCATCTCATCAGTAGCGATTTCGATCTCCCAGCGCTCATGATAAGCGCAGATCAAATCCAGAGCCGGATATTTGGTCAGGATCCATCAGGGAAGTAATCAGACGATGGACGACACCATATCCAGGACGTTTTGGGTCACTTAAGGTATACTCAAGCACACGTACCAGAATCCGCTCACCGGCCTTTTTGCGACGATAATCCGAAAGATAAATGTAAGCGGTATAAGTGCCGTCCTTGAGATACTCGACCGGTTTGAGCGTCATGTGTGCACCCACACGCGCCAGGAGATGCGCGCCACGGTCATTGACAGTTTTATCAACCATTAAGTATCGATGTCACCATGGACTACGGTGTCGATTGGTTCAAAAACAGCCTTTTCTTATGAATTTGATGGGCTTTGGGGAGGTGTGAGTATTGGATACCGTCGCTGTCTTTTCATCAAGAGCGAATACGATGCGATGCGATTCAATATCGGTTTCGGCGTGGAATTGGGAAAATTCCTTTCGGCGAATCTCGTGCTCATTGACGGAAAGAAAATGGCGTTCGGTGCAAATTTAAAGAGGAGTCTTTTATGAAATCATTTATTATGCTCCTTAGCTGTCTGGCGTTAACGGCTCTGCCGGCGCTTGGAAGGCCTCTCGGCCAAAATGGGTTGGCGGACAGCCTGAAATACATTCTTGTGAAGAACGGCTTTGAAAATGTTGCCGTGGTTTTGAAAGATCGGCATTTGATCGTCACTTACGAAAACAGAAGGTATCGCCATGAAATTCGGGCGGCGCAAGAAGTGATGGCAATTCTCTTACCGCTGGTAAAAGAACGAATGAAGATCACTTTAATTCCACAAAATAGAAAAATTCCTCTGGTTACGATTACCCTATCGCCGGACGAATCTCCGGCTCTTGCCAACGGGAATGCTTCCCGCAGCAATTTTCTTTCGACAGCGGAGGTTTCGCTTGACGTTGATCCGGTCTGGAAAAAAGTGCGCGCGCTTCATAAAGCCAACTCTTCCTCGTGGAAGCTTGACCTTGTCGTCCAACCCCAATTCAAAGCGCAATTTGGCAAACGCAGCGATCCGGTGGAATCCCAAATCAATCTGGCGCCGGAAATGAATGCTTCATTATGGAAGGGGATGTCAATTTCCGCGCAATGGATTATTCCTCTCCAACCGACACGGAGATAAAAAAGCACTTCTTCAATGGAAGAGCATCTCTCGGCGCGAATCTCGGATAGGGAGGGGTCGGAAAATCCGTGTTGTCCTCCTCGCTGGGCATCGCCCTGGCCTCAGCAGGCGAAGAGGTGATTTTAGTTGATGCGGATTTTGGCGGCGCCAATTTGCATACCTGCCTGGGCATGTTGGAGCCACGCTTTACCTTGTTCGATTACTATACGCTGCAAAAGGAATCTTTGAGCGATATTCTCCTGCCCACGCCGGTGAAGAATCTGCGTTTGATCAGCGGCGCTTGCGGCGCGTTGGGCCTGGTCAACCCGACCCACGAGCAAAAACAGCTCTTCATTCAAGATTTAAAAAAATTGCATGCGGACAAAATTCTATTGGATTTGGGCGCCGGCTCTTCCATCGATATTATCGACCTGTTTTTATTGGCCGATGAAAAAATCCTCGTGGTAACGCCTCAACCCACCTCTCTTTACGAGGCTTTCGGTTTTCTCAAAGTCTGTCTGTTGCATCAATTGAACAGTGCCCTCAAAGACTTTCCTGCGGTCATGGAGCTTTTTGTCAAAGAAAAAATCAACCACCCGGAAAAGATGCCGCTCACCCTGGCAGAGCTGATGAGTAAAGTCGCCCAGATTGATTCCGAGGCCTCCGGCATATTTGAAAGGATTTTGCATACTTTTCGCCCCAAACTGATTTTGAACATGGTTCAGCACAAGGATGATATCAAAGAAATGTTTGAAAAGCGCAGATGGCAAAAACAAATTCGGAATCACTCGAAAGAATATCCGAAACCGGAGGTTTTAAAAAACGCTCCCATCTGTTCGATAAACTGCTTTTATTGGGATGACTGTGAATATCAAGAGGGCGGCCTGCCGTGCCGGGTCCGTCATTTGGAACCGGTATTAAGATCGAAATAGCGATCCCACCAAAAATAACTCATGCCTTTTTCAATAAAAATTCTCATTTAAAGCGCTTCCGGCGTGACTTCCCACGTCATCGTGGTGAGCATCGGACCGTTGGGGCTTTTCACCCCTTCGTAGCCGCCATCAGCTTTGGCGCGAATCGTTTCTCCGAAATATACATTGATCCCGTAAAAATCCAGCGGCTGGCAAATCGTTTCCATGTCGCCACTGCAAATGTCCGGCATCTCATTCGCAAACATCTTAAGCCCATCTTCAGGATATCTGCCGAAAATCATCGGATCGGCAAACCAGGTATTGCTCCAGCAGTTTTTTCCGGACACTGCAAACGTGGCAGCGCGCGCTGCGGCGAGGTCTTCAGGTCGATTGGAGGCGGGCATCTTGACAATGCCCACGAGCGCCACGCCAATCAGCGGCGGCGTTTTCGCGCGCGCGCGAATCACCTGCACGGCTTTGCCATGGGCGAGCAGAGAGTAATGCGCCGCCAGCAGAACCTCGGCAAAACCCAGCTCGAGTCCGGGCGCGTGCTCGCCGGTTTGATGGCCGAGGCCAAGGTAGCACTGCGGCTCGTTTTGGGTCATCCAATGCGCGACGCGATCCGAGAGCTTGTCGATGATGATTTGCGCATATTCGGCAAACCAATCCGCGCTGTCACGATTCAGCCAGCCGCCGCGACAAAAAAGAGCATGCGGATAATCCCAATGAAACAAAGTCACCCACGGTTGTACGCCATTCCGCAATAGCGCATCAATCAAGCGGTCGTAAAACGCCAGCCCTTTCTCATTCACCGCGCCAGTGCCGTGCGGCAAAACTCGCGGCCACGAAATCGGGAGACGGTAGGCTTGCAGACCGATCTCACCCATAAGTCGCGCGTCCTCTTCGAAGCGATGATAATGATCGCAGGCCACGTCACCGCTGTTTCCTGCCCAAATCTTTCCCGGAGATTTGCACATCACATCCCACACCGAAAGTCCCTTCCCGTCGTCATAAGCGCCGCCTTCGATTTGATAACTCGCGGCGGCAGCGCCCCAGACAAAATCCGGCGGAAAACTCATATCATCCCTCTCGCGTTTTGTATTTTAAAATTTATTCCTTTAACCCGGCGGCCATAATGCCGCTGATATAATATTTTTGCAGCGCAATGAAAACGATCATCACCGGCAGAATGGTAATCACCGCCCCGGCCATCATCAGCTCGGTGTCTTGCACGTGCTCGCCGGTGAGATTGGCCAGCGCCACCGGCAGCGTGTACATCGAATCATCCGTCAACACAATAAGCGGCCAAAGAAAATCGTTCCAGGTGCCCATAAAGGTAAAAATGGCAAGGGTAATGAGAATGGGTTTGCACAGTGGGAGAATGACCGACCAGTAAATGCGAAAATCACTGGAGCCGTCCAGGCGCGCCGCCTCGATGAAGCTATCCGGAATGGAAAGGGCAAACTGGCGAATTAAAAAAATGCCGTAGATCGTTGCCATGCCCGCCACGATCACCCCCAGATAAGTATTGATGAGTCCGACTTTGTTCAACATCAGAAACAGCGGCAGCGTCGTCACCTGCGCCGGAATCACCATTTCGGCAACGAGAAAGCGAAAGAGCCGGTCTCTCCCCGGAAAGCGATACTTGGCGAATGCATATCCGGCCATCGAATTGAACAAGAGTGAAATCAACGTGACGCTCACACTGATGACGAAGCTGTTCAAGAGATAACGCCAGAGATGCAGCCGGGTAAAGAGCGTCACATAATGCTCGAGGGTGATCTTGGTGGGCAACAGCTTGGGCGGAAAAGCGCTCGCCTCGCCGGTTGCCATGAACGAAGCCGAGACCATCCACAGCGCCGGTGTCAGCGTGACCACGGCAATGATGATCGCGAGGCTGAGTACCAAAATCTTGCTAAAGCTTTTCATCACAACATTCTTTGTTTCTGCATACGCGTCAAGTCCCGCAAGGGACGCCTGATATTAGCCCACCAATTCATTGGTGGGAAATATATCGGTTCTCAATCAAGTCCCGTCAGGGACGAATGAAGAAGGCGCACTGGAATCATTGCCACCTTTGTTTTCAATCGTCCCTTGCGGGACTAACGAGGTAATCATGAAACATGTTCTCCCAACAATAAATTGTTGGGCTATTATCAAATGTCCCTTTCGGGACAAGGACTACGTGATTATCTTAGCCTTACATCTATGCTCGCTTTTGCAATCTGGACTGAATCAGCGATCCCAGCAAAATGACGCCAAAAAGCACAAAAGCAATCGCCGCGGAATAACCCAAATTCCACCAGCGAAAACCCTGCTGATACATGAGCAGGACGATGCTCAGGGTGCTGTTGACCGGCCCGCCTTGAGTCATGACATAAGGCTCGGTAAACAATTGAAAGTTGCCGATCATGGCAATGATGCTGACGAAGATGGTGGTCGGCGCCAGCATCGGCAACGTAATGTCTTTGAACTGCTGCCACGCATTCGCGCCATCCATGCGCGCGGCTTCATATAACTGCGTGGGGATGTTCTGCAGGCCCGCGACAAAAATGATCATGTTGTAGCCAAAATTCTTCCAGACCGACATGAGTATAATTGCCGGCATCGCCCACACCGGATCACCCAACCAGTCAATCGGCTCGATGCCGAAAAAGCTGAGCGCGTAATTCAATAGGCCAAAACGAGGATGATAGAGGAAGCGCCAGACGACGGCGACGGCCACGAGCGTGGTCACCACCGGCGCAAAATATACCGTTTGGAAGAAAGGCCGGAAGCGGGCGAGCTTGGAATTGAGCAGCAGCGCCGTTGCAAGGGAAGCGGCAATCGAGAGCGGCCCGCCAACCAGGACGTAATAGAAGGTGTTACCCATGGCCTTCCAAAACAGCGGGTCGTCAAGAAGCTGAAAGTAATTTTTCAGGCCGACAAAACGAACGTATTGAAGATTGCTCAACGAATAAATATCGAAATCAGTGAAGCTCAAAAGGAACGCCGCCAGCGCCGGCAGGAAGAAGAAGGCAAAGATCGGTATGAGCGCCGGCGCGAGAAAAAAATATGCAGCACGGCGAAGGCTCTTGATCTCAACGCTGAGGGAGCGAGGTTGAAATGCCTTGCTCATTTTTCTCTTTCGTATTCAGGCGAATTTAATACAGGCGTTCTTTGGATAACTCAAGATCTTAAAATTGACCAGCGGATAACAGCCGCCAACGGATAAAAAACATTCTTTTAGCGCTTATCTCCGGTCCGAAATCCACCTTCGTTTTTCCAAAATGAGATCGACGTCGCGATCGAGCGCCGCCAACGCCTCGATGACCGGCATCTGCTGCGCCGAGGCCGCCTCGGCATATTGCTGCACTTTCATGGCAATCTGCTCCCATTCGGGAATCTTCGGGGTCGGCACGACATGTTCGAGCTGCTGATAAAATGCTCTTATATAAATGTTGTTCGTGAACGAGGTGTCCTGCCACGCCGCACGGACGGCGGGCAAGTCTCCGGTAATTTTGTAAAACTCCAACTGCTGCCGCGCTTCGGAAAGATACTCGATGAGCTTCCACGTTGCCGCTTTCTTTTTGGAGTTTTTAAACATGACCAGGCTCGAGCCGCCGGCGAGCGAAACTCCCCGCGTGTTGGCATCCGGACCGGGCATCGGCGCGGTCATCCATTTATCCTGCATCTCAGCGGGCAAACGCTTTTTGAATTCTCCGATATTCCACGGCCCGGTGATGTACATCGCAAAAAAGCCTTCGGTGAGGCCTTGATAAATGTTGGGCACTTGGGTGATGCCCACCGGCGCCAGTTTTTCGCGATAAAACCTCATCAAAAATTCAAACGCGGTGGCAAACTCGACGCCGCTGAAATCTCCGTAGCGGTCACCATCCTTCAACAACGACGAACCGGCTTGCAGTCCGGTGACCACAAACGGCGTCCATTCATTGGTGGGAAGCAAGATCGCATACTTTTCTTGTCCACCGGCAAGTTGCTTGATCTTCACGGAAACGTCGTGCCACTCCTCCCAGGTTCGTGGCGCGTGGTCATATCCCGTCTTTGCCAAAATATCCTTTCGATAGAACAAAAGGCGGGTATCGACATACCACGGAATGCCAAACACTGAGCCATCGATGACATTCGTTTCCCAGATGCCGGAGAAGTAGTTATGCGCCTTCACGACGGTCGAGCCGGCAAGCCATGAACCCAAATTTTCCAGCGCGTTGAGCAAATTGAATTCGGGAATCCAGGTGTTGCCGAGCTGGCACATATCCGGCAGGGAATTGCCGGCATAAGCGGTGAGCAGTTTCTCGTGCGCCGCGGTCCAGGGAATGCCTTGAATGCGCACTTGAATATCCGGATGTCGCCGCGTAAATTCCGGCATCAGTTTTTGCACGTGCTCGCCTTCCGCGCCCATCGCCCAGAATTTGATAACGGTTTTGGAAGCGTTGGGGGATTGGCAGGCAGGGAAAGCGAAAAAAAATAAAATCGTCCCAACGGATAAAAGCTGCCAACGGATAAAAACATTTGTAAATCCGTTGGCAGCCGTTATCCGTTGGTATGGTATATGGCGGTGCTCTGCCACTGAACTGCCATTCTGAAAGCCTGCCCTGCCAATGGCTCTAGGCAGGCCAGGGAATCTTTTTTGTTTCAAATCAAAATCTTGCCATTTCTCGCTTTTTCCCATTAGCGAAAAAAGATTCCTTCGGAATGACAAATAAGGGGTGCGCTTCCCAAACGCACGAATGTTTTTATTCCACCACTTCAAATCTCGCCTCCAACAAATCAACCGAATTGGTTCCGACGAAAACCTTAAAAGTCCCAGGCTCGACGGCGAATGTCATCTCACGATTGTAAAAAGCCAATTGCGCCGGTTTGAGAATGAACTCGACCGTTTTCGCTTCACCCGGCTCCAAAGAAATGCGCCGGAATCCTTTGAGCTCTTTAACCGGTCGCGTGACACTGCCATATTCGTCTTGCACATACAATTGCACGATCTCATCCCCTTTCATTTTGCCTGAATTTTTAACAGTGACAGCGACTCGCAACCAATCTTTCATTTTAATGGTTGGCGCGCTCAGACGAAGATTGCCATACTCGAACTTCGTATAGCTCAAGCCATAGCCGAACGGATATAACGGCGTGTTGGGAATGTCGAGATACTTGGAGGTGAATTTGTCTGCCGAAATCGGCCGGCCGGTGTTTTTGTGATTGTAATAAATCGGCACCTGCCCGACAGAACGTGGAAATGTAACCGACAACTTGCCGCTGGGATTGACCTCGCCAAACAGAACATCTGCGACCGCGTTGCCGTGTTGAATGCCGAGAAACCACGTTTCGAGAATCGCCGGCACACGCTCTGCCACCCGTGAGATCGTCAACGGCCGCCCGTTCATCAACACCATTACGGTGGGTTTGCCAATCGCCGCGATGGTTTGCACGAATTCCTCCTGCACGCCGGGCAAATCCAGATTGGAGCGGCTGGCCGCCTCGCCGCTCATCGATGCCGCTTCGCCAACCACGAGAATGACGGCATCCGCTTGTTGCGCCAACCGTTTGGCCTCGGCAAATCCGGCCGTCGAGCTGTCGTTGAGGCCGCAACCCCTGGCATGCAAAATTTTCGTCTGCGCGCCGGTTTTGTTTTCGAGGCCTTGCAAAATAGTCACGACATCTTCGGGTTTGCCGGCGCCGGCCCACGGTCCCAACGGCGCGGATTCGTCGTCAGCGAGCGGACCGAGAACGGCAATCGTCTTTATCTGCCTGCTGAGCGGCAACAGATTGTTCTCGTTTTTCAGCAACACGATGGATTTCTGCGCCACCTGGCGCACAAAATCGACGTGCGCCTTATTCAGAATAACACTTTTCTCCCGCGCCGGATCACAATTGCGATACGGGTTATCAAACAAGCCCAGCTTGAATTTTGCCGCCAACACGCGCCGCACGGCTTGATCGATGAACGCTTCGGAAAGTCGCTTTTCCCGCGTCATTGCCAAAAGCTCGTTTTGATAAATGCGCGACTCCATGTCCATATCCACCCCAGCCTCGAGCGCGAGCTTGCCGGCAGCCGCTCGCGAAGCCGCAATGCCATGCTGCATTAACTCGGCAATCGCCGCCCAATCACTCACCACGAAACCTTTGAAACCCCATTCGTGGCGCAAGAGATCGGTCAGCAACCAGCGATTCGCCGTGCTGGGAATGCCGGCAATTTCATTGAACGAAGTCATCAAGCTGCCGACGCCGGCCTCGATCGCGGCTTTGAAGGGCGGGAGATAAATCTCCCGCAGCGTTCGCTCGGAAAGATCAACCGTGTTGTAATCTTTCCCGGCCTCGGCGCCGCCGTAAGCCGCAAAATGTTTGGCGCAGGCGAGAAGCGCATCGCTGGCTGTCAAATCGCTTCCTTGAAAACCACGCACGCGAGCTGCGGCCATCACCGAGCCGAGATACGGATCTTCTCCGGCGCCTTCGGCAATGCGCCCCCAGCGCGGATCGCGCGCAATGTCCACCATGGGCGCAAAAGTCCAGTGAATGCCCGAGGCCGAGGCTTCGATGGCGGCAATTCTTGCCGCTTGCGCAACGGCGGCGGAATCCCACGTGCACGCTTCCGCCAGGGGAATCGGAAAAATCGTCCGGAACCCATGAATGACATCGAGTCCGAAAATAAGCGGAATGCCGAGTCGAGATTCTTGCACGGCGATCTGTTGAACTTCTCGCGTTGTTTCCGCGCCGCTGACATTCAAGAATGAGCCCATCAGCCCCTTTTTCAACAACTGTCTTTTCTCGTCAACAAGCTCTTTGCCGCCGAGTCCGGAAAGTTGATTGAGTTGTCCTAATTTCTCTTCCAAAGTCATGAGCGCCAGCAGCGAATCGATTTTACGATCAATGACGGCGGCCGGCGTCGAGGCACTGGCGTCGATGGTTTGGGACGGTTGCGCTGAAATGGATACCGCAAGGAGCAGACCGAACAAAACCAGAGCAGTCGCAATACGCTTGAAATTCTGAAGTGTCATGAAATACTCCGTTTTCTCCAACAAATAGCTGAATGCCGCCGGGCATTTTTTGCCGGTTGGTCCGGACGCTGCCCACCGGTGTTTATGAACCAATCGCATACGAAATCAGATTCAACAAATACTGTTGCGCTACCGGATCGACGCGTCTTGCACAAGGCTCATCTCCGGCCTCGCTGCGAGCCAATCTGCCGCGCATTTGCAAACGCGAAAAAATCACTTTTCCCGCGCCATAAGCTGCTTCCGCCACGGCAATCACGCCGAGCCCAAGGCCGCAGCGCGCCAACACGGTGTGCGGCAAGAGCGGCGTCACATTGTGTTGAGAAACCATCTCGCCGCCCAAAGCACCGCTGAACATTTTCAGATGCTCTTTGGCAATTCCATTCCACAGGGGGTGCGAATAACCCTCTGCGAAAACATAGGAATCATATCCGCCCTTGTCCGCATCGATCCGCTTCTCGATCGCGATCTCCAAGCCCTCCAGCACGGCAATTGTTTCTTTGCCCTCGACGCCAAGCTCGGGCTCGATCACAATCACCGTGCGGCCGCGGCGCGCAAAACGGCTGATTTCATCGAAACTTTTACGATATCGTTGATCTCTGAGCATGCCTTCAGCCACCAGCAAGACGTGCTGGTCGCCAAGCTGCGCTCGTTCAAATTCTTCGTAAGGAATCTGTTGGTTCGCAAAAAATCGGGCAAGCTCCCGGCGTTGATCGAGAAGAACGAGGCGCGCCGCCATCAATTTCTCCGGAGCTTGCGGTTTGGCAAAAACATGCGCAATTTTTTGGCTGTACGCCGGCATTCCACGTTTGCTCTCGTCATACAGCTCCGCGCGCACGTGATAAGCGCCGGGCAAAAGCGGGAAAACAACTTCAATGGGAAGAATGGCGCATTCTCCACCTTCCACGTGCATCTGAGCGAAGCTTGAAGATGTCCATAACTCGTTGCCATTGACGATGCCGTAGCGTACGGCGCCATTTTTAGGCGCCGGCTCATCATTGAAGACAAACAACCTCAGCGTTCGCCGCTCACCGGCAAAGAAATGTCGATCCCACAGCTCCAGGCTGATCCCGAAGGGAGCGAACGCATTTTTCAACGTAGCCAGAATCGGCTTGGGCCGCAACCCGCTGATATGGCCAAGGAACCAATGCGCCGTCGGACCGGCATTGTTGCTGAGGTAAACAAACGGCTGGATCGCATCCACGCGCAAACGGCGGAACAATTCGACTAATTCCTGCGCCAGGAAAACTTGATGTGCGAACAAATCTTTGGTTGTATATTCACGCCCCAACCAACGTTCGACAACGCCTTCCATTATGCTCGTTGGTTTACCGGTGGAATCAAGCCACCACCAGAGAAACTCATTGACAACCGACGGCGTGGCGAAGTGCTCAATCTCGCTCAGTGACTCGGTGAATCCGAATTTTCGATCATTCAAGACCGGGCCGAGAGAATAGATGTAAGGATGTTGTTCCACGAAATCAACCGCTTCCCAGGGGCGAGTCGGATCAAGTTTCTTCATTTCCGGCACAATCTCTTCTTGCACAATCTTATCGTAAGACTCATTCAGCGCATCCCAAATAATGATGCTCGGATGATTCCAATTATCCTGCAGCCAGCATGTGAACTCTTTGGTGATCTGCTCCCGGCTTCCGGTCGTTGTCCAAAATGGCCATTCGTTTTGCAGCAACATGCCGTGCTCGTCGGCGAGGTCATACCAGAGATTATACATCTGGCCAAGGTGATTGCGAAAGAAATTAAAATGGTGCGCTTTCGGAATGTCGACGAGAACTTGCTTGATCCAATCATGCTGCCAAGGCAAGGCGCCGCGCTCATTGTCGGAAAGAAAGCGATGAAAAGCAATATTGCCGCCCTTCAAGAAAATCCGTTTGCCGTTGAGATAAAAATCGGCGCCAGCGATTTTAAACTCGCGCATCCCGAACGTCGTGCGCGTGCTGTCGACGGGGCGGCCACCGGCGTGGATCGTGGCGGCAAGCTCGTGCAAAAAAGGCTCGTCCGGAGACCACAAGCGCATATCCTCGATCTTTTGCCAGAACGTGACAACCGCCTGTTCGTTCGCCGCGAGCATCAAGTGTTCAACACTAACTTCTTCGGAAACCGGCTGGCCAGACTTTTTTGCGAACACTCTGGTGGAAATCCGCGCTTCGCATTTGCCGGCGCCAAGATTTTCCACCGTGAGGCGGGCTTCGACCTGTAACTTGTCAATATGCGGAATCACTTGCACAAGCTTGATTCTGGGATTGCCGCAAAAAATCAGATTGACATCGCCCCAGATGCCGGGAATGAACAACGCTTTTTCTTGATCCTTGCCCACCGCGCTTTCCGGCGGCAGTGTGTGCTTGGCGCCGACTCGCACAAACAATTCATTTTCTGCATCAAATTTGACGGCTTCGCGCAGATCGTATTCTTGCGAAGTGTAGCATGCAATGTCTCCGCCGAGATGCCTGCCATTGAGCCAAACTTCCGTGCCGAACATCGCTTGAGCGATTTTCAAAAACACAAGCGCACGATGATTCTCCGGCGGCAGCGCGAAGAGTTGGCGATACCAATGATAATCATGGCGCTGCCAATCATAAGCTGGCTCGGCAATATCGACCAACGCCGGCACCGGAATGGTGTGCGACCATTGCGCCGGAATCTGCTCCATCGCGCCTGGCTGGAACTGCCACACGCCGTTTAATGAAAACTGAATTCTTGAATACTCGGACATCTTTTTAATGGGCCGCGAAGCTCAAAACAATTTTCGCCGGAAACTCGTTGACGATCACTTCTTTGGGTGTGAATGAATTGCTCTTTTTGCCATTCACCACCACAGCTTGCAATTGCGCAGGCAACGGCGATTTAAGAATAATTTTACCCGGCGGCATTTGAATTTTTCCATCCAATTCAACAATCACTTTTTCTCCCGCCATCTTCATCTTGTAATTCAATGAGCCATAATAAGTCGGCAATCGCTTGACCTCGACGCCGTTCGGGGTGCGCACCCAGTCTGCCAAAATCCCCGCGCCGATGACGAGCGCTTCGTCTTTCTCTCGTTCGTAAACGAACATGCTGCGAATCGCGCGGATGAAGTCCGAGCCAACCCAGGTGTGCGGCATGTCGCCGATCATTTTGGGGGCTAATGGATCACGCCAAACCACTTCGGCCCAGTGATTCCATCCTGCCGGCCGGCGATCTTTCATGAAGAAATTCAGCAGCTCGTGCGCACGCTCCTTTTGATCGAGAAAAATGAAGGTGCCAATCAAGCGCACTTCGTAAGGCGTGTAGTTGATCCAATCGATGGCGTTGCATTGTCGTTGTTCGAAGTACTGAAAGTATTTGTCAAATGTGTTGTGCAGTTGCGGCTCGGGGATATTGCCCAATTCGTTCACGGGGTACACGCCCACAGTTGTCGAGGTGGCGTCAAAATCTCCCAGCTCGACGCAGCCGGGAATAAAGTCGATATTCTTGTTTGACATGGCCAGGCGCATTGAGTTGTAGAGCGCCTGACGAAAGTCATCCCGTTCGGCGGCAAATTCTTTTGCGAGCGTGGTTTCGCCCAAGATACCGGCGATGGCCGTTGCATCCTTCAACCCGCGCAGCACAAAGAAATCATCCCAATACGAGTGCATCGGCCTGGCGGAATAGCCTTCGTGGCTGATCGACTCCGGCACGAGACCGTAACACGCGCGCTGCTCGGGAGTGCCGCTGCGATAAACTTCCGTCATGCGCTCTCGCCGCAGTTGTTGAATATATCGCACCGCCTTGACCACGTGAGAAAATTTTCCGCGCAGCCATACCTTGGCATGGGTGTAACGATAATACTCCGCAACCGCGTAGATAAACTGGCCGTGACTGTCGTGCTCCGGAACCGGGTCAGCGCCGCGCGTATCGACAACACACGGAATCTTGCCGCTCGGATATTGGTGCGGCGCATACCAATCCAGATACTCACGCACTTCTTGGGCATTGCCAATCTGCAGCAAAGCCGAAGAAGTGAGTGAGCCGTCACGAATCCACGCGCGCTCGTACGTGCGCGAGCCCGGCTGAATCGCCGGTCCGTCGCGGTTGATCAAAATGTAGGCGATTTGTGATTTGAACGTGTTGACGATATTTTGCGCCGCAGCCGGCAGGCGAATTTCAATATTATCCAGCTTGGATTGCCAAAATTTTCTGGTTTCATCCAAGCTCTGGTCAATCTGCCATTTTTCATCTGCAATTTGCGCCGTTTCATGAAAAGGCACCATGAGTGCGAATTCTTTGGATTCATTCGGCGCTAAATTGAAATCATATTGCAAAGCGCCGGAAGCGAAGCCGCGTCGATCAACGACGTGCTGTTGCGCCGGCAGCATGCCGTTTTGCAAATACGCCGTGACATCGCTTTGATCAAATTCCGCCGCGCCGAAGCCGTTGGGGGGTTCGAGAGAAATCACTCTTTGATCTCGATTGACCCCAATGCGGCCACCGGCATAACGCATACTGTCAAGGCGGGAAACGCCGCCGATGAGGTTAAGCTCCTGCCATGGCGGCAGCACTTGAAAAGGACGCAGGGCAATGAACAATTTGCCTGGCGAAGAAGTGTGGCCTTTGTTCTCCACTAAATAACGCGCGACCAAAAGAGATTTGCCCGCCTCGCCACGATCTTCCTTGGAGATTTTATTAAGGAAATTCGGGGCAAAGGCAGTGACGGTTAGCTGGAGATTTTGATAGTCCCATTTGACCGAGGGAATCGGCAGATAATGCTGATCGAGTGATGGGCTGCGCGCCACTTCATTCCAAGTGATCAATCGATCATTAATATAAAGAAAGGGTTCGAGTGAAAAACTGGCCTTATCAACTTCCAGCGCGCCAGTTTCGTTGAGCAGCGCTTCTTCGGTATCGCCGCTGGCGCCGACGATGGTCCAATAGGCTTGTTCTTGAGAAAAATATTTTGGATAATAGCCACGCGGCGCCTCTGCCGCAATCGCGGTGAAAAAGGCGTTCGGCGTCGCTGAGAACTCCGCGCCTTTGAGGTCGATTTTCTCGATGCCATAGCCTCGGCCACGGCTGCTTTTTTTAAGATTCAGCCGCAGGAATGGCGTATCGGTTTCAGGCAAATAAATGTAATCGCGCCCGCCGTTGCCATGTGTTACCGCATAAGCCGTCGTCCATTCGTTGTTGTCATCAGAAAGCTCAACCTCGTACTGGGTTGCAAAATCATCCGGCTTCCAATTAATAATCAACCCGCCCAGCTCTCTTGGCCTGTTGAAATTAATGATGAGCCATTCACGCTCAGAATTTCCCTGGCTCATCCAGTTTGTAATCGCGTTTCCGTCTTGCGCAATATACGGCGTGCCGGCATTCCTTGTCGAAGAAACTTTGACCTCGGACTTCGCAACTTCGGACTTCCCGACCTCTGCAATCGGCTCGAATTTAAACTCATCAATATAAATTCTGCCTTTGCCGCCGGAACCGGCGGAGACGACAAATTCCATACGCTCGACTTTGCGCAGCACGCCGGGACCCGACGGCCCCCACGCAAATGTGATATGCCGCCTTTTGATCGTGCGCTTTTTCCACTCACGCGGGTAGTCGACATTCAGTTGCTTGATCCAATAAACATTGTCCAGCGAGTCGAGCAGCTTAAACTCAAAATTATTGATCGGCGTCTCGCCGCGCAGATAAAAGGTGAATTTGTAATTCTCCGGCAAATCCAACAGTATGCGCTTTTGCGCGATGGCGTAGCCCGAGCCGGCGTGAAACTCGAAATCGAGCGCCATCGCATTCCCCGAGCGCCCTGGCGCGCGCTCGATTTTTCCCGTCACGCCGTCGGAGACGATAAACTCCCACCCCGACAAGGATTCGAAGTCATCGAGCAGTTTCGTCTGCGCGACGGCGGCATGATTTGATAGCACAACCGCAATCAAACCGCAGATAAGCCTTTTGCACATTTTCTTAATGATCAAAATGAAAGTTTCGCTCCGCCGCAAGGGAATCGCCGTGGCTTTCTTTTCTTCCAGCCAATCGAAAATCCGCCGGCGCAACGTCTCGACCGGCTCCTTGTGTTCTGCTTGATCGATCAAGTTTTTCCTCTCTTCGGGATCGCTGCGCACGTCATACAATTCATCCGTATCCCAAATGCCGTGATAGGTGATGTACTTGTATTGTGCCGTGCGGATGCCCAGCATCGTCGGCGTGTGTGGAAACGGCCGCTCCCAAAAATAGAAATAAAAAACCGCTTCGCGCCATGGCACCCGTTCGCCTTGCAACAAAGGCAGAAACGATTCGCCTTCCATGTCTTGCGACGCTTGATAGCCGGCGGCTTCCAAAATCGTCGGCGCCAAGTCGACATTTTGAATGAACTCCGTCACCTTGGTGCCGGATTTGATGAGATCGGGACAATGCGCCAGCATGGGAATGCGGATCGACTCTTCATACATATGGCGCTTGTCGATCAACCCGTGCTCGCCAAAGGAGAAGCCGTTGTCGCTGGTGTAAAGAATCAACGTGGATTCCAACAAGCCATTCTTGTTCAGCGCATCTAAAATTCGGCCGATGCCATCATCCAGCGCGAGCAACGTCTCGCAATAGCGCCGATAGAACGTATCGAAATCCATCTTGCCGTGGTACATGTAATCGACGCCGTGCCAACTGTTGCGCTGCTCGCGCACCCAGCGGGGCTTGCCGCGATAGTTCGCTTCGGTATTCGCCATCGTAACGGCATACTCGAGCGATTCTTTTTCATATTTGCCCGAATGCCGTTTGTCCGGCTCAAACATCGCATGCACGGCTTTGTGAGAAAGATAGAGGAAGAAACGGTTGTTGCGCTGCGCGTCGATCCATTCCACCGCGTAATCCGTGTGCCACTTTCCGATGAATGCCGTTTTATATCCGGCGTCTTGAAGATATTTCGGAAAGAAAACGTTGCCTGCCGGCATCGGGCTGTCATTGTCAACCACGCCGTGCGCAAACGGATATTTGCCTGTGAGAATCGAAGCGCGGCTGGGAGAGCACAATGAGGTGGTGACGAAAGTATTTTGCAAATGCGCGCCCTGCAGCGCCAAACGATCCAGATTGGGAGTTTTAAGGAATCGCGGCTTGCCAAGAAATCCGAAGAAGTCGTGGCGATGATCGTCGCTGATGATGAAAATGACGTTGCGAGGTTTGGCGGATTCGAATTTTTTGAGTTGCGACAATGGGATGGTATTTAAAAGGGGAAGCGCCGCGGTGGCGCCAGCCATTGTCGAGAGAAATTTTCGGCGAGAATGATTTCGGTTCATGCCATCGCTTCCTGAAAAAGGCAAAACAATTTGTGGCAAAACGGTTCAACTGAAAAATTATCCGCCTCCTCTTGGCTTATTGGGCTTGCGCCACATCCAGCCAGCCGCCGGAGAATCCCGCGCGCTGCAAGCCTTTCACGATGTACGGATTTTTCTTCATCATATTCCACACGAAGCCGTTGCGCAAATTTTCGATCATGATCACGATCGGACCTTGGTCGATGCCGAGATAATCGTCATCGAACCAGCCGTTCGGCGTCTTCGGCGTGATGTAAGTTGGATTGAAAGAATCAAGAAAGCCGTATTGCTGCCAAAGGGATTCACCGTATTTCGCGTGCATGGCTTTGAGCGCAGGAATGCAAATCTCCGGCGCGAAGGCAACCGAGCCGCCGGCGGCGGTTGGCGCGAGCGTGCCGTCATCTTCGATCCAATCAAATGAAACGCCCCGCGCGCGATACGACCAGAATTTTCTTTCTTTGCCATCGACAACGAAAGCGGTATCCCGCGGGCCGTCACACGCCGTCCAACCCCAGATGTTTTCCGCATAATCACGATAGTGGTTCGGATTTTCTTTGGCGTAGGCTGGATGGGTGTAAGTCGCCCGCCGCGAGTTTTCAAAATAATCGCTGCCCTTTTCTCTCATGTAGACGTCTTGAATGCCGCGAAAGTCGATCCAACAATGCGAATATTGATGGCCGAACAATGGCCCGAAGCTGACGAATTCAAGTCCGTAGTATTTCGCCCAAACATATGGCTTCGTCCACGTCTGCCACGTGCTCTCCGGAACCGGATACGTCGGCGAGCCGAGGCCGAGAATGTAAAGAATCATCGCTTCATCATAGCCGTCCCAAATATGGGGACCAAAACCTCTTTCCGGATGCCATGAGGTTTTAAGACCGTTGGTATTCGCCATGAACCAATTCCAATCGGCGCGCCAATATAGCGAATCGGCGAGGCTGCGAATCATGGATTCATCATTGTTCGCTTGATCAAAATAGGATTGGCAGAACAGCACGCCCGCCAATAGCAGCGCCGTGTCAATCGTTGACAGCTCGCAATTCCACTCACGCGCGCCGCTGGGAATTTTTAAAAAATGATAGAAGAAACCTTTGTAGCCGCCGACATTTTGCGGTTGATCGCCTTGCGGAAGTTGCCAGAAGAATCGCAGCGTGTTCAACGTGCGCTGTGTCGCTTCCGTTCTCGTGATGATTTGACGTTCCACCGCAATCGGGTAGGCTGTCAACGCAAAGCCAACGGCGGCAATGCTGGATGGGCTCGACGAAGGCCAGCGGTCCGGCGTCAAGCCGGTGGCTTGATCCGTGGTTTCGAGAAAAAGTTTTAGCGTCCGGATCTGCAAGGTGTCGAGAAAGGGATCCCAGGCGGAGGCCACAGGCGCAGTTGCAATGGCGGCTTGTTGAGTTTTTTCTTTGCAACCAATTGGCCAGGCTGCAAACAACATGACGCAAAAGGAAACTTTATATGCCCAATGTGTTTTCATTATCGCCTCGTTTACCAATAAAGTTGCCCAACATGTCAGTTGGCGAAATACGTTAAAACAAGACCAACCACGCCGGGAAGCGCCTGCGTAAACAAAATAGACCGCCTGGCTGTCAAGCCTCAAAAAATGCCGGCGATGATCGCGCAGCTCAGGAAGAAAAATTTGACGGCGGTGAGTTCTGACCATAGTCCCCAGATCAAACCTGCAGCCAGAAAGCCGTTGTAGAGACCTTGATTGGCGGCAAGCACCGCCGAAGATGAAGCTGCTGCATCGGATAAATTGAAGATTCGTTTTCCGACCGGATGGTTCCAGAAGAACATTTCCAGAACGAGAAAGCCCAGATGCAAAAGGGCGACAGTGGCAATGACGATGTTTGACAATATGAGCATGTCATCTCAATAAAACGGCTTTGCGGGTTTGAGAAAATTTTCCGGCGACAATCGCGTAAAAATAGATTCCGCTGATTAGTTCGCGGCCATCAAAAGCAATACGATGTTCACCGGCGTTTAATTCGTTGTTTACTAACGTCGCCACTTCGCGGCCGGTCACGTCGAACACTTTCAGCGTCACGTGTTCGCGCTGCGGCAGCGAGAAACGAATGGAGGTTGACGGATTTCCCCCGCTCCGAGCGGGGGATGTCGCTCCGCTCCAGAATGGATTCGGATAATTCTGAAAAAGTGTAAACCCCCTCGGTGCGGCAGGCGGTTTTTCTTCAACTCGAGTAACTGACACGAATCCCGCCGCTTTCAAGCCGCGCTGAATATCCGGATTTTGCATAAAGCGCTTCCATACTTTTTGTGTGCGATAGTTTTCGATCATGAGCACGATCGGCCCTTCATCAATGCCGATCACGTCGGTGTCCCACCAATTCACCGTTAAATTGAAGGCATCGCGAAAACCGTACTTCATCCAAATTTGATTGCGATAGGTGTCGTACATATAGCGCAATGCCGCGATGGATTCCTGCGGGGTGAACGGCATCGAGCCGCCGGCAGCGGTCGGCGCGATGGTGCCGTCGTCATTTTGCTCCGGCGGCGCGCCGCGCGCTTCATAACCATTCGGGCCGTCACACGCTGTGATGCCCCACACATTTTCGCCGTAACCTTTCCAGCCTTTGGGGTTCGCGATGCAGTAAGCGCGCGCCGCCAAGGTCGCGCGCCGCGAGTTTTCAAAATAATCGATGCCACGTTGCCGCACGTAATCATCTTGAATGCCGCGGAAATCGATCCAGCAATGCGAATATTGATGCCCGAACAACGGCGGAAAAATCACATACGATTGCCCGTATTGCGTTTGCCACTCGTAGCCGCTCGTCCACGCGGCCCACGTCGAAGCCGGAACCGGATGCGTCGGCGAACCGATTCCCAGGATGCACATGATCATGGCTTCATTATAGCCGCGCCACCATGCGTTGATGTATCCCGTTTCCGGAAACCAGCCGAGCGTGATGTTCGGCTGAAAATTGCGCATCCAATTCCAATCGACGCGATAATAAATGGAATCAGCAAGGTTGCGAATTTGCGTTTCAGCAGGATCGGCAGTCGTGAAATATTGTTTCATA
>Ga0247727_10005996_pt1 | contig 24140 bp, 27 predicted proteins | sample WisWelCaveWW1625_FD_202498 | JGI IMG/M metagenome (GOLD analysis project Ga0247727, IMG submission 202498) | Biofilm microbial communities from Wishing Well Cave, Virginia, United States - WW16-25 | ecosystem: Environmental > Aquatic > Deep subsurface > Groundwater > Cave microbial mat | place... | reverse complement strand
ATCTGGGGGACACCCCCAGACCCCCGGCAGAAGGGCTGCGCCCCTCTGCACTCCCCTTTTCAACGCCCTGCTAGTACTCGGGGACTGGGGTGAGGAAGTGAATCCGTAGCGGCTACTTGCTGCGCGACTGGTTTCGAGAGCTGCGCTGCTATTGACAGCGCCGTTAAGCGTCCACTAAGATAACGCCAGAATCGATTTGACCGCCCGCTGGGAGGAACCACCATGGCCGTTGCTCAAGACACGATACAGATGCTGCGCACGGAGCCCGATGCTCCGGACCTTGATCTGAGCTGGCTGGAGCCGGGCACCGAGTGGGGCGTGCGCGCTCGGCCGGGCCGCCGCGGGCTCACCGTCGACGAGATCAACGTCGGCTCCTACGGCCAGGCACCCGACACCAGCAGCGAGTGGACGCTCCGGCCGCGTGGCGCCGCGGCCCGCGACGGCGCGCCCCGCATGGCGTACCGCGTGCGCGACAAGGCCGACATCTGGTCGGAGAACGCCTCGCTCCTGTACGAGGAGGCGGTGCAGCGCCAGTGGTCGTCTGCGACCGACATCCCGTGGGAGACGCTGCGCCCGCTGCCGGACCGGGTGGAGCGGGCGATGTGCCAGTTCTGCACCTTCCTCACCGAAGTAGAGTTCATCGCCGGCGACGTGCCCGGCCAGTGGCTGGGCCGCATTAGCAACGATCACTACGAGGTGAAGCTCTTCCTCGCTTCCCAGGTGATGGACGAGGCGCGCCATCTGGACGTCTTCCGCAAGCGAGCGCTGGCCAACGGCGGCGGGCTGCTGCTCAGCAGCGGCAACGCCGGCCTGCGCATCGTCATGGACTCGAAGGACTTCACCGAGATGTCCTCGATCCTGCATGTGCAGGGCGAAGGCCTGGTGCAGTCGATTTTCCGCATGGGCGAGTACATCGCCAACAACGAGGCGGAGAAGCGCATCTTCCGCCTGGCGGCGCAGGACGAATCGCGCCACGTCGCCTTCGGCGTGATGCACCTGAAGTACATCTTGGAGACGCAGCCCTGGCGCCGCGAAGAGATCCACGGCTACCTGGACTACGCGGAGCCGGCGCGGCGGCAGCGCGGGCGGCGTCGCCGGCGGCTCGCCGAACTTCGGGCAGTCGCTGGGGACGCTCTTCGCCCACAAGCTGGGCGACCGCGACAAGGGCATCGATATGACCATGGCGGCGTTCAACCGCCAGCTCAAGGAGTACATGCACCGGCTCGCGGTGGCCGGACTTCCGGAGCGCCCGCAGCGCATCCACCCGCAGCTCAAGCTGATGCTCGAACAGGCGGAGGATGGCATAACGCCGTAGAACCGAGAACTGAGGACCGAGAACCGGGGGTGCCGGAGGGGGCGCCAGCGATGAGGACCAGACCTGAGCTGGCGGTAAGGATGCTGGAGGTAGCCCGCCAGGGCCTCATCGGCAACCTCAAGGGCTTGACGCTCGACGAAGCCCTTCACCCGGCCGGCGGATACCGATCGATCCTGGCATCCTGAAGCACACAGCCGGTTGGAGCCATGTCTATCACTCGTATGCCTTCGAGGCGGCACCGAGGCACTGGAAGGCGGTCGAATGGCCGCGTGGGCTGCGAGACACGATCGACGCTTCTCAGGCATACCTGGACGAAGTGGTAGCCTGGTTCGAGGACTCTGTCGCGCTCTGGAAGGCGTCCTTGGCGCACGTCCGGGAAGAGGACGCTGACCAACCGCGTCCCTGTCACTGGGGCGCGACCGCGCCGCTCTTCGACATCGTCACCATGGCGGCCTTACATTGGTCCTATCACGCCGGGGAGCTAAACGAGATCCTGGCTCTCCTTCGCGGTGAAGCCTGGGAGGATAGCGAGGAGGTGGAGGAGAACCACATCTCGACCGCGGGACACCGGGTGAGGCCAGACTGGATGAGCAACGAGCAAACGAAGCGCCACGAAGCGTACCTCGCGGAACGCGACCAAGCGCTTCATCGCGCGGGCAGATCCTAATAGCGAGAAGGGGGGCTCGCGAGGCGAGCCTTCTGCTATGACGGTGGGGGAGCCCTACTCCCTCCAGGGCACCTCGTATAACCGCACGGCGGCTTCGAAGCCCTTGAGGTCGGCGACGCCCCGGTCGTCGAAGAGGAACCTCTTGCCCGCCGCCAGCTCGCGCACCACGTTCGAGGCGAGGATCTCGCCGGGAGCGGCCTGGTCGCAGATGCGCCGGGCGAGTTGGACGGCGCTGCCGAAGAGGTCGCCGTCCTCCGCCACCGGCTCGCCCGCGTTCAGGCCGACATGCACCTGCAGGTTCGGCTCGCCACGCTCGACGACAGCCCGCTGGATGGCGACGGCGCACTCGAGCGCGCCCGACGCCGACCCGAACGAGGCCATGATGCCATCGCCGGTGTGCTTGATCGCGCGCCCGCCGTGCGCGGCCAGCGCCTCGCGGACGATGGTGTTGTGCGCGCGCACCAGCTCCTGCGCTTGCTCATCGCCGAGGCGCTGGGTGAGCGCCGTGGAGTCGGTGAGGTCGGTGAAGAGGATGGTGGCGAGTCCCTCCCGCGTCTCGACCGGCCGGCGTCGAGCGAGCGGCGCTTCTCCCAGGAAGTCGAAGATCGCGGTCAGGACCGAGTCGGAGTCCCCCAACCAGGGCCAATGGATGGCTCCCTCTAGAGAGACGAGCCGGGCGTTGGGCAGGAGGAAGCTGAGCTCCCGGCCCAGCCGGAAGGGCACAACGCGGCTCTGTCGTCTATGCAGGACCAACGTTGGTACGGAAATCTGAGACAACAGGTCAGTTACGTCGATGCCGTACGCCAGCTCGAGGAACCTCGCGACCATTTCGCCTGTGACCGATTCGCGCTGGTTGTGCGCCATCTGCTCCACCAGCTCAGGCTCCACGCCCGGCGCCGTGATGTCGGCGAACGTCCTGGCCGCCATCCCCCAGTGCGAGCGTGCCATCGTGATTAGCGACGCTTTGATCTCGTCGGTAGCGAGTTCTTGTCCGCGAGCAAACGTGTTGTAGAGGATCAGGTGCGAGACCCGGTGGGGATGGTGGGCGGCGTAGCTGATGGCCGCCGGCCCGAGGTGGAAGCTCCCCATGAGGATAACGTTCGGTCGATCGAGGGCGTCGGCCACCGCCTCGAGGTCCCGGACGTCGGCCTCGATCGTGAAGTCGCTGCGCTCCCGGTCCGAGAGCCCTGTGCCGCGTCGATCGTAGAACACCAGCGGGTGGCGATCTGTTGGTGGAAGCGCGCAGCGTCAGGCCCGCTCATCCGCTGAGCCATACTCCCCCAGCTGTCGGTCGGAACGACAAAGGGCGGCCCCTGGCCCACGGTGGCGTACGCGATGCGCGCGCCGTCCGACGCCGTGCAGAAGCGGATATGCTGCTCCATGTGGCGGAAGCTTAGCGGGCGCCTTCGAGGGGCGTCAATCGCGCCACGAACGCCTCGACCTCCGCGTCGCTGCGCAGCTCGATGACCTCGGCCTGGTGCGGGATCGTCGCGAGGGCGCGCCGCACGTTGCGGTGGTGCGCCTGCCAGTGGGTGAGGCCCCAGAGCAGCAGCGAGTCGCGGCTGAGGAACGCTTGCCGAAACGACTCGCGGTTGCCGTTCCACAGCTCCTCGTTCCTCCAAGATCGTCGCATCGTGCGCCGGAACATTCGCCAGTACGACACGCGAAAGGGCAGCCGCAGCCAGACGAAGGTGTCGGCGCGGGGCAGGAGGAGATCACGCACCGTGCCGTAGTTGCCGTCGGTCACCCAGCCGTCGGGGCAGCGATCGAGGGCGGCCAGCACCTTCGCCTGGAACTCAGCATCCGGCGTCGGCTGCCAGCCGGGCTGGTGGAAGAGCGCATCGAGCTCGATCGCGGGCACGCCCAGCGCCTCGCCCAGGCGGCGGGACAGCGTCGTTTTGCCGGAGCCGGTCACTCCGGCAACCATAAGGCGCCTGGGGCTGCTTTGGAGGAACAAGGGATGAGCAGGGTGCTGAAAGATTCTCAGGAAGCAATGTCTCTCTTCCCACCCACCCGCCCTGAGAGGGTTGCTTGAATCTGGGGGACACCCCCAGACCCCCGGCAGGGGGGAACCCCCCTGCACCTCCTCCTTCTTCAACACGCTGCGAGGAACCGGGAACACGCGGCTACGACGCTCGGCCCTGTTCCTTGTTGCCTGTTCCTTCTTCCTCAGCCAGTTCGAAGCGGAAGTCCTCGATGACGGGGTTGGCGAGGAGCCTGCGACACATCTCGGTCACCTGCGCCTCGGCCGAGGCGCGGTCGACGCCCTCGAGGCGGATCTCCAGGTACTTGCCCGCGCGCACGCCCTCGACCGTCTCGAAGCCCAGGGTGTGCAAGCCGCCGCGGATGGTGAGCCCCTGCGGGTCGTTCACCGTGGGCTTCAGCGTGACGTAGACGCGCGCCAGGAACACTAGACGCGCGCCTCCTCGCTCGTGAGGCGGCGGTACACCTCCAGGTAGAGTCGCGACGTCTCCTCCACCACGTCCGGCGGCAGCTCCGGCCCAGGCGGCTCGCGGTTCCAGTCGGTGCGCAGCAGATGGTCGCGCAGGTACTGCTTGTCGAACGCCTCCTGGTGGACGCCCGGCCGGTACGCCTCCGCGTCCCAGAAGCGGCTGGAGTCGGGCGTGAGGATCTCGTCGATGACGATCGGCTCGCCGTCGAGCAGGCCGAACTCGAACTTCGTGTCGGCGATGATGATGCCGCGCTCGCGGGCGTAGTCGGCGCCGTAGCGGTAGAGCGCCAGGCTGCGCAGCCGGACGGCGTTCGCCACCTCCAGCCCCACCAACGCGACATACTCCTCGGTAGAGAGGTTCTCGTCGTGGCCAACGTCCGCCTTGGTCGTGGGGGTGAAGAGCGGCTCCGGGAACGGCTCGCTCTCGCTCAGGCCGGGGGGCAGACGCACGCCGCAGACCGTCCCGCGTTCCTGATACTCCGCCCACGCGGAGCCGGCCAGGTAGCCGCGCACGATGCACTCGACGGGCAGGCGCTGCGCCTTGCGGGCGATCGTGCTGCGGCCGATGAGCTCGCGCGGCAGCTCGAACGGCAGCTCGTCGTCCGGCGACCCGTCGGCGACGCGCAGGAAGTGGTTGGGCATCACGTCGGCCGTGCGCCGGAACCAGAACGCCGAGAGCTGGGTCAGCACCGCCCCCTTGTGCGGGATGCCGGTCGGCAGCACGACGTCGAACGCGGACACGCGGTCGGTGGCGACGATGAGCAGCCGGTCACCGAGGTCGTACAGATCGCGCACCTTGCCTCGATGCGCGGGGTTCGGCAGCGGGGTTTCGAGTAGGACGGCGGCGGTCATGCGGTGCTCCTTTACGCTAGGCGGGCGGGTTCCTTCTCGTAGCTGCAGGGCTTCAGCCCTGCCGGGGCACATCTTCGCTAGGGCGGCGGCGCCCCGCGAGAGCGAGCACCTTTCTGTAGCTGCAGGGCTTCAGCCCTGCCCTGCACCCTAGTCATCCGCGACCGGACGCGGCCCGTTGTATGGATACGCCGAGGGCCGCTCCGCAAGGTGCGCTCGGACCGGGTTGCTCCAGATATAGCGCGCTATGCCTTCTATGTCTTCCTCTCGACGCAAGATGTGGTCATAGTAGCTGATCTGCCAGATTGGCTTTCCGACCTTACGCTTTCCGGCGAAGCCTGAGAGCTGCTTGAAGAACCGGGCGAAGTCTTTGAGCGCTGACGATTCGCTTCCACAGACCAAGACGTGCAGATGGTCGGGCATGAAGGAGTAGGCCAGCAGCTCGAACTGATGCTTGGCGGCTGCCCGGTGGAGCGCATCCTCTGCCAAGACGACCAGCTCGGCGTCTTTGAAGAATGGCGCTCGTTGCCTCGTGACGAACGTAAGGTGGTAGGTGTAAGAGCCGGCGTAGTCAAACTCCTTAAGGCGAGGCGAGTCTCGATATCGTCCCTTCATGACACATTGGCAGGGCTAAAGCCCTGCAGCTACGGAGCATCTGGCTAGAGCCTTGCAGCTACGGAGCATTTGCTTCACACAGCTACGAAGGCTAGGTTCCTTCCTTCGCCGCTGGCTCGCTCCGGAGCTCCTGCCGCCGCGCTTGCAGGTCGCAGTAGAGGAGGGTGAGCGCGATGGCGTTGAACGGCAAGAGAGCGGCGTTGACGATGGCGCTGACACTGCCGGAGAGCAGCGGCGGCGCGAACGCGAACGGGATCGTCACGATCGCGGCCGCGATGCCCGTGATGGTGCCGATGAGGAGCACGATGCCGAGCGTGCGCCACCAGCTCCCCTGGACGCCGTCCGCGCTGTAGGCCAGGGCGGCTCGGGCGCTCGTGCCATCCAGGATCACTGCCTGTTCGACGAAGAGCCAGCGAACGCCCCGGTAGATCGCCAAGGGGATCCCGATGATCGTGATGGCGAAGAGTAGAACGATTACGAAGACCCGCAGGATGGCGCCGATGAGCGTCCAGAGCCGCGCGTACGCCACGTCGTAGGCGCTCGAGAAATCGGCCGGCCGCCCGGCGTCGATCTCGACGAGCGCGGCGATGATCGCGGCCGCCGCCAGCAGGCTCACCACCGCCTGGAGCAGGAAGATGGGCCCGGTCACGATCGCCTCGGCTACCGGGTCGTCGATGGCGTACTGGAACGCTGCGCCGGCGATACCCAGCGGGATGACCACCGACGCGATCCAGAGCAGGGGCGCCAGGTTCTGCGTGTAGAGGCCGATCGTCGCTTCGACGATCTGGCCCAGATCGCGGCGCTGGCGGAGGACGATGCGCTGCGGCTCGTTCATCACAGTCCAAGCCTCCGAAGGCTCTCGTCGACATAACGAGTGTAATAGGCGTAGTCGAACAGTTCGTCCAGTTCGGCCGCCGGCAGCAGCTTCGCCAGCTCCGCGTCCTCGTCCAGCGTCTCGCGGAACGAGCGACGCTCTTTCCACGAGCGCATCGCGTTGCGCTGTACCAGCTGGTACGCCTCCTGTCGCCTCAGCCCCTTGTCGATAAGCGCCAGCAGCACCCGCTGAGAGAAGGGCAGGCCGTAGCTGGCTTCGAGGTTCTCGCGCATGCGCTCCGGGTAGACCTGGAGGCCGCGCATGATGTCGGTAAACAGCGCCAGCATGTAATCGAGCGTCAGGCAGGCGTCGGGGAGGATCACGCGCTCGACCGAGGAGTGGGAGATGTCGCGCTCGTGCCAGAGGGCAACGTTTTCGAAGGCGGCGGTGGCATGCCCGCGCAGCAGGCGGGCCAGGCCGCAGACGCGCTCGCATTTCTCCGGGTTGCGCTTGTGGGGCATGGCGCTGGAGCCAGTCTGCCCTTCGCCGAACGGCTCCTCCGCTTCCAGCACCTCGGTGCGCTGGAGGTGCCGGATCTCCGTCGCGAAGCGCTCCAACGACGCGCCGGCGACGGCCAGCGTCGCGACGAAGCGCGCGTGCCGGTCGCGGCTGATCACCTGCGTGCTCACCGCGTCGACGCCCAGGCCGAGGCTCGCGCAGACGCGCTCCTCCACCTCCGGCGGCGCCGAGGCGTGGGTGCCCACCGGCCCGCTGATCTTGCCGACCGCGATGTCGGCCTTCGCTTCGGCCAGACGGCGGGCGTTGCGCCGCATCTCGTCCACCCAGCCGGCCAGCTTCAGCCCGAAGGTCGTCGGCTCGCCGTGGACACCGTGCGTCCGCCCCATGCAGAGCGTGTCCTTGAACTCGACGGCGCGCGCCTCCAGCACCGCCGTCAGGCCGGCGACGCCGCGTTCCAGCAGCTCCGTCGCCTCGACCAGCCGCAGGCTCAGCGCCGTGTCCTCGGCGTCGTACGACGTCAGGCCTAGGTGGACGAAGCGCGACTCCTCGCCCAGGCTGTCGGCGACGGAGCGGAGGAACGAGTTGAAGTCGTGGTGCATCTCGGTCTCGTAGCGGGCGACGGCGTCAACGTCGTACCGGGCGTGGCGGATCTTCTCGACCGCCTCCTTGGGGACCGCGCCCAGCTCGCCCCACGCCTCGCAGACGGCGATCTCGACCCGCAACCACGTGTCGTGCTTGTGCTCGTCGGTCCAGACGCGGGCCATCTCGGGCCGCGAGTAGCGGGGGATCACAGGTACTCCTCTCGCACCGGCGAGAAGCAGTCGATGCAGACCGACGCCTCGATCGCCGTCACCTCGTGCGAGGCGCCACCCGGCACCAGGTAGCCATCGCCGGCGGCCAGCTCGCGCGACTCGCCGTCGATCACGAAGCGGACGCGCCCGCTCGCGACGTAGCCGGCCTGCTCGTGGGGGTGGCGGTGGTCGGGCACGACGGCGCCTGGGGCGAGGGTGATCTCGACCAGTGTCGCGCGCTCGCCGCTCGTCAGGGTACGGCGGGTCACGCCTGGGAACATCTCGACCGGGGTGGCGTCTGCGTTGGCGCGAAACATGGTTGGTGGCGACCCGAAGGCCGCCGCTAGGGTGCTGCGACCGGCCCGCGACCGCAGTTTACCCCGACGCCAGCTCCTGGCGGTAGGCCTCGTACGCGCGCCGGACGTCCTCGTGCCTGAGGGCGAGGATCTCGGCCGCGAGCAGAGCGGCGTTGCGCGCCCCCCAGGAGCCGACGGCCACCGTCGCCACCGGCGTGCCCGGCGGCATCTGGGCGATGGCGTAGAGGGCATCGACACCCTTCAGCTCGCTCGAGGCGAGTGGCACGCCGATCACCGGCAGCGTCGTGTACGCCTTCACCACGCCCGGCAACGCCGCCGCGCCCCCCGCCGCCGCGATGATTACCTCGATCCCGGCCGCTCGCGCGCCCGAGGCGAACTCGCGCACCTTGTCCGGCGTCCGATGGGCGGACATGACGTGCGACTCGAACGGGACCCCCAGCTTCGCCAGCAGGTCGAGGCACTCCTGCATGACCGGCGCGTCGGACTTCGACCCCATGACCACGGCGACGAGGGAGGTGGGCATATCAGTCGGCGTAGAAGTGCGGACGTAGCTGGGACAGGGGACGGAAGCCAAGGCTGCCCAAAGCGCCGCTAACTTGATCCGGAGGCAACGGCAGCCTTGATGTCACCCAGAGCCCTTCGCCTTCGCTCAGGACAGGCTCCGCGAAGGGTCTGGCCCCTCCCGCCTGAGGCGGGCGAGATGCTTCGCTAGCGCTCAGCATGACAGTGGGCGCCGCCCTCCCTAGCACTAAGTTGCATGGGCATAGGTCCGTGATGACCTCTCGTCCCGACAGCCGCCGTAGGCTAGGCGACACGGCTGGCGAGCTCAATCGTCACCAGGACGTCGGGTTGGGTGCCAAACCGAAGTCAGCGAGGTCTTCGTCTTCCAGGTGCAGCGACACTGCTTCTTGAAGGTTCTGGATTGTCTCGTCAATCGTTTTGCCCTGGGTCACGACGCTGATCTCAAGACATTCAGCGATGTACTGGGACTCGCCCTTGTGGATGAACGCTTTGATCGTCTGCTGCATGCCCCGAGTGTACCAGACGCCCGCGCTACCTTCCCTCCGCCACTGCGGCCGCGGTCTCGGCCGCGCCGATGTCGCGCCGGTAGTGCCTGCCGGCGAAGCGGACGCGCGCCACGTTTCGATAGGCCTTCTCGCGCGCCTCATCGAGCGTCGGGCCGCTGGCGACGATGGTGAGCACCCGGCCTCCCGCCGTGACGAGCGTCCCATCATCCGCCCGGCGCGTCCCGGCGTGGAAGGCGAGGACGCCGGCGTCGAGATCGTCGAGGCCCTCGATGGGCAGGCCGGTCTCATACTCGCCGGGGTAGCCGCCGGACGCGACGACGACGCCGACGCACGCCTCGTCCGACCAGCGCAGGTCGACCTCGTGCAGGCGATCGTTGGCTACCGCCCACATCGCTTCGAGCAGGTCCGACTGCATCCGGGGCAGGAGCACCTGCGCCTCCGGGTCGCCCAGGCGGCAGTTGAACTCGATCACCATCGGCCCATCGTCAGTCACCATCAGGCCGGGGTAGAGCACCCCGCGGTAGGGACGCCCTTCGCTGGCCATGGCGCGCACGGCCGCCTCCGTCACATCGCTTCGGACAGCCTGCGCCACGGATTCGTCCAGCCAGCCGGGCGGGCTGTAGGCGCCCATGCCGCCGGTGTTCGGGCCCCGCCCGCCGTCGAAGACGGCCTTGTAATCGCACGAGAACGGCATGTGGGCCACCGTCCGGCCGTCCGTGAGAGCATGCGCGCTGACTTCGCGGCCCGAAAGCCGCCGCTCGATCACCACGCGGTCGCCGGCGGCGCCGAACTCGCGCTGGCTCAGGACGAGGTCGACCGCTTCCAGCGCCTCGCCGGTCGAGCTGGTCACGATCGCCCCCTTGCCGCGCGCCAAGCCGTCCGCTTTGACGACGAACGGCCCGTCGTGCTCCTCAACGTACGCCCGCGTAGCAGCGACATCGGCGAAGACGGCGAACGGCGACGTCGAGATGTGGTACCGCGCCATCAGCTCCTTCGCGAACGCCTTCGACCACTCGATCTCGGCTGCGACGCGCGTTGGCCCGAACGCAGCGATCCCCTCGACCGTCAGCCGGTCGACGATGCCGGCGGCGAGCGGGTCTTCGTTGCCGATGACGACGAGATCGACGCGATGCTCGCGGCAGGCCGCGACGAAGGCGTCGAAGTCACCGCCCGCCAGCGCTAGGTTCGTCCCTAGCTCGGCGGCCCCTGGGTTGCCCGGCGCAACGAATAGCTCGGCCAGCCGCGGCGATTGGCGTAGTTTCCAGGCGAGCGCATGCTCGCGAGCGCCTGATCCGATGAGGAGGACGTTCACGCCTGGCTCAAGTGCCGGACCCAGCCGAACTCATGCCGAACTGACTGATAGAGCGGCCTGTCGGCCGTCCAGAGGTCGCAGCCTTCAGCTTCGGCGGCGGCGAGGTAGTGGGCGTCGTAGGCGCGCGAGTGGCCGAAACGCGAGGCCAGGTCGTAGGCCCGCCGATACAGGCGGGGCTGCTCCACACGTCTGATGCCCAAACGCAGAAACAGCGACAGGACGTCGCCGGCGTCATTCTCCTCCAAGACACCCTGATGCACCTTGTGGCGGAGGACCGACACCACCTCAGAAAAGAGCAGCCCCGGGCCGACCAGCTCGAGGCCGTCTGCCAGCCAGCCGTCCACGAGGTCGTAGACCTGGGGGTCGAGCTGCTGAGGTATCAGCCAACGCAGGAGCACGCTGGCGTCGACGCAGACGGGCACCGGCTTAGCGCAGGCCCTCTCGGGCCTCTTCCAGCCAGCCGCTCACCTCCAGGTAACCGTACTTCGCTGCCAGTCTTGCCCGCAGCGCTTGTAGTTCTGCTACCACGGCCTTCCTCTCTTCCATTGCCGGCACCTCCACTCTTGTTGACTTGAACGTGGCCAGCGCGGTGGCAGGGACAAACCACTGGTTCCCTGCCCGGTACCCGACCAGTGCGCCGTCCCTCAGGTAACGGCGCACCTGCTCAGTTGAGCGTCCAAGGTAGGTTGCCGTCTCTGCGACGCTGAGTTCGCCCTCTCCGGCCCCTCCGGTCTGCTGAGGAGCCGGCTCGGCGCCAGGCTGGCGAACCCCGTATTTCGCCCTGCGCTTCTTCATGTTGTTGTTGACAACTTTAGCATGGCCCGGGACGCTTTGTCAAGCCATGAGGCGCAGTTCATCCCTGCCCGGTCCGGTTGGTGCGAGTGTCCTTCAACGGCGGTGAGCAGGTCCACGCTTCCGGAGGTCGTCGACTGAGGCGTGGTATGCTGTCGGTGGGAGGCGTCCGATTCCACGACTGCACAGCACCAAGCGCGAGCGGGAGCGCGCCTACCTGGTCGGCGTGGAGACGCGCCGCGGGCGAGGCCCTGACGAGGCGTGGGCCGAGGAGAGCTCCCTCGACGAGCTCGCGCAGCTCGTTCGCACCGCCGGCGGGACCGTCGTTCACCGGGCCGTGCAGAAGCTTGGCCGGCCGCATCAGGCCACCTACGTCGGCAAAGGTAAACTGGCGGAGATCGTCGCCGAGCGCGAACCCATCGACTACACCCTCGTCGTGTTCGATGACGAGCTCTCGCCCGCGCAGCAGCGCAACCTGGAGCGCGAGCTCAAGGTGAAGGTGCTGGACCGCACGGCTCTGATCATCGACATCTTCGCGATGCGCGCCCTCACCCGCGAAGGCCGGCTCCAGGTCGAGCTGGCGCAGGCCCAGTACCTCCTGCCCCGCTTGGCCGGTCAGTGGAGCCACCTGGAGCGGATCGGCGGCAGCGGCGCTCAGGGTTCGATCGGCATGCGCGGCCCCGGCGAGACGCAGCTCGAGACCGACCGCCGCCTCGTCCGCGACCGGATCGCCCGCCTCAAGCGCGAAATCGAGGGCGTCCGCCGCCAGCGCTCCCTCTACCGCCGCCGTCGCGCGCGCTCGGGCGTGCCAGTCGTCGCACTCGTCGGCTACACCAACGCTGGCAAGAGCACGCTCATGCGCGCCCTCACCCGGGCCGACGTGCTGGTCGAGGACAAGCTCTTCGCCACGCTCGATCCGGTCACCCGGCGCATCGCGCTGCCGCCGGACGAGAGCAACGGGGCACCCCGCCCGGCGCTCCTCACCGATACCGTTGGCTTCATCCAGAAGCTGCCGACCCAGCTCATCGCCGCCTTTCGGGCGACGCTGGAGGAGCTGGAAGAGGCCGAGCTGCTCCTGCACGTCGTCGACATCACCCATCCCAATGCCGCCTACCAGAGCCAGGTCGTCGACGACACGCTGGACGAACTGGGCCTGGCGGGCAAGCCGCGCGTCACGGCGTTTAACAAAGTCGATCGTCTCGCTGCCGGCGACGGCGAGGCGCCGGCGCGGATCGACGAGCTAGCAGCGGCAGCGCCGGCGCTCACCGAGCACTGGCCCGCCGCCGTCCTCATCTCGGCCGAGCGCAGCTGGGGCCTCGACGAGCTGCGCTCCCGCATCTCGATGGCGCTCCGCCGGGTCGAAGAGCACGCGCCGCCCCCACCCGCGCCGCGCGACGCCTGGGCCACCGCCGCCGGACTCGTCGAGCGCTAGTCAGATCGCCAGCCGCCGCGCCGTCTCCGCCACGCGGCGACCCAGCGCCCGCGCCTGCTCGCGGTCGTCGTCGGTCACCTCGCCATGCGCCGTCGCACCGTAGTAGGAGCCGGAGCGGCGCATGCGTTCGCTCCAGGGCAGGCCGACGAACACCATCCCGTGCGACAGGATCAGGTGCGCGAGCTGCAGCAGCGTCGCCTCGGTGCCGCCGGAGCGCGACCAGCCGGCGGTGAAGCAGCCGCCGGCCTTGCCTGCCAGCTCGCCCGTCTCCCACAGGTCGCCGCTCTGGTCGAACCACTCCTTCAGCTTGCCGGTCATGCCGCTCCAGTTGGGCGAGCCGATGATCAGGGCGTCGATCTGCAGCAGCTCCGCGGGGTCGGCGTCGTCGAGGCGCCGGTAGCGCAGCTCGACGCCTTCGACGGAGCGCGCGCCTTCGGCCACCTCCTCGGCGAGCTGCTCCGTGAGCCCGCCGCGCGAATCGTAGAGCAGCAGCACCCGAACGTTTCCCATCACGCCATGCTGCCACGCGTGCGTGATCCGGCGCAACTGCCTACTGATGCGTTACGATGGCCGTCGTGAACCTCATCCACCGCTGGTACTGCCGCTCCGAGGGCTGGCGGCGGGGCCTCCAGGGTCAGCTCATGCCCTGGGCGCTCGAGGGCATCGAGCTGGGCGACGACCTACTGGAGATCGGCCCCGGTCCCGGCCTGAGCACCGACTGGCTGCGGACGCGGGTTGCCCGCCTGACGGCAATCGAGATCGACCAGGCGCTTGCCGCGTCGCTGCGCGAGCGGATGGCCGAGACGAACGCGCGCGTCGAGCTGGGCGACGCGACCGCCATGCCTTTCGCCGACGGGTCGTTCAGCGTCGCCGTCTGCTTCACCATGCTCCACCACGTGCCCTCACCAGCGCTGCAGGACCGCCTCTTCGTCGAGGCGTGCCGCGTGCTACGGCCGGGCGGCGTCTTCGCCGGCTCGGACAGCATCCCGAACCTGCGCTGGAACCTCTTCCACCTCTTCGACACGCGCGTGCCCGTTGATCCGAACACGCTGGCCGGGCGTCTCGAAGCCGCGGGGTTCGAGCACATCGACGTCCGAGCCGTGCGCTCGACCTCTCGCTTTCGGGCGCGCAAGCCGTTCTGAGAAGCATCGAGGCCCTCCGAGAGGAGGGTCGTGTTGCGCCTTTCGCGTCCGGTGGTCTAGCGGGGTGCCGAAAAATTCTCAGGAACCAATCTCTCTCTTCCCACCCACCCGCCCTGAGAAGTTTGTTTGAATCTGGGGGACACCCCCCGGCAGAGGGGCTGCGCCGCTCTGCACTCCCCCTTGGTCAGCAGCCTGCTAGTCGCCCAGGGTGGTGGGATAGCCGAGGGCCCGCATCTCTTCGACGTATTCGGAGCGCCAGGCGGCGTCCGGGATGCGCAGCGCGCGCTCGCGGAACCAGCGGTGGTAGGTGAGGTACTCGTCCTCCAGGCGGCGGCGCGCCTCGTCCTCCTCCGCGAAGACGTCTGGCGCGAACTCCTCCAGCCGCTTGTCGACGTCCTGCGGCGGTACGTCCAGGTCCTCCTGCCAGTACTCCGCGAGGTAGTCCAGGTACTCCTCCAGGTCCTTGCGGCAGTCGTTCATGAGCATGGTCATGAGGGTCTCTTGATCGACGCGCCGCGCCCGAACTCCCAGCTCCTTCGCGCAGCCGGCGCAGAGGACCACCAGCTTGCGGGCGTCGCAGTCCTCCTTGCGGGTGCAGAACTGGCAGCGGGGCGCGTACTCAGTGCCCCAGGGCTCGCGAGTGTAGCCCGTAACGATATCGTCGCTGAACGCGCCACAGCGGGGGCACGACATCCTGTCGGCTAGGATCTCGTCGATGGTCTTGTCCCAGTCGATCTGCATGGGCGGCCGTCCTCCCCCGAGTGGAACTGGCACTCTCTATGATACCGGCTGGAGTTGCCCTGTCAAACACCGGCGGGCCGGTAGTGGAGCCGCCCGCTTAACCCCGGAGGGCCGCCTGCCGATGATCCCAGAGGGTACCTATCGATGAGTGAGGAAGGCCCGGTGGAGCAGCAGCCGGGGGTCGTCCCGGTCGTCGGCCCGCCAGAATCAGGATCCGACTGGCGACGTTCGTCGCTCCGGCTGAGCGTCGCGCTGGTCGCCATCGCGCTCGTCGTAGCCGGTCTCGTTTGGGTGACGTTCCGGCCGCCGGCGCCGCTGATGGGGGCGCTGACCCTCCTCGCGGCTATCGCCGTCGCCTGTCTCCCCTTCGTCCTCGGACCGGCCGCCAGCGCCCAGCGCTCCACCGGCGGGGAGGAAGCTCCTCCCGGTGAAGCCGGGCGATCGAAAAAGGACTCAGAGCTCGACACGCTGCCTACCGACGCCCTCACCGGCCTCCCGACGTTCCAGCCGTTCTCGCAGCGCCTTCTGGAGGAGTTCCGGCTGGTGAAGGCGACGGGCGGCGGGCTGGCGCTGGTGTTAGTCGACATCAATCATCTGGCTCGGGTCAACGACCACTTCGGTACGGAGGCCGGCGACGAGGTGCTCCGCCACCTCACGCGCTGCCTCATGGCTACGAAACGCGGGAACGATGTCCTGGCCCGCATGGGCGACGATGAGTTCGCGCTCCTGCTGGTCGACTGCGATGGCCAGGGAGCGCGCGCCTTCATCGAACGCCTAAACGAGTGGCTGGCCCGCGAGCCGGCGACGGCGAACATGGCGAAGAAAAAGACGGCCTCCATCTGGGTCGGCATCTGCGCGGGCATGGCCTGCGCGGATGGTTCGATGCTGGACACCGACGAGCTGCTCACGGCGGCCGTCGAGGACCTGAACGCCGCCCAGCAGGCGCGCGACCGGCGACGCCAGCGCTGGGAGCGGGCGGCCTGATCTACAGGCCCATTACCGCTTAGGTTAGAATCTCATCGGCGGCGGCGGCCGCAGCCCCCAATAACCCGTCAAACTCGAAACACAAACTGACAGTTCAGCGCCGGTTCACGCCCGCCTTCGTTGACACCTGCTGTTAGTTGACATAGAAGGAAGGTGACTGGCCCTGCCACTGCCCCGGGGTGGAATCGGCCAGGACATAATTCCAGGGAAGGAGGATAGGAGCATGAAGCTTGTTTGGACCGGCCTGGCGGTGGCGCTGCTGGTGGCGACAGCGGTGGCGCCCTACGCGCCCAGCATCTTGGGACGCCGCTGGTAGCGCGCAGCGCGTACATTCACCAGACGAGAAGGGGAGGCCGCTCGCGGCCTCCCCTTCGTTCTCGCCATCTTCGGGCGGGGCTTACGCGGCGGCCTGTTCGTGCTCGCGCGCGTCCTCCTCGTGCGACCGGTTTCGCTCGATCACGATCTCGTCGAACACCTCAAGGAACGCCTGCACCACTCGTGGGTCGAACTGGGTTCCGCTGTTACGGATCACCTCCCAGCGCGCCAGCTCGGGCCGCATCGCCTGGCGGTACGGCCGGTCGGAGGTCATCGCGTCGAACGCGTCGGCGATGGCGAAGATGCGCGCGCCCAGCGGCACGTCCTCGCGCGCCAGGCCGCGCGGGTAGCCTTTGCCGTCGTACCGCTCGTGGTGGCAATGGACGATCTCCGCCGCCCCCGTCAGGAATGGGATGTCGTGGAGCATGTCGTGCCCGATGTCCGGGTGGCGTTTCATGAAGCCCCACTCGTCGGGCGTGAGCGGGCCCGGCTTGTGGAGGATCGCATCGGCGACGCCGATCTTGCCCACGTCATGCAGAAGAGCGCCCCGCTGCATGTCGACCCACTCTTGCGTCCCTTCCTCGATGCCCATGCTGTCGGCCATCATCATCATGTACTTCGTCACCCGGAGCGAGTGGCCCTTCGTCTCCCGGTCGCGCGCGTCCAGCGCCAGCACCAGCGCTTCCAACGTGCCGTCGTACGTCTCGCTGAGCTGGCGGGTTATCTGCATGATGTCGTTGTACGCCGCTTTTAACTCGACGTTCTTCTGCTTCAGCTCCAGCACCGAGCCCTCGGTCTTCGCCACGTACTCGTGAATCGCGAAGCGCATCATGAGCGGCGGCGCCACGAACGCCAGAATGCCCGCCATGCCGATCGCCATGTGCGCGGCCGCCAGCGCAAGGCCGAGCAGCCCGAAGACCAGGTAGTAGGGGAAGAGCCAACGGTCCAGCTCATCCCAGACCGCTAGCCAGCTCTGACGGGTCGCCAGGCTCACGGCCGTGTCCACCAGCGCCACGTTGACCCCGTAGTTGACCACGCTGGCCATCGCGGCGACGATCGCCCACCAGACGTTCACGTCTTCGCCGCTGCCGGCGAGCGCATGGAAGAGCAGCGCCGTGGCGACGTTCGCCAGCGTGTAGCTGCCGACGTTGAACAGGCGCCGGTACCACGGGCTGGGCGTGAACGCCTCCGCCGCGAGCACGACGATCGGCGCGGCGATGACGATGGCGGGCGCCCCGTACAGGATGGCGATGGCGATCAGCGCCACGACGCCGACGGAAACGTTCGTGTCCCGGTAGATGCGGATGCCCACCCGCTCGAAGACGATGGCGAGGAGGGTGAGGGCGCCCAGCGCCGGCCAGTCGATGCCGGAGAGGTCGCGCGCGAAGAGCCAGATCAGCCCGCCGGCCACCACCGTGACGCCGGCGATGTAGAAGCGCACCGGCCAGGAAATCTGGTCCGCCTCCGGACCGATGGCCACCTCCGGCGCCGGGCCGCCCGGCGGGCTCGCGTTGTCATTTCCGTCGGCGAGGCTGGCCAGGTGGCCGGGATCGGTCGCTGGCACAGCGGCGAGTGGCGGTCTACTCTGCCTATCGAGCATAGCGCGGCCCCCGGGAACGCCGGCGGCGAAGCCTTCCGTAGAGTTATCGACAGATTCAGACTGCCGGGAGAGGGGCCTGGCTGGAAGAGCTACGCTGCCTCCACGAGGATGCGGGAGAGGCGCTGCCGGAGCTGCCCTAGGATCCGCTTGTGGAGCTGGCACACCCGCGATTCAGACAGGCCCAGCAGGTTACCTACCTCGTGAAAGGGCCGCGACTCGCTGTAGCGCAGGTGGAGGATGGCGCGGTCGCGCTCGTTGAGCTGGTCGATCGCCTGGCGCAGCATCGCCAATGCGGCGCGGTGCTCCGCGGCGACGGCCGGGTTGCCCATCTCGTCGTCATCCGCCGGGTCAAAGCCCGTTCCGCCGCCGTTGCCTCGCTCTTGGAGCACCCGCTCCAGCGAGACGAAGCGCGACGCGGCGTGCTTCTGGATCTCCTGCACCTCGGCGGCGCTGGTGCCCAACTTCAGCGCCAGCTCCCTGCGCGTGGGCCAGCGGCCGAACTGCGCAGCTAGCGCCTGGGCCGCCTGATCCACCTCGCGCGTGCTGCGGCGCAGCGAGCGGGGCAGCGGGTCCTGGCGCCGGATGGCGTCCAGTACGGAGCCCCGGATGCGGCGCACGGCGAAGCTGGCAAAGCTGGTGCCTCGCTCCGAGTCGAACGAGTCGACCGCCTGGATCAGCCCTTCTACGCCGTAGCTCATCGCGTCCTCGCGGTCGAGGCCCATCGTGCGGTTGTGGTCGACGGAGAGGCGTCTCACCACGAAGCCCACCAGGGGCATGTGTCGCATGATCATCTCGTCGCGTACTGACATCGGGCGCCTCCTTTGGCCTTGCTGGCCGTGGCGGCGCCGACTGGTGCGGCGGCACGGGGTTCGCGACAGGGGAGGGTGGGGGGTGTCGAGTGATTCGGCAGCCCGGCGACCCTAACTCCTGTGGAGCGGTAGGCCCGTGGCTTTGCGCCCCCCTCTTTCGAGGGGTTTGCCCTTGTCGGCGCCTCGGTCTTCAGTTGTGAGGCGCTCCGTGCCTGCGGCAGGCGAGCCTGCCGGCGGGGTCGCAAGCGGACCGGCGCCCATGCTTGGGCTACCAGAGCACTAACGCCGCCAGGGGCCGGGTGTTACAGACAATTCAAGGGAATCTTTGAATCGGAGGTGGCAGCAGGGAACCTTGGAACTTTGAACCCTGGAACCGGGCGCGGTGAGTGATGTCGCCGGTTCCGTCGCTCTGATGTTCCGAGGTTCCGCGTCAGGCTTGACACCGCCAGCCTCGCTTTCTACGATCAAGCTGCCTGCTTGGTGGGGTGCCGAGAGGGGAGGAACCGCTTGGGCTTCGTCCGTCAGGTCGCAGCGCTGCTTTTCATCATCGCCCTGCCCGTCGCCTTCGTTACCACCAACGTCCGCGTCGCCGTCAACGAACCCCGCCTCTACGAGTACTCGATCGACCACCACGACGCGGTGAAGACCACGGGAATCGAGCGCGAGGAGCTACTGCGTGGCAGCGACGAGCTGCGCGGCTACTTCAACAGCGACGAGACGGCGCTGGCCGTCCAGGTGAGCCAGGACGGCCAGCAGGCGCCCCTGTTCACCCCGCGCGAGACGCAGCACCTGCAAGACGTGAAGACGCTCTTTCGGCAAAGCTTCCGAGTCCAGGAAGCCGCCGTGATCTTCGTGCTGGCTTATGTCGTCGCCGTCTTCATCTGGGCGCAGGAGGTAAGCTTGCGCGCGCTGGCGGGTCAGGTGCTGACCTCGGCGCTGGTGGGGCTGGCGGTCATCGGCGTGGTGGGCGCTTTGGCCGTCACCGGCTTCGACCAGTCGTTCGAGCAGTTCCACCAGATCGCCTTCGACAACGACCTCTGGCGCCTCGATCCCGACCGCGACCGGCTGATCCAGATGTTCCCGGAGGCGTTCTGGCGCGATGTGAGCGTCTGGATCGGCTTGGCGACGATGGCCGAGCTGGCGCTCGCCGGCCTGCTCTCAGCCGTGTATTTGGGCCTGACGCGACGCTCGCCGGTCCGCCTCGCTCCGGCCGGCGGCGCTGCGTAAGCGGCGACGCCGTAGCGGCGACCTTCAGGTCGCCACGTCGCGCGGATGAGGGTCGTAGCGGCGACCTTCAGGTCGCCACGTCGCGCACGGACGAGGTCAGTGGCCGGAGCAGGCGCAGGCGCCGCCGGCGCATCCGCCGCACCCGCCCCCGCCATTGCTAACCGCGACCGAGCCGCCTTCGCCCCGCACACGCGCCGAAAACACCGAGACGACTCGCTGGCCACCCCGATGCCCCTGCGGACACGGCGCCGGTTCCGAGGAGCGGCTCATCGGCCGGAGCCGCTCGAACGTCCCGGAGCAAGAGCGGCAGTAGTACTCGTAGAGTGGCATAGCGTTCGGCTCCTTCAAGAGATCCGTCAATCCTCATGGTAGAGTCAGGCCGAATGGCCCGTCAATAGGGGCCGGCGCGGCCGCTACCCTGATATCGGAGGGAGGTAAGGAGGAGAAGCATGACCGCGCGATTCGTCCCCGCCGCGCTGGTGGTGCTGGCAGCGACCGCCCTTGCCGGCATGGTGATCTTCGCGACCTCCATGATGGGGATGGGTGGCGGCCACATGCGCTGGAGCGGCGGCGGCAGCGACCCCGCTCGAGAGGCGGCGGTCGCCGCCGTCACGGACGTGCGCATCGAAGACTTTGCCTTCTCGCCCGCGAACATCGTCGTCGATCTCGGCGCGACCGTCACCTGGACGAACGAGGACCGTGCCGGCCACACGGTGACGAGCGATGACGGTGGCGTGCTCGACAGCGCGCTGCTCGACGACGGCGAGGCGTTCCGCTACACGTTCGATACGCCCGGCGAGTACGCGTACCACTGCGAACCGCACCCGAATATGCGCGGCCTGGTGACGGTGCGGCCCGGCGGGTGAGCCCCCGCGAACCAGGAGACGAAGAGGCGAGGCTCGGCGCCTCCCTGGTTCCGAGCAGCCTGCTGAAAGACTCTCAGGAACCAGCGTCTTTCTTCCCACCCACCGCCCTGAGAGGTTTGTTTGAATCTGGGGGACACCCTCAGACCCCCGGCCCTTCGCTTCCGCTCAGGGCAGGCGCCAGGGCTGCGCCCCTCTGCACCCCGCTAGCTCTGGTTGCTTGTTCCTCGTTCCTACTCCAGGTAGTCCTTGAGCTTCTTGCTCCGCGAGGGGTGGCGCAGCTTGCGCAGGGCCTTCGCCTCGATCTGGCGGATGCGCTCGCGGGTGACCTCGAACTCGCGCCCGACCTCCTCCAGCGTGCGGCTGCGCCCGTCCTCCAGCCCGAAGCGGAGCGCCAACACCTTGCGCTCGCGGAAGGTGAGGCTGTTCAGCACGTCGATCACCTGCTCCTTGAGGAGCTGGTGGGACGCCGCCTCGGCGGGCGCGAGGGCGGCTTCGTCGGGGAGGAAGTCGCCTAGGTGGCTATCGTCCTCTTCGCCGATCGGCGTCTCGAGCGAGACCGGCTCCTGCGAGACCTTCATGATTTCGCGGACCCGCTCCGGCGTGATCTCCATCCCGCGGCCGATCTCTTCGCTGGTCGGCTCGCGGCCGTATTCCTGGATCAGCTTACGGCTGACCCGCACGAGCTTGTTGATCGTCTCGACCATGTGGACGGGGATGCGGATGGTGCGGGCCTGGTCGGCGATGGCGCGGGTGATCGCCTGCCGGATCCACCAGGTCGCGTAGGTGCTGAACTTGTAGCCCTTGCGGTAGTCGAACTTCTCGACGGCGCGGATGAGACCGATGTTCCCTTCCTGGATGAGGTCGAGGAGCGACATGCCCCGCCCGATGTACTTCTTGGCCACGCTCACCACCAGGCGCAGGTTCGCCTCCGTGAGCTGCCGCTCGGCCTGATAGCCGTCTTCCTCGATGAGCTCGAAATGATGACGGAGGAAGCGATCGCGCAGGGAGAGCGCGGCGACGCGCTCCCAGGGCGGCGGGAGCAGGAAGCGCTCGCCGCCGACCGCCTCTGCGGCCTGCGAGAGCAGCTCAGGGGTGAGCAAGTGTGTGAGCACGGAGAGGCGCACGACGGAGGCCTCGACTTGCTCTAGCTGGCAGCGCTGCGCCCTGGCGATGGTCTCCGTCATCTGCGGGTCGAGCTCGCCGTCGACGGCGGTGCGGAACGCCTCGTTCGCCACCAGCTCGGCCAGGGGGCTTTTCTTCACGCCCAGGTACCGGGTGACCGCGTTCAGGGTGCGCTTCTCGTTGTCAAGCTGCTGAAGCAGGCTGAAGAGGATCTGTCCGCCGGTCGGCGGCTGCCCGTGGTTGGTGACCCAGCGCTGCTCGATGGCCTGGACCTGCTTGCTTTCCTCCATTTGGCGCGCCAGCCGCCTCTCGTCCTTCCCCGAAAGGAGGTAGACCCGGCCGATCTCGCGCAGGTACATTCGGACGGGATCGTCGATCCCCTCCTGCGCCTCCAGCTCAGCCTCTTCCTCCGGCTCGGTTCCTTCGTCCTCCTCCTCCTTGGGGATCTCAGGTTGCCACACGACGCCAGCGGCCGGCTTATCGGCCTCGGCCAGGCGAGTGTTCAGCACCGCCACGCTCTCGGCGAGCCGCGCGTACGCCTCGTCGAGGTCGTCGGGGACGGTGGCCGTGATGGAGGCGGGGCCGGAGCCCTCGCGGTCTCCGCGGCGCAGGTGGGCAGGCGGGGTCGTCTCGTCGTCGTGCCTGCTCATGATGTGGCCTCTTCCCGTGGGGGCGTCGGGCTGTCGTGTTGCTGGGCGCCTCGCCGCGCTTCGTGAAGGCGATGGCCCCTCTCCATATCGTCGACGAGGGCAGCGGCGAGCTGTTGCCGGTGAGAGGCGTCGTCGGGGCCCGCGCCGCGGTCGCCCCCCTCCCAGAGTAAGTGCGCTTCTTCCACGGCAGCGCCCATCTCCTCTCGCGCCTCGGGGTCGGCCAGTTGCGACGCGCTCGCCTGCTTGGCCGCCAACAGTCTACGGATTTCGATCCGGCGGACGCAATCGCGAAGGGCGTCCTGCAGCGGGGCGCCCTCTAGCACCGGCAGGTCCCGCGCCAGGATCCGATCGAGGTGGGGGTGCACTTCTTCGGGCAGCGCGTCGCGGAGGGTGTCGAGGTCGGGCGAGTCACGCCAGGCGGCAAAGATGGCGCGGTGTTCGCCGAAGAGGAGCAACTCGGGCGAGAAGTCGACACCCTGCGCGCGCAGCTCCGGATGCCGCAGGAGCAGCGCCAGGCAGAACTCCTCCGCCGGCTCGCGCGGGAGCGAGCGCTCCGGCGCGGCCTCGGGGATGGCTGCGCCCCGGCGCCCCGGCCGCGCTGGCGGACGCCGGAGTTGCGTCCGGACGACCCCCTCGTCGACCTGTGCCAGCCGCGCGAGCCGCTGGATGTAATGCGCGCGGTAGACCGGCTCATCGATGAGCCGGAGGACGGGCAGCAGCTCCTGCAGCAGCTCGGCGCGCTCGCCGGGCTGCGCCAGGTCGCGGCGAGAGGCGGCGGTTTCGAAGACGTGGTCCGTGAAGGGTCGCGCCGCGCCGACCGCCGCGTCCCAGGCCGAACGGTCGGCGCGGATCATCTCGTCCGGGTCTTTGCCCAGGAGGGGGACGACGGAGAAGGTCACCGAGGCGCGCTTCAGCGCGTCCCGCGACCACTCCTGGGCCTTCTGGGCGAATGCTTCTTCGTCCATCGCGCCCGGGTGGGCTGATTCTGCTCCGGCTCGCACCGCGCCCGCCGCGCCACCTTCCTGGAGCGCGCGCAAGGTCGCCTCCATGCCTGCGGCGTCCGCGTCGAGCGCCAGCAGGACGCGCGCGCGCAGCCGCTCCAGCGCCCGGATCTGACGTTCAGTGAGGGCGGTACCCATGGAGGCGACGACATTGGCAATCCCGTGCTGGTGGGCGGCGATAGCGTCCATGTACCCCTCGACAACGATGGCGGTCCGTTCGCGCCGGATCGCCGCCTTGGCCCGATCCATCGCGAAGAGCAATCCGCTCTTATCGAACACCGGCGATTGCGGCGTGTTGATGTACTTGGCGCCGGTCTGCTCCTCCGCGCCGCCTTCCCCCGAAGCGAGCATTCGCGCGCCGAACCCGACGACCCGCCCGCGTTCGTCGCGGATCGGGAACATCAGGCGGCCCCGGAAGCGGTCGTAGCCGCCGCGATCGCTCTCGACGAGGAGGCCGGCCGCCAGGAGCTCTTCGTTCGTGAAGCTACGTTCGTTGAGGTGGTGCGTCAGCGCATCCCAGGAGTCGAGGCTGTAGCCGAGCTGGAACGCTTCGATCGTCTCGGCGTCCAGACCGCGTTCGCCCAGGTAGTCGCGGGCGCCCCGCGCGGCCTTGGAGGTGAGCAGCAGATGGTGGAAGCAGGCGGCGGCGGCCTCGTTGGCCTGGTAGAGACGCTGGTGGCGTTCGTCCTCGCGGCGGTCGCCCGTTCCGCCGAGGGTGACGCCGGCGCGCTGGGCGAGGATGCGCAGCGCCTCGCCGAACTCCACTCCCTCGCACTTCAT
>Ga0247727_10005995_pt1 | contig 24141 bp, 16 predicted proteins | sample WisWelCaveWW1625_FD_202498 | JGI IMG/M metagenome (GOLD analysis project Ga0247727, IMG submission 202498) | Biofilm microbial communities from Wishing Well Cave, Virginia, United States - WW16-25 | ecosystem: Environmental > Aquatic > Deep subsurface > Groundwater > Cave microbial mat | place... | reverse complement strand
TGCGCGGACGAGGAGGTGTCCGTGGACGAGCTCCACGAGCTCGTCCGGGCGGCGTATCCCTTCTCCGACCTCTCCCGGACGCAGCTCGAGAACGTCCTCGACATGCTCGCCGGCCGCTACCCCTCGGACGAGTTCGCGGAGCTCCGGCCGCGGATCGTCTGGGACCGGACGGCGGGTGTCATACGCGGTCGCATGGGGGCGCGGCGGCTCGCGGTCACGAACGCGGGGACGATCCCCGACCGAGGTCTCTTCGGCGTCCACCTAGTCGACGGCGGCGGGCGCGTCGGCGAGCTCGACGAGGAGATGGTGTACGAGGCACGCGACGGCCAGACCTTTCTGCTCGGCGCCTCGACGTGGCGGATCGAGGAGATCACGCGTGATCGCGTGCTCGTCTCGCCGGCTCCGGGTGTGCCGGGTGTCGCTCCGTTCTGGAAGGGTGAGGGCGTCGGCCGTCCCGCGGAGCTCGGCGAGCGGATCGGGAGGGCGACTCGAGAGATCGTCGCTTCGAGCGACGACGACGCGAGCCGCCTGTTAACGGGCACGTATCACCTCGACGAGCGCGCCGCTCGCAATCTCCTCGCGTTCCTGCGTGAGCAGGAACGCGTTACAGGCGTCGTTCCCTCCGATCGGTCGGTCGTCGTCGAGCGCTTCCGCGACGAGATCGGCGACTGGCGCGTGTGCGTGCTCACGCCGTTCGGCGCCCGTGTTCACGCGCCCTGGGCGATGGCGCTCGGCGCGCGGCTGCGCGACACGCTCGACATCGACGCGCAGTCGCTCTGGTCGGACGACGGGATCGCGCTCCACTTTCCCGACTCGGACGTTCCACCGCCTGTGTCCGACCTGGTGCTCGACCCGGACGAGATCGAGGATCTCGTCGTGCAGGAGCTGGCGTCGTCGGCGCTCTTCGGCGCTCGCTTCCGCGAGAGCGCGGCGCGCGCGCTCCTCATCCCGCGCCGCCGGCCGGGCCAGCGGACGCCGCTCTGGCAGCAGCGGCTGAAGGCGCAGAGCCTGCTGCAGGTCGCCAGGCGCTATCCGCAGTTCCCGATCGTGCTCGAGACCTACCGCGAATGCCTCCAGGACGTCTTCGACCTGCCCGCGCTACGGAAGATCCTGCGCGGGATCTCCACGCGGGAGCTCGACCTCGTCGAGGTGGAGACCCTTTCGGCGTCGCCGTTCGCATCGTCGCTCCTGTTCGAGTACGTGGCGACGTACATGTACGAGGACGACACGCCACCGGAGGAGAGGCGCGCTCAGGCGCTCTCGCTCGATCGCGAGCTCCTCCGCGAGCTGATGGGGATCGAGGAGCTCCGAGAGCTCCTCGACCGCGGCGCCATCGAGCAGGTCTCAGAGGCGCTGCGGCCGTCGCCGCGCAACGCCGACGAGCTCCACGATCTCCTCCGGCGGGCCGGGCCGCTTCTCGCAGGCGAATTCGACCCGGGATTCGCGGAGACGCTTGTGCGCGAGCGGCGGGCGATACGTGTTCGGCTGGGTGACCGCGAGCTTTTCGTCGCCGCCGAGGACGCGGGGCTCGTACGCGACGCGTTCGGTGCCGTCCCACCCGGTGGGGTGCCGAATGTGTTCCTGGAGCCTGTCGTCGACCCGCTGCGAGCACTCCTCGTGCGCTACGCGAAGACCCACGGCCCCTTCACCACCGTGGAGGTCTCGGGACGCTTCGGGCTCGACCCAGCAGGGATCGAGACCGAGCTGGAGGCCCTGGAGCGAGACGAGGAGCTCGTCCGCGGCGAGTTGCGACCCGGCGGCACCGAGCGCGAGTGGTGCGACCCGGACGTCCTCCGCCGCATCCGCCGGGCGACGCTCGCCGTGTTGCGGCGCGAGGTCGAGCCCGCCGACCAGGCCGCGCTCGGCCGCTTCCTCCCCTCGTGGTACGGGATCGGCCGCCGGCAGACATTACGGGAGGCGCTCGTGCCCCTGCAGGCGGTCGCGCTTCCGGTCTCACTCTGGGAGAGCGACGTGCTGCCGCGCCGCGTGCCGGGCTACCGCGCTGCCGATCTCGACGCGCTCTGCGCGTCGGGCGAGGTGATCTGGGTCGGAGCCGGGCTCGACCGGGTCGCGCTCTACTTCCGCGAGGATGCTCCACTCCTGGGACCTCCCGCCGCTGAGCCGCTGCCCGAAGGCGTCGCGCAGGCGGCCATCCGGGCCGCGCTCGGTGAGGGGGCGCTCTTCTGGGCCGACCTGCTCGAGGCCACGGAGCTCGACGCGTCCGAGGCCCTCGCGGCGCTCTGGGACCTGGTCTGGGCGGGCGAGGTGACGAACGATTCCTGGGCGCCCCTCCGAGCGTCGCGTCGCTACGAGACGCCGAGGCTGGAACGGCGTGTACGGCGGTTCTCGCGCACCCGCGCGACGGTGCCGTCTCCGACCCAAGGAAGGTGGGCGCCCGCGGCTCCACTGTTTCCGGGCCAGCCGGATCGGCGGGCACTCGCGGAGCTCCTGCTCGAGCGGCAGGGAATCGTCACCCGGGACGGAGTTCGAGGCGAGGGCATCCGAGGCGGGTACGGAGCGGTGTACTCGGAGCTTCGCACCCTCGAGACCTTGGGGATCTGCCGTCGCGGGTACTTCGTCGAGGGACTCGGCGGAGCCCAGTTCGCGTTGCCCGGAGCCGTGGAGCGGCTGCGAGAGCTGCGCTCGGCGACGGCCGGGGGCGGCGAGCCGGCTCCGCTTGTGCTCGCGGCGGCCGATCCGGCGCAGCCGTACGGCGCGTCCCTACCGTGGCCCCGTCGGGCTGGTGCGCGGGCCGCACGAGTCGCCGGAGCGTGGGTCGTGCTCCTCGAAGGCGAGGCGGTCCTCTACGTCGAGCGGGGCGGTCGGTCGCTCGTGCCGCTCCGCGAGCCCGACCCGGAATGGTTGCGCCCCGCGCTCGAGGCGCTGGTCGCGCACGTCAAGGCCGGTGGGGCGAAGCGCCTCGCGGTAGAGCGTTTCGACGGCGTCCCGGTCGTCGATTCCGAGGCGATGGGCCTGCTCGTCGAGGCCGGCTTCCTCGCCGGTCCGCGCCGCGCCGTGCTACGTCCTTGACGCAACACGAGCACGCGGCCGCGAAGTGGCCGCCTTCAGGGATCTTCGCGCGACCGGTATCCGCGCGAGTGGATACCGGTCTTGCGCTAAGGACCTTCTTCCCGCAGCCGGAAACGCAGGAGAGGCGGCGTCGGTCGCGTAACGGAACTCGTGCCCGTGCGCGCGCCTCACCTCTACCCGCTGCTCCGCGGCTTCGTGCTCGGATCCTTCGTCGTCCTCGGGCGCGAGCTCGAGGAGGGCGCCGATCTGCCGTTTGCTCTCGAGGAACACGTCCAGCGCGGCGGCCCAGCTCTCTACGAGCTCCGGCCGCTCGTGCGAGCGTTCATCGAGCAGCGGGAGACACTGCTGCGCGGCCGCGACGACGTGCGACTTGCGGTCGAGGAGCTCCGCCGCGAGCCCGCTGCTTCGATCTTCGCCCACGCGCACGCGGGGCCGCGAGCGAGCGAGGACGACGCGCTCTTCCGCACCGTGCTCCTGGGGCTCCTCATGTCGACGGCGGAGGCATGCGGCGGCTTCGACTGGGACGACGAGGCGTTCGAGCGCGCGTATGCGGTGCTCGAATCGTCGCTGTATGGGGAGCAGCGGCTGTACTCGGCGATTGCGCCGTTGGTCGGCCTCTCGGTCGCCAAGCCGTTCGAGCTCGCGCCAGGCATCACGGTCCGTGCTTCCCTGGCGGGTGAGCTCGCTGCGCATTGGCCCGAGTCGCGCGGCCTTCTTCCTCAGGGCTTTGGCCGAGAGCCGGACCGCTGCTGCATCCTCGAGCTTCGTCGCGACCTCGCTGCCGGCGACGGTGCTCCGGACGCGCCCGCTGAGATCGCCGACGCCGTCAGCGCGCTTCGGTTGACGACTTCGGCCGCGCTTGCCGCAGGCCCCGTGCTCTTCGAGATGCTCGACGGGCGCCCGTTCGGGATTCGGCCCGTGCTCCCGATCGCGGCGACCCAGCCGCCGGGCGAGCCCTCGAGGCTCGACGCGTTCCGGGCGCCGATCGCCGTCGAGGTGCTCGCAGCGCTCGCCGAAGCCGACGGCGACCCCGAGCTCGCGGAGGCTCTCGACCGCTGGGAGCTCTCGCTCTTCCAGAACGAGCCCTTCCGCTCCGAGCAGCTTCGCGCGGCGCTCGGCGCCCTCCTCGGCGAGACATGGCCCTTGCGCTGCTCCGTCCTGCTGGCGGAGGCCGGCGAAGCGCGGGAGGAGCTGCACGGGATCCTCGTCGTCCTTGCCGGTGGCGAGGCGGTGGGCTCAGCTGCCGTGGACGTCGCGCGCAGGGCGATCGTGGCTGTGCTGCGGGCGCGCGATCGAGCCGAGCTCCAGCACGACCTCGACCGCGAGCTCCTCGGCGTTCACCGGAGACACGCTGTCACGGCGAGCGCTCGCTGACGCAGACTCGGCTCGAAGGCGTTACCCATCGTTGAACGCCTCAGGGTTACCGTGGCTCCATGGAAGAGGCACGCGCGGTGCTGGAGCGGCTGGAGCGGATCGAGGCGCTCGACCGCGCAGGCGCCGGGCCGCCTGAGCTTCTCGTCGAGCTGCGAGCGCTGCTCGAGGAGGCCGTGGCGTGGTCGCGGACGGAAGGAGGTGATGCTGGAGAGTGCGTCGTCGACGGTCTGCGATCTGCATTGACAGGGGCGGCTCCGGGAGCGCCCTCGGAGAGGCCCCGCCCATGACATGATCGCCGGGTGATCTCGCACTGGGACGAGGTGCGTAGCTCGCGCGGAGAGCGCGGTCACATCGCGGGCACCTGGCAGAGCCTGACGGGCCGCACGTCGCAGACCGTTGGGGTCAAGAGAGTTCAGGTCGACCCGGGAATGTGGTCGACGCCGCTGCACCTCGAGGGTTCCGAGGAAGAGATCTTCTACGTCCTCGCAGGCTCTGGTGTCTCGGTCCAGTCCGAGGAGGGGAAGACCGAGGCGTACGAGGTGGGTGTGGGCGATTGCCTCGTGCACCTCGCTCTCGAGCACGCTCATACGCTGCAAGCAGGACAAGAGGGGCTCGACGTACTCGCGTTCGGCCAGCGGCACTACGCGTCCAACACGCTGCTGCCGAATGCCGGCGTCTCCTGGCTCGGTCCGACCTGGGTGCTCGCCGGAGCCGACGACGATCAGCCTTGGACCCGCGAGGCGGCGGTCGGACCGCCGGAGGTCGCGGAGCTCTCGCCGCGCCCGGACCGGATCGTCAACGTTGCGGACGTCCCGTTGCGCCGATCGTGGCGAAAGGCGACGGTCGCCTCCGACTGGCGCGACCTCGGGCAAGCGGCGGGCTCGCTGCGGACCGGCATGCGCCACGTCACGGTGCTTCCGGGAATGCTGCACGCCCCGCCCCACTGCCACTCGGCCGAGGAAGAGATCTTCGTCGTACTGGAGGGGAGCGGCGAGCTCGAGCTCACGCCGACCCCTGTCGCAGCCGACGACGACGCCGAGCCGTCGAGCCATCCGGTCACGGCCGGCACGACCGTGGCCCGTCCGGCGGGGACGCGAATCGCGCATGCGTTCCGTGCAGGCCCAAACGGACTGACGCTGCTCGCCTACGGGACCCGCGATCCGAACGACATCGCCTACTACCCGCGGTCCGGCAAGGTCTTCTTCCGGGGCATCGGCCTGATCACGCAGGTCGATTCGAGTCACTATTGGGACGGAGAGGATTAGCGCAAGCTGGAGGTAGATGTGAAAGGGAGCGGCGCGGCCGCGAAGCGGACGCCTTTAGGGATCTTGGCGCGACCGGGATCCGCGCTAGCGGATACCGGTCTTGCGCTCTAGTTTCGGTGAAGGAGTTTCACGAGGAGGCGGGAAGGTGATGCGGTCATGGGACTCTCACGCCTCTTGCCGCGGTCCCAGGCACGGACCGAGCCCAGCCTGGTCGAGCCCGAGCCAGAGCCGAGTTCCGGTGCGCAGCTGCGTGCACTTCCCACACTCAAGGCCGGCCCCGCGTCCCAGGAGCAGATGATGGCGAAGGTCATCGCGTTCGCGAACCAGAAGGGCGGCGTGGCCAAGACGACGACGACGCTGAACTTGGGCGTCGCCCTGCGAGAGATGGGTCAACGCGTGCTCGTCGTCGACCTCGATCCGCAGGGAAACCTGACCATGAGCCAGGGCATGAACCCCGACGCCATCGAGCGCTCGATGTTCGACGTCCTCGTCCACCGGGTCCCGATCTCGGACGTGATCCACACGGTCGAGGTCGACGTCGCGGTCGCGTCGATCGACCTCGCCGGCGCGGAGATGTCTCTCTCGGCGCTGATCGGCCGGGAGCGGGCGCTCGAGAAGGCCCTCGTCGAGGTGCGCGACCGTTACGACTACATCCTGCTCGACACGCCGCCGTCGCTCGGCCTCCTGACGATCAACGCCTTCGTCGCGGCCCACGGCGTGATCGTCCCCGTGCAGTGCGAGTACCTCTCGCTGCGCGGCCTCGTGCAGCTCGAGAACACCTTGGCGATGGTGCGCGAGAACCTCAACCCGGGCGTCCGCGTCGAGGGGATCGTGCCGACGATGTTCGACGGGAGGACGCTGCACGCGCGAGAGGCAATCGAGATCCTCGAGGAGCACTTCGGAGACCTCGTCTACCACACGCGCATCCGCAAGACCATCCGCTATGCGGAAGCGCCCGTGAAGGGAAGCTCCGTGCTCCGCTACGACCCCTCCGGTCCCGCCGCACAGGCCTACCGCGACCTTGCGAAGGAGGTGCTCGATGGCGCGCAAGCGCGCGACGATGCGTGAGGGGCCGCTCGCCGAGCTGTTCCGCAAGACGGAGGCGGCGAAGCGCTCCCAAGACGCGCCCGCCGAGGTCGTGAAGGCCGACCGCAAAGCGGAGGCGGCGCTCGAGGCGACGGTCGAGCACGTCCACGACTTTGCCGACGAGCCCCCGACGTCGCCCGCGCACCCGGAGCCGACTGAGGTTCCGTCCGAGGCCGCCGCCTCGCGGGCGGCCGCCCGCTACTTCCAGACGATCCTCGAGCCGGCGCCCCGGCTCCATCGCGTGCCGCCGCCGAAGGGGGCCGCGTACATCGCCGCGATCCGTGTGGTTGGTGTCGGCGGCGCCGGGCTGAACGCGATTCACCGGATGATCGACGCCGGGATCGCGCAGGTCGACTTCGTCGCGGTGAACACGGACGTGCAGGCCCTTGCCGTCTCCGACGCCCCGGCCAAGATCTCGATCGGTGAGGGGGTGACGCACGGTCTCGGCTCCGGTGCCGATCCCGCGGTCGGCCGAGAGGCCGCCGAGCACGCGGTCGACCAGCTGAAGGCGGCCCTTCGCGGATCCGACATGGTCTTCGTCACCGCGGGCGAAGGTGGCGGGACCGGAACAGGTGCCGCGCCCGTGGTGGCACGCATCGCGCGCGAGCTGGGTGCGCTCACGGTCGGGATAGTCACGACGCCGTTTCGCTTCGAGGGAACGCGACGCCGGACGGCGGCCGAGCGCGGCGTCGAGGAGCTCCGCGCGGCCTGCGACACGGTCATCGTGATCCCGAACGACCGCCTCCTCGAGGTGCTCGACCGCTCGACCTCGATGATCGACGCCTTCAAGATCGCCGACGACGTCCTTCGTCAGGGCGTGCAGGGGATCTGCGACCTGATCACGACGCCGGGGCTCATCAACCTCGACTTCGCGGACGTCCGCACCGTGATGCAGGATGCCGGGTCCGCACTCATGGGCATCGGCTACGCGACGGGGGAGAACCGCGCTCGCGAAGCCGCCGAGCGTGCGCTCGGCTCCCCGCTGATCGACGCCGAGATCGTGAGCGCACGCGGGATTCTGCTCTCGATCGCGGGCGGCGACGACCTCTCGCTCGTCGAGGTCAACGACGCGGCGCAGGTCGTCCGCCAGACGGCGACGGACGAGACGAACATCATCTTCGGCGCGACCGTGGACTCGCGCCTCACAGGGCAGGTGTGGGTGACGGTGGTGGCGACCGGGCTCGGCGGATCGCGCCGTCGCACCGCGCGGCCTTCGTTCGACACCGGCACGTCGCCGGCGCCGCCGTCTGAGCCCGAGCTACCCTCCTTCCTCAACGCGGGTTAGGCGAGAATCGAATCGCCTGCGGGGCGCGCGCTCGGCCCGGTACCGGCCGGGGCACCGCAGTACCCTCCAGCAATGAACGGGGCGATCGCAGCGGGGCACCCCCTGACCGCCGCGGCGGGCGGGCGTGTGCTCGCGGAGGGCGGGAACGCCGTCGACGCGTGCATCGCGGCGGCGTTCGTCGCGGCGGTGGCGGAGGGACCGCTGACGGGTCCCGCCGGGGGTGGCTTCCTGCTCGTCGCCGAGCCGGAAGGCGACGCCGTGGTCCTCGACTGCTTCTTCGCGGCGCCGGCGCAACCGTTCGGCGAGATGGAGGAGGCCGTCGTCGACTTCGCCGACTCCGGGACGCAGGTGTTCCACGTCGGTGAAGGCTCCGTGGCCGTGCCGGGGCTCGTGGCCGGGCTCGAGGAAGCGCACACGCGCTTCGGCACCTGGTCCTGGTCCGATCTCGTCGAGCCTGCGATCTGCCTTGCGCGCGAGGGCGTGGTACCCGATCCCCCGCGTGCGTTCCTCCACGGGATCCTCAGTGGAATCCTCTTGCGGACCGAGGCCGGCGCCCGCATCTACGGCAACCCGCAGCTCGTCCGAACGGAGGAGTTGGCCCCGACGCTCGAGCGGATTCGCGATCACGGGTCGAGCGCAGTGGCGGCCCTCGTGCCAGAGCTCGCCTCCGACATCGCCGCGTATCGGGTCGTCGAGCGGGCACCCCTCGAGAGCGAGGTGCTCGGATTGAGGGTGCTCGCCACTCCGGCTCCGTCCCGTGGCGGCGCGATCGTGCTCGAGATCCTCGACGCCCTGGCGGCGCTCGATCCGTGGTCGCTCGACGACGAAGCGCGCGCCATCGGGTTGGCCTACGAGCGCTCGTGGCCCGGTGCCCTCTCCGGCACGACGCACATCTCCGTCGTCGACGCTGCGGGTGGAGCCGCCGCATTGTCGTCGACGCTCGGTTCCGGCTCTGGCGTCTTTCGCGGTGGCACTCAGCTGAACAACATGCTCGGCGAGCTCGACGTGATCGGCGCAGGGGAGCGGCGCGCGGCTGAGCGCCTCCCGAGCATGATGACGCCGACGCTCGTTCTCGAATCGGGCCGGCCACGGCTCGTCGTCGGCAGCGCCGGCTCGGTCCGACTCGCAGGAGCGATCGCTCAGGTGTCGTGGCGCATCCTGCAGGGTGCGAGTGTCGCGTCTGCGATCGAGGCGCCGCGAGCCCACGTGGAGGGCCGGACGCTCCACCTCGAGGGTGGCTGGGCCGACGACGCCGTTGCCGAGCTTCCCGCGTCCTGGGACGTCGTCCGCTGGGAGGGGCTCAACCTCTTCTTCGGGGGCGTTCAGGCTGTCGAGCGCGCCGCCGACGGCACTCTGGCAGCCGCCGGCGATCCGCGGCGCGGGGGCGTGGGACTGGTCGTTCCGTGATCCGCGCGCGCGGAGCGGAGCCGAGGGACGCTCCGTCGCTCGTCGCGCTCGCGGAAGCGGTCGGGCGCGAGGAGGAGCAGTGGATCCTGGCGACCGACAGCTGGCGGTCGGTCACGGAGGAGCGCAGGTACCTGAAGAACGTCCAGCGTCATCCAGACGCGGTGGTCTTCGTCGCCGAGGCCGACGGCGTGGTCGTCGCGCGGCTCTCGCTTTCGCGCGACCCGCACCCGGCGAGCCGGCACGTCGCCGACCTCGGCCTGATGGTCGCCGCGGACTACCGGAGGCAAGGCATCGGGCGGATGCTCCTCGACGAGGCTGTCGCCTGGGCGCGCCGCTCCGGAATCAGCAAGATCGAGCTCCACGTCTTTCCTTGGAACGTGCCCGCGCTGCGCCTCTACGAGTCGTACGGGTTCGAGCGCGAGGGCTACCGTGCACGTCACTACGAGCGCGACGACGAATACGTCGACGCGATTTTGATGGCCTATGCGCTCGGCTCGTAACTGGCACAAGACCGGTATCCGCTCGCGCGGATCCCGGTCGCGCGAAGATCCCTGATTTCTGCGCAAGATCGGGATCTGCTCGCGCAGATCCCGATCGCGCGAAGATCCCTGAAGCCGACCGCTTCGCTGTCGGGACGCTGCTTTCGCTTCCGCGCAAGATAGGAAGGCGGCCGCTCCGCGGCCGCGTCGCTCTTCTTCAGATCAAGCCTCTAGCGACGGCTCGCGACGACGATGCTCCAGAGGAGCCGATAGGCGAGCCGGGCGCGCGCCCGCGAGCCGCGACGGCGGAGGACGAGCAGGGGAACGTCGAGCAGCCGCATGACGCCGGTGGTCTCCCGACTTCGGGAGCGCTACAACTCGTTGCTCCGGATCGGGACGACCTGTGCGCCGGCCGCGGCGGCGTGGTCGTAGGAGGGGCCGGTCTGGTCGGACTCGAGACGTTGCAGGCGCCACTCGATCCGCGACGCGAGGCGCTCGAGCTGCGTGAGGACCGCTTCCCGGTTCTCGCGAGCCGCTGCCTGCGCATGCTCCATTCGTAGCTCGAGGCCGCGGAGCTCGAGCCGGAACCGACCGTCGCCGGGAACGGGCACGGAGCTGGCGACGACGATGTCGCCTGTCCGCTCCATCAGGTCCAGCCGTGTTGTGACGTCGTCGAGACGGGCGACGACCTCGTGCGGGACTGCAAGCGCGGCGAGCTCCTTCTCGCTCGAACGGCCGCCCCGCTCCGCCCCCTGGAGCTGTGTCGCGACCTCGTCGAGACGAGCCTCGAGCGACACGCGATCGGACGCCCTCGCTTCGACCAGGCGTGCGATCTCCGCGGCGCCGGCTGCGCCGGTCCGCTCGATCGCGTCCAAACGTGAGGCGAGCTCGGCGACAAGCCCCTCGGGCCTCGCGTCGAGACGGGGCAGGGCATCGCTCCGGGCGACTTCGACCTTGTCGAGTCGCCCCTCGATCGAGCCGAGCGAAGACGCCCAGAATGCGGCGGCGTGGGCGACCTCCGACGCGACCGCGGCTCCGTTTCGCTCGACGCTGTCGAGCTTGTCCGCGAGCTCGGCGAGCAGTCGGTCCGACGCGTCGCCGGCCACCGAGGCGACAGGCGTCCCGAGCCCGGCAGCGAGCTCGTCGAGCTGCGTCTGGAGCGACTTCCTCTCGGCGTGGAGGACTTCGTACGCTCCGGCGTTCTCCGCGTTGACCTTCACCCGATCCTGCTCCATCGCATCGAGCCGTGAGATCAGCTCGTCGATTTGCGGGCTCACACCTTCGAGGGTGTGCGGTGCACCTGCCGGCGCGGGCGGGAGCTCCTCGAGCTGCCGGCGCACCCACTCGCGCTCCTCCGCCCAGGCCGCCGACACCCGGGCCACCTCGGCCGCGGCGGCATTGCGGTCTCGCTCGACTCCGTCCAGGCGCTCGGCAAGCTCTGCGAGCAGCCGCTCGAGCACGCCGGCGTGGGACGTTCCCTCTGCCACCTGTTCGCTCGAGGCGGTACCGAGCTGCTCGAGCTCCACCTTGATGGTGTCGATGTGCTCTGCGAGCTCGTCGACGCGGCTCTCGAGCTCGGGGTCGTGGCCCGGCTCGGGCATCGACTCGAGCGCGCCCTGCAACTCACGGACCAGGCCTTCGACCTTCGAGCTCCCGTCCGTGAAGCGCTTGCTGAGCTCCGCGATCTCGAGCTCCTTGTCGGCCTGACCGGTGGACGTCGCCTTGACGATCGCGGCGCGGTCGACGAGCTGCGCGTCGAGATCGTCGATCTTGGCGCTCAGCTCGTCGACCGCGCCGCGCTCGGCGAAGCCGGCGACATTCGGCAGCTCCGCCGAGAGCGCACTCGTGGCCTGGTGGAGCTTCGACAGGAGCGAGTCCACTCTCGCGCTCTCGTCGTCGAATGTTGCTCGCAGGGCGACGATCTCGCTCTCCCTAACGGAGAGGTCGGCGGCGGTCGCTGCGACGGTGGTCGCGACCGACTCCAGACGGTCGGTGACCGCGTCGACCTTGGCGCTCACTCCGTCGTGCCGGCGTTGGCTCGTACGCTTGAGGGCGGAGGCCTCGTCCGACAGCTCCTTGACCCCGAGTCGCAGCTCGGCGAGCGGTGTAGGGTCGACGGCTCTTCGAAGATCGGAGACGGCGGCCTCGATTCTGGTGTTGTCGTCGTCGAGCCTTCGGCGGAGCGCTGCGATGTCTCCCTCCCGGCCTGCGAGGCCTGCGGCGGTCGTCGCCAGGGTCGTGCCGAACATGTCCAGCCTCTGCGCGAGGGCGTCGACCTTTCCGCTCAGCCCGTCGAGTCGGCGGTCATCGCCCCTCCGGTGAGCCCGCGGCTCGGAGGGCGATGCGGGCGCGCGCCCGCGCTCGTCGAGGCCGACGCCCTCGACTGCTCGACGCAGCTCCGCGATAACCGCTTCGACGCGCGTGTGGCCTTCGCCGAGCTCGCGACGAATCCCGGCGAGCTCGCCGTCCTTGGCCGCAAGCGTGGCGGCGGTCGTCGAGACCGTCTTGGCGAGCGTCTCGAGCCGGTCGGCGACGACGTCGACCTTGTTCGTCAGGCGTTCCTCGAACTTCGGATCTCTCTTCGAGAGCGCCTCGATGGCGCGTCGTAGCTCTTTGGCCGTCTTCCTGTCGCCGGTGACGGCGACCGTCGCGTGGACGCGAGTCTCCATCTCGTCCATCCAGGCGGTGAGCGCGTCGACGCGCTCCACCAGGGCGCCGTTGGCGCCGGCCTGAATGGAAGAGTCCGTCTCTGTGCGGCTATCGGGGGGCTTCTGCATGCGCGCTCCGTAACGGGGACGACAATCGATCTCCGCAGGAGCAGCCGCAGGCCGGCCGCCACGTCTCGATGCGTCCCCTCGACGCGAGCACAACAGGGTCCACGAGACGGGCGGACATGCTCAGGACGCGTATCGGAGCGCCGTGCTCCGGCCTCGCTCACCCGTCTCAGGGACTTGGCTCAGGAGCTCGCGCAAGACCGGAATCCGCTCGCGCAGATTCCGGTCGCGCGAAGATCCCTGAAGGCGGCCGCTTCGCGGCCGCGGCGCTCACTTCACACTGGCCTCTTCGAGCTCGCGATGCGCTCGGCTTCTATCGACCCTCTTCCCAGCCGAGGACCAGCAGCCGCTGCTCGAGCGTCTGCGGGCAGCCGAGCCCGCGGGCCTCTGCGATCTTGGCGAGCGCCGCGTGAGGTGAGGCGCCGTGCCGGACGAGCCAGCTGCCGACGACGACTCCGGTGCGTCCGCAGCCCGCCCAGCAGTGCACGTAGACGAGGCCGCCGGCGGCGAGCTCCGCGTCGATCTCGTCGAGCGCGGACACGAGCTGCTCGCGCGTCGGCACCGAGAAGTCGCGGATGGGGATTCGCATGTGGCGGGCAGGCGGAGGAACGAGCTCCGCGTACGCCTCGAGCTCGCCCTCCAGTGTGAGCTCGAGGAAGAGGGTGACGCCTTCGGCGAGGAGATTCCGAACTTCTGACGGCGCGTTCTCGGGGCCCCAGGCGCAGGGATGGCGGCCGGCGATGAGCCGGCCGGGCTCGATCGGGGTCGGTGGGCGCACGTGGCGAACGCTATGCGCCGGTTCGAGCGGGTGCGGTCGCCTACGGCTCGACTCGGCTAGAGCCTCGATGTGAAAACGGATCGCCGCGGCCGCGAAGCGGACGCCTTCAGGGATCTTCGCGCGACCGGAATCCGCGTGAGCGGATTCCGGTCTTGCGCCAACTACTGCTCGCGCGTAGGTCACCTTGTGGAGCTCGTACTCGAGCATCCGGGCCGCCGAAGTTCGCCCGGCGCCGAAGGCGTAGCCCACTGCTTCTCCGACACCCCACGCGATGCACCCCGCAATCGTCGCCGAGCGCGTGGCGCGCGGGAGGAGACCTGCCTCCGACGACGAGACGAGCGCGGGGAGGGACCGCCGCAGGCGGATCGCGGGAACCAGCGGCGACCCCAAGAGGTACGCGAGGGTTCGGCGTCGCGACCAGCGGGCGCGCCTGAAGGCGCCGAGGAGCCGGCCGCCGAGGAAGCGCTCGTGAATCCAGGCCTTTGGCTCGGAGACGTTGAGGTGGTCGATTCGCGCGGCCGGCTCGTGCCAGGAGCGGTAACCCTGCCTTCGGAGCTCGTCTGCGAGCGTGCTCCCGGGCTCGAGGAGCTGACCGAGGCGCGGCCCGAAGGCGAGGAGCGCAGCTCGCTTGAACGACGCGTGGTACGAGGGCGGGTTGTCGATCTCGCGCGGACCGCGATCGAGCGTCCAGTCGCCGTAGTCGACGAGGAACGCCGCCCAGCTCAAGGCGCTCGCCGGGTTCGCATTCGCAACCGCCGGCATCACGGCCACCCAGCTCGCGTCATGGGCGCGGACGAGACGCTCGGCCCAGTCCGGCGCCGGAATCGCGTGGGTCTCCGCGATGACGACGACGTTGGCGCCCGCCGCTCGGATGCCGGCGGCGCGAGCTTCTCCGAGTGGGAGGAGCGCATGCTCCACGACACGAAACGCGTCCCAGGGGCCGGGCTCGTCCGGCGCTCCGAGCGCGTCGGCAGACGGGCACACGACGACGATCTCGATCTCGGAAGCGACGGTCTGCGCGGCGAGCGCGTCGACGAGGTCTCGGATGGTCGCGAAGTCGTCCGTTGCCAGGACGACCGACAGACCAAACCCGCTCTTAGTGCTTCTCGCCGTAGATACGGTCATAATTCGCTGGCGAGAACCGAGCAGGCCGAGGACGCAGGGAGGGCCAATATTCAAGAATATTGGCCCGACTGAGGACGACGGCATGCGAAGTGTTCGCAGCCGCGCCGAAGCGTGACCGTATTTGCGGCGGGGAGCACTTAGCCACGGACACGTGGCCGGTCTTGGCTGCCGCACGCCATTCTCTCTCCTCCCCGCCCGGAGCCTACCGGGCGGGCGGCGAAGTTCACGTCAACCTTGGGGGACGGAAGCCGTGTCGGTGTCCCAGAGCGCGTCGGCGAGCCGGCGCCAGTCTTCGCGAAGGTCGGCTCGACCGGTCACGCGCTGGAGCTCCCAGTACGCTCGGACGAGGGCGCCGAGATCCGGCGGTTCCCTGGCGCTGCGGGTCTCGTCGAGCACCCGCAGGTACCACGCGCTCGGATCGAGCTCGAGCTCCGCAGCGAGAGCTAGCGCGCGCTCGCGAAAGGCGTCCGCCTGGGTCTCGATTGGCACCATGCGAGCGCTATCGGCACGCCGGCCCGGCCCATTGAACGCTTCCCCTCGGTCGAGGTAGGAGAGCGGTCGAGCTCGCCGGGGGCACCTGCGAGGGCGATGTGGGGTCGGTCCGACGCTGCAGTCAGCATCGGACGGACGGTGCTGTTGTCCGATTGGACGGGCGAAGGTGCACGTCGGACCCGGGCAGTACGATGGCCCTCCCGTGAGTCGCGCGGCTTCGCCCTCCTTCGTCCACCTCCACGTCCACTCGGAGTACTCGATTCTCGACGGGGCGTGCCGGATCCCCGCGCTGGTGGACAAGGCGCAGCGGCTCGAGATGCCGGCCGTCGCGCTCACGGACCACGGCTCTCTCGCCGGCGCGATCGAGCTCCACCGGGAGGCCCGGAAGGTGGGTATCAAGCCGGTCCTCGGGTGCGAGGTCTACGTCGCCGACGACCGCTGGGCTCAGACGAAGGGATACGCGCACCTGACCCTCCTCGCCGAGTCGAACGAGGGCTACGCGAACTTGATCAAGCTCTGCTCGCTCGGCTACCTGGAGGGCTACTACTACAAGCCGCGCGTCGACTGGGAGCTCTTGGAGCGCCACGCGAAAGGGCTGGTCGCGCTGTCGGGATGCCTCTCCGGGCGCGTCTCGCGAGCCCTCGCCGAGGACCGCCCGAAGGACGCCCGGTCCGACCTCGACCGGCTCGTCCAGATCTTCGGGCGCGACTCGACGTACGTCGAGATCCAGAACGCGGGCCTTGACGAGCAACAGCGGGTGAACCCTGGCCTCGTCGGCCTCGCCGAGGAGTCGGGCCTGCCGCTCGTGGCGACCGGCGACGTCCACTACCTCGACGCAGGAGACGCCTACGCGCACGAGGCGCTCCTCTGCATCCAATCGGGCGACACGCTCAAGAACCCGAGCCACTGGCGCTTCGACACGAACGAGTTCTTCTTCAAGACGCCGGACGAGATTGCGCTCGACTTCCCCGGGCTCGAGCACGCGCTCGCCCGCACGCTCGAGGTTGGGGAGCGGTGCTCGGTGGAGATCGAGCTCGGCCGGATCGTGCTGCCGACGTATCCGGTACCCGAAGGGCGAGATGCGTTCGACTACCTCGTCGAGCTCTGCGAGAAGGGGCTCCTCAAGCGGTACGACAAGGCCACGCCGGAGCTGACCGAGCGTCTCCGGTTCGAGCTCAAGACGGTCCGCGAGATGGGCTTCGCGGACTACTTCCTCATCGTCTGGGACTTCATCCACTTCGCCAAGCAGAACGGGGTCAGCGTCGGTCCCGGCCGCGGCTCGTCGGCCGGCTCGCTCGCTGCCTACTGCCTCGAGATCACCGACGTCGACCCCATCCGCTACGGCCTCCTCTTCGAGCGGTTCCTGAACCCGGCGCGCAAGGACCTGCCGGACATGGACATCGACTTCTCCGTCGCCGGCCGGGACCGGGTCATCAACTACGTCGCGGAGAAGTACGGGCGCGACCGCGTGGCCCAGATCATCACGTTCTCGACCATGGCGGCGCGGGCGGCGATCCGGGACGCCGGCCGAGTGCTCGACATCCCCTACGGCGTCGTCGACCGGATCGCGAAGCTCGTCCCGGAAGGTCCCGGTCAGACGCTCGAGGACTCTCTCAAGCCGGGCGCGGAGCTTCGGCAGGCGGTCGACTCGGACCCGGTGGCGAAGGAGATCGTCGAGCTCGCCCGGCCGCTCGAGGGGCTCACGCGCGCCGACTCGATCCACGCGGCCGGCGTCGTCATCGGGGCGCAGCCGCTGCTCGAGGTCGTGCCGCTCCAGCAGAAGGGCGCCGACCAGGAGGTCGTGACACAGCTCGGGATGCACGACGTCGTCGAGCTCGGCCTGCTGAAGATGGACTTCCTCGGCCTGCGCAACCTCGACGTCATCGACAAGGCGGTCGAGCTCGTCGGCGGCCTCGATATCGGGTTGCTCCCGCTCGACGATCCGGAGACCTACTCGATGCTCGCCCGCGGCGAGTCGACCGGTGTCTTCCAGTTCGAGTCCTCCGGGATGCGCGAGGCGCTGCGGCTCGTGAAGCCGAGCGAGTTCGAGGACCTGATCGCGCTCGTCGCCCTCTACCGGCCTGGGCCGATGGGCTACATCTCGACGTATGCGGCGCGCAAGCACGGTCGCGAGCAGGTGACGTACATCGACGAGCGCCTGAAGCCGATCACCGGCCCGACGTACGGGATTTGCATCTTCCAAGAGACCTATATGGAGATCGCGAAGCAGCTCGCCGGTTTCACGCCCGCCGAGGCCGAGACGCTGCGCAAGGCGATCGGCAAGAAGATCCACACGCTCATGGCGTCCCTCAAGGACAAGTTCCTCGAGGGGTGCGCGCAGAACGATGTCGCACTCGGGGTCGCCCAGCAGCTCTGGAAGGACATGGAGTCCTCCCAGGACTACTCCTTCAACAAGGCGCACGCGGCCTGCTACGCGCTGATCGCCTACCGCACGGCATGGCTCAAGGCGAACCATCCGCGCGAGTACATGGCGGCGCTCATCTCGTCCGTGATGAACACGAAGGACCGCGTGCCGTTCTACGTGAACGCCTGCCGCGAGATGGGGATCGAGGTGCTGCCGCCCGACGTCAACTCGTCACAGGAGGACTTCGCGGTCGTCGGAGGCGTGATCCACTTCGGGCTCAATGCGGTGAAGAACGTCGGCGAGGCGGCGGCGGAGGCGATCGTACGGGCGCGCGAGGAGGGAGGCGCGTTCGGATCGATCTGGGAGTTCACGGAGCGCGCCGACCCGCAAGTCGTCAACAAGCGCGCTCTCGAGTCGCTCGTCAAGTGCGGTGCTCTCGACTCGACGAGCGCGACGCGCATGGGGATGCTCGCCGTCCTCGACCATGCCCTCGCGTACGGCTCGAAGCAGGCCGCGGACCGCCTGGCCGGGCAGGCGTCGATCTTCGACGGCGGGCTCGACGAAGCCGAATCCACCGAGGAGAAACACCACCCGCCGATTCCCGTGGGGGAGTTCGACGAGCGAGAGCTTCTCCGGCTGGAGAAGGAGACGCTCGGCCTTTACGTCTCCGAGCACCCTCTCGAGCGGGCTCGCGCGGAGCTTCGGCGCAAGACCGACTGTGCGCTCGCCGATCTCGAGCGGCGGCGGGACGGCGAGGTCGTCACCGTCGGCGGGATCGTCTCCGGCCTCAAGCAGGTGACGACGAAGCGCGGCGAGCCGATGATCTTCGCGACCCTCGACGACCCGACCGGAAGCGCGGAGGTCGTCGTCTTCAACTCGACGTACGCGGCGGCCCGGGAGCATCTCGAGACCGATCGCGTCCTCGTGGTCAAGGGGCGCGTGGATCACAAGCAGGCGGGGGAGACGAAGCTCGTCGCCATCGAGGTGAGCCCGTTCGAGCTCGTCCCCGTGCGGCGCGAGGTGCGCCTTCGGATCGATGCGCGGCAGGCGCCGGCCGGGTTGATTCGCGAGCTCGCGACCCTCGTCCGAGACTTCCCCGGCGACGCCCCCGTCTACCTATCGCTCGAGACGTCTCTCGGCGAGCGGACGCTCGCACTCGGGCCTGAGTACCGCGTGAAGCCCGAGGCGGACTTCTTCGCCGAGGTGCGGGCGCTGCTCGGCGAGGCCGCGGTCGCCTGAGTAATTAGCGCGAGACCGGAATCCGCTAGCGCGAATTCCGGTCGCGCCAAGATCCCTGAAGGCGTCCGCTTCGCGGCCGCAGCGCTCCCTTTCACATCGAAGGTTCTTAGCTCTTGGCGTCGCGGGCGAGCCGGTCGCCGACGCTCGCGAGGACCTTGAGGGCGATCGAAGGCATCGTCTCGACGACCCGCCGGAACGATCGATCGGTGACGACCAGCACGCGGATCGGCGAGGTCGCGGTCACCGTTGCCGTTCGGGGGACGTTCGTGAGCAGCGCGATCTCGCCGAGCCAGTCGCCGGCTCCGAGATCGGCCAGCGTTCGGCCTTTCTTCGTCACCCGGACCGTGCCTTCCACGAGAACGACGAACTCGCGGCCCGGCCGTTCCTCGCGCATGAGTACGTAACCCTCACGCAGGTCGATCTCGTCCGCCCGGCTCGCCAGCTCGCGGAGCTCCGCTTTCGAGCAGCCGGAGAAGAGGGGCACCCGCTTCAGCAGCTCGATCTTCGAGTTCTTTCCAAGAGCCACGTCCGCGATCCTAATACGCCCGTCACCCGATTTGCATGCGAGCGTGGCCCGCCGCCTTTGGTTGCCTATTGACTCCCCTGTACGACTCTGGTTCGATTCACCCTGGGAGAGGTTGTCGAGAGGGGAGGCATCATGCGGCGGCGCTCGTTTCGTTCTTCGATCGCGACACTGATGGTCCTCGGCGGTTGCGCCGTTTCGCTGGCCGTCGTCTCGGGTGGTCGTGCGGGGAGCGCCGGCAGCACGTTCGACGTCTTCGTACAGCCCCCGATCCTCACGGCCGGGGCCCAAGGCTTCGTCAAGGGTGAGTTCACCGCCGCGTCCGGCCCCGGAAGCGGCACCGCGACGCACGTCGTCATGACGCTGGACCTGCCTGTGGCGCTCCTGAATCCCACCTCGAGCAACTGCTCGCCGTCCGCGTCTCCGCCTGCGGGGTTCAACAGGTTCACGTGTGACATCGGCACGGTCAAGGCCGGCAAGACGGCGACGCGCTTCGTGAGGTTCACGGCGCCCTCGACCGCCGCTACCTATACCGCCAACGGCACCGTCACGTTCGACAACGGTTCGACCGGAGCCTCCGGCGGCGGCAGCAAGAACACGACCCTGACGGAGAGCGGTCAGACGACGGTCGTCGCATCGACGGACACGACGCGCGCCGGCAACTGCACGGGTAGCGCATCCACGCCGGCGGCTTCGCCCCACGACCTTCAGAGCACGAGCGTCACCGGCGCGACCGCGGCTTCGTCCTCCGGGCTCCCCTGCACGTGGGTGTTCGTCGGCGAGGACCCGGCGGGAGGTTCAGGGCTCCTCACGCCGATCTCGTTCGTCGGCCTTCCGCTGACCACGTCGCCCGCGACCGTCGTCATCACCTTCTTCTCCCTGCCCGTCCCGTTCTCGATGTTCGACCTCTTCTACCTGCCGAACTACCCGAACGGTCCGAACCCGCTGGCCAGTGTCTTGCTGCCCGCGTGCGTCGGCGGAGCGCTGCCTCCGAACGAGACCTCGTGCCTCCTCAGCCTCGTCCCGCTCGGGACGGGGGCACAGGCGACGATCTTGCTGCAGGGCACGGACGGCGACCCGGGCTACGGCGGCGGCTAAGTGCTCCCCGCCGCAAATACGCTCGGCTTCGCACGGCTGCGAACACTTCGCATGCCTTCGTCCTCAGTCGCCCCGATATGGCTTGCATATCGGCGCTCCCTGCGTCCTCGGCCTGCTCGGTTCTCGCCGGCGAATCACGACCGTACTTACGGCGGGAAGCACTAAGCGGTCTGCTCGGCCACGACGGCGAGCTCCCCACCGCGCGCGCGGGTGCGCTCGGCTGAGACGACGTTGCCCTTGAGCTCGTAGAGCTCGAGCGCTTCCTCGAGGACCGCGCGCGCGTCGTCGGGGCGGGCTGCAGTCGCAAGGATCTCCGCGAGGGTGACAAGGCAGTCGCCGCGCAGGTCCGGAGCCTCGATACTCCTGAGCGCCTCGACGGCATCGCGCGCTGCCCGCTCCGCGCCGGTGAGATCCCGGTCGTGGGCCAGGAGCCGTGCCTGGACGCACAGCAGAACCGCCTTCGTCTCCACGTCGTCGTCGTCTGCCAGCTCTTCCGCGGTCGCATACGTCTTCGCCGCGTCCGCGAAGCGGTTCTGCTCGCAGACGACCCGGGTGAGCAGAGCTGCGACGGTCGGGAGCAGGTACCTGTCGCCCATCGCGGACAGCTTCTCGAAGTCGCGTCGGAGGTCACGCTCCGCCGCATCGAGATCTCCAGCGAGCGTCTCGACGCGACTCGATTGAAGCGACGTCAGCGGGACGATGACGTTCGCACCGAGCTCGTCGCGCATGCGGCCAGCGCGGGCGATCAGCTCGCGTGCCTGCGCGAAGTCACCCTCCATCGCCCGCAGCCGCGCGAGTGAGCAGAGGACGAACGCCTCCGCCTGCCTGTCTGCGAGACCCCGCTCGAGCGCCTCGTCGCACTCGCGAATCGCCTCGCTCACCGGTGTCGGCCCGTCCCGGAGGCCGGCCGTGTACTCGGCCAGGAGCCGGGCCTCCAGCCTCGCGTCGCCTGCCAGCCGAGCGTGGTCGATCGCCCGCCGCACAGCGTCGACTTGCTCACCCCAGCGGAGGACGGAGCCATGGACGTACCCGAGCAGGCGCCAGGCCTTCGCCAGCTCGGCGTGAGCCGAAGCGCGCTCGAGCACGGGAATCACCTGCTCCAGCTCTCGGATCACCTCCTCGCTCCAGCGCTCGAGGTCGTGGACGACATGGTGACGGACCAAGAGTCGCGTCACCACGGCGTCCGCCCAGAGCCGCGTCTCCCGTACCTCCTCGGCCTGGCGGACGGCCTCGTCGAGGAAGAGCTCTGCCGGCGCGAACTCGCCGATCTCCATCAGCGCTTCGCCCAGGTTCGGTAGCAACTCCAAGCGGCGCGTGTCCTCCTCCAGGAAGAGCGTGGCCGAGCGCCGGAGCAGATTCGCCGCGGCGGGCATATCACCCCGGGAGAACGCTCTCCGTCCTGCAGAGGAGAGGCGGGTCGCGGCCCGGGAGCCGAGCTCGCGGCCGTGGTCGTCGAGCGGCCCGAGCTCGGACAGGTACCGGTGCGCCTGCTCGAGGTGGTAGCCGAGGATCTCTTCGAACTCCATCGCTCGATCGCGATCCCGGTTGACCCGGTCGGCCCACTCGACGAAGCGTTCGTGGAAGACGGCCCGCGCCCGCTTGAGAAGTCCGCTGTAGGTCGCCTCGCGGATGAGGGCGTGGTTGAAGCGGAACCGCACCTCGTCGACGGCGGACAGATCCGGACGGACGAACTGTTTGCTCGTCAGTCCGGTCAGGTACGCGGGAACCTGCGGCCGAATCAAGTCGGGCGCGAGGTCGACGACGGCATCCTGCGCGAAGACGTGCCCGATCACGGAGGCCGGCTCGACGACGGAGCGCTCTTCGCCCGACAGCCGGTCGAGACGTGAGGCGAGGAGAGCCTGGATCGTCGGGGGCACGGAGAGGTCGGCGAGATCGGAGACGGCGGCCCAACGCCCGTCCTCGAAACGGAGGAGCTCCTCGTCGATGAGCATCGACAGCAGCTGCTCGACGAAGAGCGGATTCCCCTCCGCCGCGGACGCGATGCGAGTCCTGGCGTCCTGGGCGATACCCGCCTGCCCCAACAAGTTCTCGACGATCTGCTCCGTGTCGGCCGCCGTGAGCGGCTCCAGGAAGATCCCCGAAGCTCCCGGGCGCTCTGCCCATCCGGGGCGATGCTCGAGGAGGTCGTGTCGGGTCGGACAGAGAAGGAGGAGGGGGGCGTTCTGGACGGAGTCGACGAGGTGCTCGATAAGGTCGAGAAACGTCGACTCGGCCCAATGGATGTCGTCGAAGAGAACGACGAGCGGCTTGCGCTGGGCGAGCTTCTCGAGAAGCCGTCTCGCCCCCCAGAAGAGCTCGTCGATCGGAAACTGGTCGACGGACAGACCAAGCGCAGCTGCGACTCGTCCGACCACGTCCTCGTTCTCCTCGCCCGCGAGGGACGCGAGCTTGGCCCGGCCAACTTCGGCCGGGTCGTCTTCCCGGATCGCAGCTGCCTGCCGGATCGCCTCCGCGAGCGGCCAGAACGTGATGCCCTCGCCGTAGGAGAGGCAGCGTCCTCGGAGGACGTGCGCTCGGGCTCCGAGGCTCTGGAGGAACTCGTCGTTGAGGCGCGACTTCCCGACGCCGGCGTCCCCGAAGACGGTGACGAGCTTGCACCTCCGATCGGCGAGCACCTCCTCGAACGTCGAGGCGAGAAGCTCGAGCTCGGCCTCACGCCCGACCATCGGCGCGTCTCTGCGCCGCGCCCAGCCCTCGCTCTTGTCGGTGACCGAGAGGAGCCGGAAGGCGGGAACCGCCTCGGCCTTGCCCTTGAGCTCCAGTGGCTCGACAGGCTCGACCTCGACCGCATCCCGAACGAGCCGATAGGTGAGCTCGCCCAACAGCACTTCCTGCGCGCCGGCGGCTTGCTCGAGCCGTGCAGCGACGTTCACCGCGTCGCCCGTGACGAGGCGCTGGCCGGCCGTCGGATCACCCGCGACGACCTCACCTGTGTTCACTCCGGTGCGAACAGTCAGCCGGACGCCCCACTGGCGCTCGAGCTCGTCGTTCAGCACGGCCTGGGCGCGCTGCATCCCGGCGGCCGCGCGCACCGCCCGCAACGCGTCGTCCTCGTGGAGCTTCGGGAGCCCGAAGACGGCCATGATCGCGTCCCCGATGAACTTCTCGACGACGCCGCCATGTCGCTCGAGCTCCACGCGCATCGCGTCGAAGTAGCGCGTCATCACCTCGCGGAGCGATTCCGAGTCGAGCTTCTCTCCCATGGCCGTCGAGCCCTTGAGATCCGAGAAGACGATCGTGACCACCTTCCGGAACTCCTGCGGCGGCGGCGCTTCGGCGAGCGGCGATCCGCATGCCAGGCAGAACTTGGCGACGTCGGGGTTCTCCGTACCGCATTTCGCGCAGACCGGCACACGACGAGTTTGCCTGGTTTCGGGGCGGCCAGGCGCCGTCGCACCGAGGCCGAGACTTCACCAAACGTTTACCGACCCTCAACCAAATCCCCCCATAAAGGGGACGACTGATACGTCGTAATGAACGAATAGGCGAGTGACAAACGACCCCCACGGCGAAGGGCGGCGAAATGTCTGCGGCAGAACTCGAGACCCTGTACGTGTCCGAGATCAATCGGATCGAACAGTGGCGCCACGAAGAGCTCGAGCGCGCGGGGTACGACCCCGAGAGCGCAATCGTCCTTGCTGCGAGCCACGACGTCGATCTCCACGAAGCCGTCAACCTCCTCCGCAGGGGTTGCTCGGTCGATCTCGCCCTCCAGATCCTCCTTTAGTAGCTCGCGGGGGGAAACGATGTTTCCCCCCGCGCCCCCCCCCTTCCTCTTGCCGTGCCGTGTAGTAGCCGGG
>Ga0247727_10005994_pt1 | contig 24144 bp, 22 predicted proteins | sample WisWelCaveWW1625_FD_202498 | JGI IMG/M metagenome (GOLD analysis project Ga0247727, IMG submission 202498) | Biofilm microbial communities from Wishing Well Cave, Virginia, United States - WW16-25 | ecosystem: Environmental > Aquatic > Deep subsurface > Groundwater > Cave microbial mat | place... | reverse complement strand
CCGGGACGCGTGCCTTCCTTGCTCGCGCGGCGCAGCGTCTTCCGCGCCGCCGATCGACCATCGAACCGACTCCAACTCAAGATGTGCTTCCTTTGCAGCTTGGTGATCCGGCCAGTCGCTCGCGCCGCACCATATCATGGCGGGCGAGAACCCCTTGACGGCGGCTGCCGGCGGCTGCGATGACCCAAGGATGAGCGTGCACGAGGGGCGTATTCAGCCGCGACTCGGGTCGTTCGACGCCGCCATGGTGGTCGTGAGCCTGGTCATCGGCATCGGCATCTTTCGGACGCCGGCGGTGGTGGCGGCATGCACGGGTGAGACGTCGCTCTTCCTGCTGGCGTGGGTTCTGGGTGGGATCGTCAGCGGGCTCGGCGCGCTGACCTACGCCGAGATCGGGTCGCGCTTCCCGCGCGCCGGCGGCTATTACAAAGTCGCGGCGACCTGCTGGCATCCGGCGATCGCCTTCATGTTGAACGCGGCGCAAGTCGTCATGCAGGCGGTGGGTGCGACCGGGGTCGCGTTCATCGGCGCGGAATACCTATTGCGGTTGGCGGGAAGTCCCTCGAACGATCTTGCACCCTGGCTTGCGGCGGCGCTGCTCGCCGTGTTGTTGGCGCTCAACTTCGCCGGCATTCGGAGTGGTGCGAGAACGCAGAATGTGCTTTCGGTCGGGAAGATCGTCATGATCTTCGGCCTGGGTGTTGCGGCCTTCGTCCTTGGATCGCGTGCAAACTCGGTCACGCCGCCGCCGCTCGCCGGTCGTAGCTTGAGTGGATTCCTGAGCGCGCTGATCGCGGTGTTCTACACCTACGGCGGCTATCAATGTGCCATGAACTTGGCGGGCGACGTGCGCGACGCGCGCCGGCATTTGCCGCGTGCCGTGTTGGGCGGCATGACGATCGTGACACTGCTCTACCTTGCGATCAATGCAGCATACGTGCACGTGCTCGGCGTACACGGCGTCGCGGCCGAGAAGCTGGTCGCCGCGGGCTTGGCGCAGGCGTGCTTCGGTGATGCGGGCGAAGCGGTGGTTTCGGCCGCGATTTTTCTCTCCGCCGCCGGGTTCGTGAATGCCACCATTCTGCAAGTGCCGCGCAGTTACTTGGCGATGGCCGAGGATGGGCTGTTGCCGCGTGCCTTCCTGCGCGTGCGTGCCGGTACGCAGGTGCAGGACTTCGGTCTCGCATTCTTCGGCGCTACGGCGCTCATCGCCGTGCCGTTCTTGGGTTCGTTCGAGAAGTTGGTGAGCTACGTCATCTTCACCGATTCGCTCATGGTCGCGGTAGTCGCGTCGTGCATCTTCGTCTTGCGGCGGCGCGGCACCGGCGGCAACACCGGCTTTCGTATGCCGGGATATCCTTGGTTGCCGTTGCTCTTCGTCGCCGGCACGCTGGTACTCGTCGTGCACATCTTGGTGACGCAACCGCGGCTCGCGCTCGCCGGCACCGCCGTCTTCGCCGCCGGCTTCCCGCTCTACCTCCTCATGCGCCGCGTTCATCGCCGCCATGATAGTCTCGACGCGTCATGAAATCATCGAAGGAGAACGGCGTGGATGAATTGAGTCTGCAGGAGCAATACGCGCCGCACAACGCTTGCTTCGGGTGCGGCCCGGCGAATCCGAAGGGGCTGCGCATCCGTAGTTTCGCGCGCGATGGTGAGTACGTGGCGACGTGGCAAGGCGAAGCGCACCACGACGCTTTCCCGGGCATCTTGAATGGCGGGATTCTCGGCGCGCTGCTCGATTGCCACATGAATTGGTCAGCGGCGCATCATCTGATGGTGCGCGCGGGTGCCGCCACTCCTCCGTGCACTGTGACCGCCGAGTACGCGGTGCAACTTCGCCGTCCAACACCCTCCGCGGCGACGATCACGGTGCGGGCGCACATCGTCGAATCGTCCGAAGATCGCGCCATCGTCGAAGGCGTGATCGAAGCCGAAGGCAAGGCTTGCGCGACAGGACGCGGCACCTTCGTTGCCGTCAAACCCGGGCACCCCGCCTACCACCGCTGGTAATGAACGGCGGCTGCATGCAAGTCCGCACGCAATGCGAAGCGGCTCCGACCCACCTCGGATCGGAGCCGCAGGCTGCGCTACTTCGTGGTCATGGTTGCGGCTGGATGCCGTTCGCGGTGCTGTCGGGTTGACCCGCGGTCGCGACCTGCGCGGTCGCCGCCGCGCCCTTCACGCGCGCGAGTCCAATTTGCGCCATCACGTGCTCGGGCTGCAGTTCGAGGGTGCGGGCATACTGTGCCGCAGCATCCGCGGCCCGACCGCAGCGTTCGTACGCTGCACCCAGGTTGTGATGGAAGAGGGCGACGCCATCATCACGCGCGATCGCGGCTTCGAACTGCGTCGCCGCTTCCTGCCACGCGCCGCGCTGCAGGCGCAACAAACCGAGATTGTTGCGCGGCCAGGCCGCGTTCGAATCCAACGTGCAGGCGCGTTCGAACGCGGCCTCCGCTTCGGCAGTTCGACCGAGCGCCAGATGGGTACGGCCGAGCACGTTCCACGTGTCGCCGTAGTCGGGCGCATTCTCCACCGCCTGTTGCGCGCGAGCATGTGCATCCGCGGCGCGATCGAGGTCGAGCAGCGTGCGCGCGCTGTTCACCAGTGCACGCGCATCGCGCGGTGCGATCGCGAGCGCCGACTCGAACGCCGTGTTCGACTCCTCGAAATGTTCCAGCCGATGCAGTGCCAATCCCAGTAGATAGTGCGCTTGGAAGCACCCCGAGTCGTTCACCGCCGCCTGCTGGAGATGCTGCACGCAAGTCGCCCAATCCCGTTGTGCGAAGGCGTATTGACCACGGGCGAGCTCCGGTGACGCACACGGCTCATCCGCAACGTCGGCCGCGAGCGTCGAGTCGGCCACTGCGACGCCGGACATCGCGGACATGGCGCCGGTGGCCGGTGCGGCCAGCGTCGCGACGGATTCGTAGGCCGCGGGATCCACGGGCGTCGGACTCGTGACGGTTTCGGACTCAGGCTCGGGTTGCGGCGATCGTTGCGACAAGAATGCGACCGTGATGACGGCGCCGATGGCGCCCGCCGCACCGAGCAACACGAAGACGCGACTTCTGGCTTGCATGACGTTTCGACTCCTGGCGTGACCGACACCGGCCACGCAACTCACTGCCACCCACCGGGCGGCCGCGGCGCACCAGCGCACTGCCGGTGCTGCACGCGCACATCGCATGCGGCGTACCAGCGACTTTGCCCACTCCCCCGCAATCCCAAGAGCAAGCAAATCCTCGCGTTGCAATCGCATCGCCGTTTTGCGCGCCATTGCGCCGCCACTCCGAATGCAGCCGCCGCCCCCCACACCGTGTGCGCGCCGACACGCTCACACACGAGCGCTCACGCCTTCGTAGCCCGCGGCACCCCGCAATATCACCGCCGCGCGGTCAACGCTTGTCCATTGGCCATCCACGACTCCGCCGTCTCGCGTACGACACCATCGCAATCCGCGCCAGTACCCGTCTCCCAACGGCCGAACTCGAGACGAGCCTCGAATTGATTGTGAGCCCGACACCGAAGCGCGATGTTCTCGACCGTCGCTTGGCCGCCCAGCGCGAAGGCCACGACATGATGGAACTCGAGGCATCCCGTCTCACTGCAGCGACGGCCATTTGGAGCGACGAACGCGCATCGTCCGCCATCGCGCTGCCACACCGCGCGCTTCACTGCGGCTGGAATGATCCGCGTGTCCGGCGACACTCCGCCGCCCGCACGCGGTCGATCGGTCGCCGCAAACTTCTGCTTCTCGAGTTGCTCGACCAGCGCGTTCAGCGCGAGTTCGAACACCATCGCAATGTCGCCATTGGGAATCCGATGGCGAAGGAGATCCTGCGCATGCCGCAGCTTGGCCTGAACCGCTTCACTGGCGGTGAACTGCACCTTGTAGCGCTCGGGTGTGAGCGGCGCGATCACGCTTGGACATGCCGGCGCCGCCAGAGCCACCTTTCGCGTTTCGGCCACCGCTTCCCTCGGCTCATCCAGCACCAAGGTCCTTGCTGCCGGCGGCGTCGGCGCTGCCGGCGCTACGGCTTCAGCCCTCTTCGCGGGTAGCTTGCGTACCGCACTCGCAACATCGGGCAGCGGGTCGAAGCTCCGAACGAGTTTTTCCACTTCGCGCTTGCTCTTGTGGCGCGAAGCATCGAGCAACTGCCCCTGATTTCCCGAATGGAGATGCGGTGCCAGCAACTTGATTGCACTCAGATTCAACGCGCCGGTCGCTAGATCCACCAGGATCTGCGGGTTCTGGCGCGCGGCGCGCGCTGCCCGCAGCCGCTTGTAAGTAGCGGCTTCGGAGAACTTCAGCACCTCGGTGCAGTAGCTGAACATCGACGAACAGCCTTCGGCATGAAAGAGGTCCCGGCACTTCGATCTCGATCAGATGCGCGACCAGTGTCGCAGTTGTCTCACGCTCGCACTTGGCGAGTCGCTTGACCTCGGCCGGCAATTCGACATTCGTGAGTTGAGAAGGTGAACGATTCATGGCTTCAATGTAATGCATTGCTTTCGCACTGCATCTGCGTTGCTGCATGATGTGCTCGCGTGTGTGGTTGATTGCGAACGCGTAAACGGCACTTGGAGTTGCCGAGAGTGTCTCATAACGATTCTCATCGCACCCTCTGCAAGCGCTGCTCAGGTGCGATTTGGGTCGTTTCAAAACTCTGTCAAGTGCCTCTTTTTTGGACACGCGTCATTGCGACGAAGCAACTGGTCCCGGGACCACTTTGTGAATTCCATCACAAAGTCCCGCGCGGGGAGTTGTGACGGAGGGAGTTGTGATGCGGGAAGTTGCCGCGCGGGAAGTTGCCGCGCAACCGTCACGCGGAGGCGCTCGCGCAGCAGCGAGCGTTTGTGAATGCGAGACTCACTGGCCGGCGGCGGACCCGGGGCTGCGCGGGTCGGCGACGCCGCGGCGGGTGCCGTCGGGTGTGATCTCGATGGCGTTGATGCCGCCGTAGCGCGAACGCTCTTGCAAGACGTGGCCGAGACGCTGCAAATCGCTGCGTGTTGCGTCATTGAACGCGTTGGGTTCGTGCCAGAGCAGATTCGGCTGCCATTGATGATGGAAACGCGGCGCGGCGATGGCGTCGCGCAGCGGTACGCTGCCGTCGCGAACGTCGAGCAGCACGTTCATCACCGCGGTGATGATGCGCGGCCCGCCGCGGCTGCCGAGCACCAACCACGGCTTCCCGGCCCGGCGCACGATCGTCGGCGTCATCGACGACAACATGCGCTTGCCGGGTGCGATCGCATTCGCATCCGTGCCCACCAACCCGTACTGATTCGGCGCGCCTGCCTTCGACGAGAAGTCATCCATCTCATTGTTGAGCAGGAATCCGGCGCCGGGTACCAGGACGCCGCTTCCCATCTCGGCGTTCAATGTCGTCGTCAGGGCAACGCAGTTGCCATGCACATCCACCACCGAGAGATGCGTCGTATTCCCGCCCGCGCCGCTCATCGCGGCGGCCGAATCACGACGCGACCCCACTGGCGCGATTCCATTCGGTGTGAACCGCCATGCATCGCCCGGACCGACTCCTGGTGTTGCACGCTCGAGCCCCAACCCTTCGCGCCGTGACGCGATGTACGCCGACGCCAGCAAACCCGCGATCGGCACCCGCACGAAATCCGGATCACCGAGGTACGTGGCGCGATCCGCGAACGCGCGCGTCATGACCTCGACGCTCAGGTGAACACGCGGCGCACCGAGCGGCCGCATGGCCGCGAGATCGTTGGGCTCCAACATCGCCAGCATCTGCAGCAATGTCACGCCGCCCGAACTCGGCGGTGGCGGCACGAAGAGATCGAGATCGCGATACCGGCCCCGCAACGGCACGCGCTCGACGGCGCGGTAGGCGGCGAGGTCCGCCGCGCTCAGCAAGCCGTGCGCGCGTTGCACTTCCTTGACGAGGAGGTCGGCGACCGCGCCTTCGTAGAACGTCAGCGGCCCCGAGGTCGCGAGCAAACGCAATGTGCGCGCCAAATCCTTCTGCACCAACTTGTCGCCGGCACGCAACGGCCGCCCGTTCGGCGCAAACAAGTCACGACTCGCCGGAAAGCGCCCATAGATCTTGTACTCGCTGGTCAGAATGCGTGCGAGTTCCTCGTTCACCGCGAATCCGTCTTGCGCCAGCTTCAACGCCGGAGCGATGAGACTGCGCCACGGCCGACTGCCGTACTTCGACCACGCCAAGTACAGACCCGCGGGTGTTCCGGGAACGCCGGCCGACGCGTGCCCGATGCGCACCAGCGTCGTGTCCACCTCGCCGCGCGCATCGAGGTACACATCACGGTGCGCCCGCGCCGGTGCCGTCTCGCGAAAATCGATGCAGGTGGCGAGACTGTCGCGCGCCCGCACGAACATCAGGAAGCCGCCACCACCCAAGTTCCCCGCTTGCGGGTGCACGACCGCGAGCGCGAACGCCGCCGCGACAGCCGCGTCCACCGCGTTGCCGCCGGCGCGCAAGACTTCGACTCCCGCCTCCGTCGCCAGGGCTTGCTGCGTCACGATCATGCCGCGGCGCGACTCGGCGACCTGCACCGGCGCCGGTGCCGCGACCGCACCGCAAACCACGAGCACCGACAACGCAACGGCATGCACGCACGCGATCCACCGCATCATCCGCACAGCACCGAACCTCCATTGACGTTCAAAATTTCACCGGTAACGTGCGCCGCGAGATCCGAGGCCAAGAACACGATCGGCCCCGCGACATCGTCCGCCGACGCGACCCGGCCACGTGGAATCGCGGCTTCGATCGCACGGCGCGCCGCCGGACCCGCGAGCGCCGGCTTCGCCATGTCGGTCTCCACCCACCCCGGTGCGACCGCATTCACCCGAACACCGGGCGCGAGTTCGACCGCGAGCGATTTGACGAAACTGATCAGCGCGCCCTTGCTGGCGGCGTAGTGCGCATGCTCGGCCTCGCCGCGCTGCGCCGCCGTCGATGTCACCACGACGATGGCGGCATGCGCACTCCGACGCAGCATGGGCAGCGTCGCTTGCGTCAATACGAAGACCGAATCGAGATTGAGACGCATGGTTTCCAGCCACACGGCCTGCGGCATCGAGTCGATACGACCGTGCGTCCACATGCCGGCATTGTGCACCACGATGTCCAACCCGCCGGCATGCGACTCGACGTCCGCCGCCAGTTTCCGCGCGGCGTCGAGATCGGCGAGGTCGGCGCGCAACGTCCAGGCACGGCGCCCAGCGCGCTCGACCGCGGCGGCGACGGCGGCGGCGGCATCGTGCGCCGCGTGGTAGTGCACCACGACATCGCAACCGGCGCGCGCCAGCAAGCGCGCGGTCGCGGCTCCGATGCCGCGCGACGCACCGGTCACCAGCGCCACGCGTCCGTCGAGTTGGATCACGCTCGCACCTCTCGACTGCACCGGCACGTAGATTGAATCGGAATCCCGCGCTGCGAACGAGCCGAGGCGAGCGGCTGGCGCGGCTGGGTGCAGTCTGCCCGGGATTGGAGGGGTCGTCAATGTGTTCCACGCCGCGTGCTGGACGCCCCGGCACCCGCACCGCTATTCTCGGCTGCCGCGGACGATGGATCGAGGAGACACCGTGAGCTTGAAACCGCAACGCTCGGTCACGCTGTCGCAGCGCGCCCGCATCATGCCTGCGTCTCCCATTCGCAAGCTGGCCCCAGTTTTCGAGCACGCGCGCGCGCGCGGCGTGCACGTGCATTGTTTGAACATCGGCCAGCCCGACATCGTCACTCCGGATCGGATGCGCGCCGCCTATCGCGCCTGGGATCAGTCGGTGCTCGCGTACGGACATTCGGGTGGATTGGCCGAGTATCGCGCCGGGCTGGCGCGCTACTACGCGCGTTACGACATCCACGTGACACCGGACGACATCTTGGTGACGACGGGTGGATCGGAAGCCATCTTGTTCGCTCTGCTGGCGGTGTGCGAACCGGGCGACAACGTGCTGGTGCCGGAACCTTTCTACACGAATTACGTCGGTTTCGCGGTGATGGCGGGCGCCGCAGTGCGACCGATCCCGACGCGCGCCGAGGATGGCTATCACCTCCCCTCGCGCGAGGTCATTGAAGGACTCGTGAACGAACGTACCCGCGCAATTCTGTACTCAAGTCCCGGGAATCCCACCGGCACCATCTACACGCGCACCGAACTAGAAATGCTGCGTGATCTGGCGCTCGAGCGCGGCTTGTTCGTGCTCGCCGACGAGGTCTATCGCGAGTTCACCTACGACGGCGCGCGCCACACGAGCCTGTTCCATGTCGATGGCATGGAAGAGCGTGGCGTGCTGCTGGATAGCATCTCGAAGCGCTTGAGCGCTTGCGGCGCGCGCATCGGCGCGCTCGTGACCCGCAATCGAGAACTCGCGGACACTTGCTTGCGCTTCGGCCAAGCACGCCTGTGCCCACCGACGGTGGATCAATTCGCAGCACTGGCGGCGCTCGAAACTCCGGCGAGCTACTTCGAGCAGGTGCACGCCGAGTACGAACACCGGCGCAACGTGTTGGTGGACGCTTTGGCCGCGGTGCCGGGCGTGCGATGCCGCCGTCCCGCCGGCGCCTTCTACCTCATGGCCGAGTTGCCGGTGGACAGCAGCGAAACCTTCTGCCGCTGGATGCTGGAAGACTTCGCGCTCGATGGCCGCAGCGTGATGATGGCGCCCGGCCCTGGTTTCTACGTCACACCAGGCGCAGGCACGCGCGAAGTGCGACTGGCATACGTGCTCGAATCCACCGCGCTCACCGACGCCGTCCGCGTGCTCGCCGCCGGGTTACAGCTCTATCCCGGCCAACAGCCTTAGCATCGTCACACGACAGCGCACCGAAAAACGCCCCCCGCAGAGCGTTGACCGCATCTGTGTGGGCGGAATAGACTCTGGCTCCCTCGTTGACTGGATCTCAAGGTCAGCAACCCGCAGCTTTGGGTACCACCAACCTTGTCGAAGGAATTCACCATGAATGGAAGTTTGACTTGTGTATGTCTGCATGCGATCAGGAGGGATCATAAGTGACAAGACTCGCAACGTTCGTTCAGATTTCGGACCTGCACTTTGGATTCCCCGACCAGGGTCCCGCCCTCGATGCCGAAATCGATTGGGATTGGCGCGTACTCGAAGTCTATGACGGGTTTCTGGGCCATCACGAGATCGCGCTGGCTCACCTGGAGGAGTTCTATTCGGCGCTCGTCGATCGCGAGCAAGCGATGCTCATCGTCACGGGCGACCTCACGACGGTGGGCCACGAGAGCCAATTCGAGATGGCTGATGAGTACTTGAGAGACGAACTCCAGCCGATACGCCGTTCGCTGGGACTCCACTCCAGCGATTGGAAAAGCCGTTCGATCCCCGGGAATCACGACCACTGGCCTGGGATCCGCCGATTCATGCTCGGAAGTTCGACACCCCACCTGGAGCGCTGTTTCCCATGGCAACCCGACGGAGCCGAGACCAGTGGTGTTCTGGATCTCGAGAACGGCTGGTCGGTTCGCTGGGTGCGAATCGACACGGACGCCGACGTTCCTCCCGTAAGCCGCGACCGCTTCTTTGCACGCGGCGACTTCGCTTCAACTCTCGACCGCGCCGAAGAGCAACTCGATGCGACTGGCAAGAATCTGCAAGAGATTCGCGTACTCTTGCTGCATCACTCGCCTCGAGTGGTCGGTTACCGAAGTGCCATCACGGACCACTCCAAGGCAAGACTGGAGTCGTTCATGCACAGAAACCGCATCCATGTGTGCTTGTGCGGCCACACCCACCTTCCCGGCTTTCGGATCAGGACGTTGGGCAAGAACTCGAGTGTTCTTGAGGCTTGCTGCGGTTCGACGACGCAACTGGACGACTTCGAAGAAGCCTGGGGTGGCAAGCAGAGACCCACCTGGCGTCCCAACAGCCTGATCGTTCATCGCATCATCGAGGAGAACGGCGCCCTGAGCTGGAAAGCTGTGGTCTGTGATCGGACGGAGAGCGGTTTCGTTGAACGGATGATGTCGGAACGGCCGGACCGGAAGGGCGAGTGCGGTCCCGATCGTGGGGAGATCGTGCTGGCCTTACCGCCGCCCGCCTAACCTCTTGCACTGGCTTTGGTTATGCCGGGTGGCAAGGATTTCCTCGGCCACCGGGCGCCTCAGCCACAATACTGTGCTGGAGGTCGATTATGGCGTTTCGATGGATGTGGATGACGGGCGGCCCGCATGAGCAGAGAAGTTCCGAGTCTCGGAGAAGGCTACGTTCGGTACCGTGGCCTCCTCCTGTCTGCTCTCGGGAAGCTATGCGCCCAGGGGTTTTATGTATGGTTCGACGAAGCCTCGGACTTACTTCACGATTTCTTCGTGGAGGAATGGGAGAAGGTCACAAATCGATACGATCCGGCACGTGGAGAGTTCGAGCCCTATCTTTATTCGGCGTTCATCTACTTCGCACGGCCACGCATCATTCGACTTGGTCGCACACGTCAACACCTGGTCGACTTGCACGCAGTCGCCGAACAACTCGGAGTCGAGGCCGAGCCCTCCGAATTGACCGAGCCGCGCATCGATTCGAGTGTAGTCACCAAGGCGATTGGGACCCTTTCAGAGAAGGAGAGTTCAGTATTTGCACGCTTCCTTTACGAGGGTCGGTCCGAGAGGGATCTCGCCGACCAGTTCCGCTTATCGCGATATGGGGTTCGGAACCTGCTCCTGGATGCGATGGGACGAATCGTCTTGCAGATCGGCAAGCCACCTGGCCTGTCGGAAGACGACTGGCGCGTGGCACTGCTCTTGTGGGACGAAGGTCGGTCGCCGCTCGCGGCCGCGGTGGAATTAGGCGTTTCCCCCAGCCGAGTGCGGGCAGCGCGGGATCGGTTCCGGGTCACCATGACCTCCATCCTGCGCGCTGGCCTGCCTCGTTCCTCGCGCGCCAAAACCAAGGGAGAGGGTCGTCATGACTGAATCCATGCGCCAGAAAGTCGAACGTGTGCTACGTAATCCAGGCGACGAAGCGGGCCTCGCAGAGTTGCGTGAGCTCGGCCCACAACTTCATGCGGAACTCCTCGAAGCACCCTTCGCACCACCGGACGATGTCAGCCCTGAGAGAATCCAATGGTTGGCTCGCGTCTACGATGCAATCGGGGACGGAACCGCGCAGACGGCTTCCGGTGCACTCGTGGCGCAGCCGAGCGAACTCACCGCTGTCAATGTGGCGTTCTCCAGCGTGCTGGTGAAAGACCTGCCGGCGAGTTTGACCAACTTCGAACCTTGGTTCGGGCCTGCGCAAGCGCGCATCCTGACTCGAGCTTGCTCCGCTGACGATGTTCCGGCAGCGTGGGTTCTTGACGTGTCCGACACCCGTCAGCTCACACCCCTCGGCATCCACCATGCGACTGAAGCCGTAAGCCTTTTGATCGATCGACTCATGCGTCATGGGAAGCTGGCGAAGGAATCGCTTTCTTTGAACTCGTTGGGTGAGGTTTCAGACAGCCGCGAGCCGGGATCGCCTTCAGAACCCGAGGTAGACTCTGCTGGAATCCGAGTGGTTGCACGACCGCACTTGGGCCCGGCGCATGTCGGGGCTTTGAGGGTCAAGAAACTGGCTCTAGACGGCCTGCGTGTGAGCATGGACTTCGTGGCGATGACTGTTGGCCGACGTGCTGTTGCAGACAAGGCCCGATTGCCTGGTTCCATCCGCGCACCAGCCGCCCTCGATCGGGCGCTTCTCACCGAGGAAATCGCCGCCGTCGCGAACTGCTCCGAACCTACTGCGGGTGCGCTGCTCCAGTGGATGGTCGCTGTCGCACGCCACCGGCCCTTGCTGTTTCGCCATTTCGTTGCGGTGCCGACCCGGGGGGATGGTATCGATATATATCATCTTGGTTTTGTTCTCGAAGCGTCGAGGATGCCACGCGTGGGTTCCGAAGCAGATAATCTGTTCCTGCGTTGGGGGCACACGCTCGATACGGTTGAGTCACGCTTGGAGCAGCTCGGTGTTGCTCCGTCGGCACGTCAACGAATCTGCCCTCCCGCTCGGGTTTACCTGAACGCACAAGCGGAGCTTCCTTAGTGATCGCCTTGGGAGGCTCTTTCATGCAGCACAGTTCAGCGTTCTTGAAGTTAGTGCAGGAGGCGAAGGCCAAAATTCGCGAAACGACACCGGATGTCGTACGCCACCGGCAACAGTCAGGTGATCAGTTTCTGTTCGTCGACGTGCGCGAAGACAATGAATGGCAAGCGGGTCACGCGGCCGGCGCGATTCATTTGGGCAAGGGCATCCTCGAACGCGACATCGAGCGCCTGGTCCCCGACCGCGATCTCGAGATCGTGCTCTATTGTGGTGGCGGATATCGCTCCGCGCTCGCGGCGGACGCGCTGCAGCGGATGGGGTATACGAACATCATCTCGATGGATGGCGGCTGGAAGCAGTGGGTCGAGATGGGCTATCCGACCCAGGCGGGTTGAATCACGCGGCACGGGAACCTTCCGCCGCGGTCCAGCATTAGGCCGACATCGCCCGAAGCGGGCATCGAATCGTTGGGGAGCGCATGACCGAGGTCCAGAAGACGGCGGCGACCGGGGCGCGTTTCGAAACGTTGCTCGAGCCGATTCTGCCGCTGGCCTACGGGGTCGCCTATCGCCTGGCCCGTAATCAGTCCGACGCCGAGGATCTGGTGCAAGAGGCCGCGCTGCTCGCGTACCGCGCCTACCACACGTACGAACAAGGCACGAATTTCAAGGCGTGGTACCTGCGCATCCTGACCAACGCGTTTTTCGCGAAGTATCGGAAGAAGAAGCGCGAGCCGGCCATGGTGGACATCGACGACGCACCGCCGCTGCACTTGCTCTTCCAAATGCACGCGGCGGGAGTCGCGGATCGTACCGACGATCCGGCGGCGGCGCTTCTGGCCCGCATGGACGCCGAACAAATCAGCGAGGCGATCGGCGCACTCCCCGACGAGTATCGCGCCGTCAGCGCCCTCTATTTTTTGGATGACATGGCGTACCAGGAAATCGCCGCCATCCTCGAGATTCCCATCGGCACCGTTCGCTCGCGTCTGCATCGTGGTCGCCGGATGCTGCAGAAGGCGCTGTGGCACATCGCTCAGGAGCGCGGCATCGTGCAGGACATGGCCGCTGCGGAGGAGTTGTAATGGCATCGCTCGATCGTTACACGTGCGAAGACGTCTTCCGGCGGCTCGACGCCTACATGGATCGTGAGCTGAACGCCGATGACGTGCGGCTACTTGAGCAGCATCTCGAGACCTGCGCAACGTGCGCGGCCGAGCACAAGTTCGAATCGCGCTTGCTGGCGGGTTTGAAGCAGAAGGTGCGGCGCATCGCGGTGCCGTCCAACTTGATGGACAAGATCTCGCGACTGATCGCCGACCAGCCGGGTGACAGTGGTGGCGCCGGTGGCCTCAACGGCCCGGGTGGCAGTCGCGGTGGCGGCGCCGGCCCGACGAACTGACACCTCAGGACTTTGCCGGCGCGCGCAGGACCGCGATGTCGTGCGCTTCGAGGCCGATGCCGGCGAGAAAATCATCGCAGAGATCGCGCGCCAGCGCCCGCAACGTTCGCAGATCCATCCACGAATCGGCGTTGTGACGCACGGCGTCGAGACCTTCGGCGCGATGCAGCGTTGCGCACCGCACCAGCACCGTCTTCGAGAAGATCGCGTCGTGCAGTCGAGCGCCGTCCAACTCCGCGCCGCTCAAGTTGGTGCGCGTCAAATCCGCGTGGCGCAGGTTCGCCCCAGCGAGCTTCGCCTCGGTGAGATTGGCATCCGCGAAATTGGCCCCCTGAAGATCGGCACCGCTCAAGTCGGCGAAGCGCAGGTCGGCCTCGCCGAAATCAGCGCCCTGAAGATTCGCGCCATGCAGGGCGGTGCGCGACAGGTTCGCACCCTGCATCACCGCGTTCGTGAACGCGACCTGACTCAAGTTTGCCCACTGCATGCACGCCCTGGTGAGGTCGGCGTTCGCGAAGTTCGCGCCGGCGAAGTTCGTCGCCAGCAAGGTCGCGCCGAGCAAGCGTGTGTTGCTGAAGTCGGCACCGCCCGCATCCGACCCGGAGCAATGCAGGCTGGTCAAGTTCGCACCGGTCAAGCGAGCGCCGCGCAATGTCGCGCTCGACAAGTCGGCGCCAGCCAAGTCCGCTCCGGTGAGGTCCGCATCGGTGAGTTCGGCGAAGAGCAACCGAGCACCGCGTAAGTCGGTGCCGGCGAGGCTCTTCCCCGCCACTTCGTGCAGCACTTCGCCGGTGGTCTTGTGCAGGATGCGCATCGCGCCACACCTCGTCCCGGAATTCTGCGATCGAGCGCCTCATTATAGCCACGACCCAGCCGCGGGTCACCGGGCACGTGGCTGCGGCCAGCCCCGAAGCCTGACGGAACCCGGCGACGCGTCGAAAGCTTACACTCGCAACCGTGCGGTGCCGGCGCTCGTGCGTCCCCGCCCTTCCTGCAGGAGGCCTCGAGTTGCAGACCGATTCCACGCCCCACCGCATGCACCGTGATGTCGGCCCCGAAGGTGTGCGCCTGCAGGAAGACGCAAACCGCACCCACAATTGGAAGCGCTGGGGTCCGTATCTCTCCGAGCGCCAATGGGGCACGGTGCGCGAGGACTATTCGCCGGGCGGCACCGCATGGGATTCGTTTCCGCACGATCATGCGCGCAGCCGCGCCTACCGCTGGGGCGAGGACGGACTGCTCGGCATCACCGATCGCGAGTGCCGGCTGTGCTTCGGCATCGCTCTGTGGAACGAGCGCGACCCGATCCTGAAGGAGCGCCTCTTCGGTCTCACCGGCTCCGAGGGCAATCACGGCGAGGACGTCAAGGAGTGCTACTACTACTTGGACTCGACGCCGACGCACTCGTACATGAAGGCGCTCTACAAGTATCCGCAAGCGGAGTATCCGTACGCGCGCCTGGTCGAGGAGAATCGCACTCGCGGGCGCGACGTGGGTGAACTCGAACTCACCGACACCGGTGTGTTCGATGACACCCGCTACTTCGACGTGTTCGCCGAGTACGCGAAGGCGTCGGCCGACGACATCTTGATTCGCATCACGGTGGCGAACCGCGGGCCGGATGCGGCTCGCTTGCATCTCTTGCCGACGCTGTGGTTCCGCAACACCTGGAGTTGGGGCCGCAGCGGCGAAGGTTACTGGACTCGCCCGCGTCTCGACGCGCATGGCGATACGACCATCGTGGCGGAGCACGCGACCCTCGAACGGATGCAGTTCAGCGCCGCGCCCGCCCCGGACGGCCGGCGTCCCGAGTTGCTGTTCACCGAAAACGAGAGCAACGCCGCACGTTTGTGGAATACCGACAACGCGACGCCGTACACCAAGGATGCCTTCCACGATTACGTCGTGCACGGCCATCGTGACGCGGTGAATCCGGCGCGCACCGGCACCAAAGCTGCGGCGCACTATGTGATCACCGTCCCCGCGGGCGGCGAGGTCAGCGTGCGGTTGCGTTTGACGGCAGCCTCCACCGTGACCCCCGAGCCCTTCGGCGCCGACTTCGATCGCGTGTTCGCGCTCCGCGAGCGCGAAGCCGACCTGTTCTTCGACGGCATCGTCGCCGCCGACGTGACCGAGAACGAACGCAATGTCGTTCGCCAGGGATACGCCGGCCTCCTGTGGTCGAAACAATTCTTCTACTACGTCGTGAATCACTGGCTGCAAGGTGATCCGTCACAGCCCGCGCCGTCGCCCGAACGCGCCGGCGGTCGCAACCACGAGTGGAAGCATCTCTTCAATCGCGACATCATCTCGATGCCCGACAAGTGGGAATATCCGTGGTACGCGGCGTGGGACCTGGCCTTTCACATGATCCCCTTCGCGCACGTCGATCCCGAGTTCGCGAAGCAGCAGTTGGTGCTGTTCCTGCGCGAGTGGTACATGCATCCGAACGGCCAATTGCCCGCGTACGAATGGGCCCTTGGCGATGTCAATCCGCCGGTGCATGCATGGGCCGTGTGGCGCACCTACAAGATCACCGGCCCGCGCGGCAAACGCGATCGCGTCTTCTTGGAGCGCGCCTTCCAAAAATTGCTGATCAACTTCACCTGGTGGGTGAATCGCAAGGACCTCGATGGCAACAATATCTTCGGCGGCGGTTTCCTGGGGCTCGACAACATCGGGGTCTTCGATCGCTCGCGACCGTTGCCGACCGGTGGCCATTTGGAGCAGGCCGACGGCACTGCGTGGATGGCGTTCTATTGCACCACCATGCTGGCCATGGCGCTCGAGTTGGCGAGCGAGGAACCTGCCTACGAAGACATGGCGTCGAAGTTCTTCGAGCATTTCGTCGCCATCACCGACGCCATGAACGCGGTCGGCGGCGGCTTGTGGGACGAGGGCGACGGCTTCTACTACGACAAACTGCACGCCGACGGTTTCATGACGCCCTTGCGCATCCGCTCGCTGGTGGGTGCGATCCCGTTGTTCGCGGTGGAAGTGCTGGAATCCGATGTCATCGACCGGCTGCCCGGTTTCAAGAAGCGCATGGAGTGGTTCCTGGCGAACCGGAGCGATCTGTCGTCGCACGTGGCATACATGGAGACCAACGGTCACGATGGGCGCCCGAAGCGCTTGCTCGCCATCCCGTCGCGCGAGCGTTTGACGCGCGTGTTGCGCTATCTGCTCGACGAACGCGAGTTCTTGTCGCCGCACGGCCTGCGTGCCCTGTCGCGCGTTCATGACGAGCACCCATACGTGTGCAGCGTGTTGGGCGAGGAATATCGCGTCGATTACACGCCGGCGGAGGGTAATACGGCTCTCTTCGGTGGCAACTCGAATTGGCGCGGGCCGATCTGGTTCCCGCTCAACTATCTGTTGGTGGAATCGCTGGAGCGCTATCACCATTTCTACGGCGACGATTTCAAGGTCGAGTGTCCCACCGGCTCGGGCCAGATGAAGAATTTGCAAGAAGTCTCGCAAGAAATCGCGGCGCGATTGTCACGCATCTTCCTGCCGGACGCGACCGGGCGGCGGCCGGTCCATGGCGACGATGCACGCTACGCGCGCGACCCGCATTGGAAAGACTTGGTGCTCTTCTACGAGTACTTCCACGGCGACAATGGCCGCGGTGTCGGCGCGAGCCATCAGACCGGGTGGACGGCGTTGGCCCTGCGCTGCATCGAGGAGATGGCGGATGCGCGCCGCCCAGCGCTGCGTCGCGATGCGGCGCCGTCGAGTGTTGCGGCGCGCGCACGCACCTGAGGAGGCCGGCATGCACCACGACGTCATCGTGATCGGCAGTGGTCAGGCGGGAGTGCCGCTGGCAACACGACTGGCGGCGGCCGGCAAGCGCGTGCTGCTGGCCGAGCGCAAGAATCTGGGTGGCACCTGCATCAACTACGGCTGCACGCCGACCAAGACCATGGTCGCGAGCGCGCGCGCCGCACACGTGGCGCGGCACGCCGCGCGTCTCGGCGTGCACACCGGCGACGTTCGCGTGGACTTGAGCGCGGTGGTGGACCGCAAGAACGACATCGTGCGCCAGTGGCGCAGCGGTGTACAGCGACGACTCACAGGCGCGGGCGAACGCTTGCAGGTCGCCTTCGGGCACGCGCGCTTCGTCGGCCCGCGCCGACTGGAAATCGCCGGCGAGGTGCACGATGCGGACTGCGTCGTCCTCAACACCGGCGGGCGCGCGGTCGTGCCATCACTCCCCGGCCTCGATCGAACGCCGTATCTCGACAACGCCAGCGTCATGGAATTGCGAGCGGTGCCCGCGCACCTGATCGTGCTGGGCGGCGGCTACATCGCCAGCGAATTCGGGCAGATGTTCCGGCGCTTCGGCGCCGCGGTCACGATCGTGCAGCGGCCGGAGCACTTGCTCGGACGCGAGGATGTCGCAATTGCGACCGCGCTCGAAGATGTCTTCCGCGCCGAGGGCATCGCGCTGCGACTCGGCGTCGAGGCCCGCGCGGTCGCGGGCCGCGAAGGCGCCGTCGAAGTCGAACTGACCGACGGCAGTCGCATCCAGGGATCGCATCTCTTGGTCGCGGTCGGCCGGCGTCCCAACACCGACGATCTCGGGTGCGAGGCCGGTGGCGTGAAACTCGACAAGCGCGGCGCCATCATTGCCGACAATTTCTACGCCACCAGTGCACCGGGCGTGTACGCGGTGGGCGACGTGCTCGGAGGCCCGCAGTTCACCCACACCGCGTGGGACGATCATCGCCTGTTGTACGACATCCTGCAGGGCAAGCGCGAACGCGGTCGCAGCGGACGTTTGATTCCCTACGCCGTGTTCACCGATCCGCAAGTGGCACGCGTCGGCCTGTCCGAGACCGAGGCGAAGGAGCAGGGTATCGCCTACGAACTCGCCACCATGCCGTTCGCGCACATCGCGCGCGCCATCGAGTTGGACGAAACCGCGGGCGTGATGAAGTTGCTCCTCGACCCCAAGACCGAGCGCATTCTCGGCGCCGCGATCGTCGGCATCGACGCCGGCGAGTTGATCCACGTCTTCGTGGCGTTGATGCAGGCCGGCGCCACCGCGCGCGCCATCGTCGACGCCCAAACCGTGCACCCGACGCTCGCTGAAGGCCTGCAATCACTCGTCATGTCGCTGGACCGCTACAAACTGCGCTGAACAGGTACATTCGCGTCGGCGCCGCGCTTGCCGCCACCGGGCTCGCGGACGTAGACTTTCCGCACGTGGCTGAAGCGGATTGCCCTCACGAGCCCTGGAGACCCGCCATGCGCAATACCTTCATGCTCGTTCTTGCACTCGCCGCCCTCGTGCCACGAAGCGCGACTGCCGGCTCCTCGATCGGTGTGTACTTCAATGAAGAAGCGTACGTCTGCGACGGGATCATTCCGCCGCTCACGTTCGTGGACCTGTACGTCGTCGCGAAGCCCACTTCGGAGCTGTCGCAAGGCTTGACGGGCGCGGAGTTTCGCATCGAATCATTCGACCCGGACTGGATCACGGTGGTTACGCCCAACCCGTTCTCCAACGTCGCCATCGGCAATCCGATCGCGGGCGGATGCAACATCGCGTTCTCGAGCTGCCAGGCGCCACCGAACGTGCTCCTGTATACGATTCGAGTTCTCGCCCTGATGACGGTCTCGCCGCGCGTCCTCGCGGTGCTACCGCACTCGACACCGACCGATCCCAACTTCGTCTGTCCGATCTTGGTGAACTGCAGCGCCCCGGTCTTCAGCAAGTTTTGCGTCGAGGGTCTGACCGCCTGCATCAACCGGACGCAAACGTGCTGCATCCTGGCGACCGAGCCCTCGACCTGGACCCAGGTCAAGTCGCTGTACGGCACCGCGCGCGAGTAACGAACACGGTCGTGCGATACGGATGTCGCAAGCTCAGCGCAGCTTCTTCAGGCACAGGTGTTCGATGAAGGGGCCGAGGGCGAGGCTCGGAATCCCGAGTGCTGCGAGTGGCGTGCCGATGACGCGTTCCAAGAAGAACGTGCCGGCGCGCCGGCGCGCGCTGGGTGCGGTGCCGTCGGGCGGACCCGCGGGCAGCAGACGATTGCGCGCGACCGTCAGGTTGAGAACTTCGCAGTCGCGTCCGATCGCACGCTTGATCGCGAAGTACGACATGCCGCGCCGGCCGCGCGCGTCGAGATCCGCCCCGGGACGGTGACGTCCGGCCGCGATCGCGACCCGCGCCGCCAACCCCGACGGCAACCACGGCACGAGCGGCAATCCGGTCGTGTGCCGGTCGATCGGCCACAGCGGATTCGGCGTTTCACTGATGAAGAGCAAACCGCCCGGTCGCAGCAAGCGCCACATCTCACCGACAACGGCAGGGCGTGTCGCGAACGGCACGACGTGTTCCAGCACGCCGTTCGCCAGCACGAAGTCGAACGAGGCGCTCGCGAACTTCAGGTCGCCGACGCGTTGCACCGGCTCGATCGCGTGCAATGCGACGCGATCCTCCATCCCGTGATGTCGAAAGCGCAGGCGGGCAATCTCGAGTCCATCGCGATCCACGTCGAGCGCCGTACAGCGGCAGTCCGTGGCCCGCTCCCACAGCGCGACCGTCGAGCTGCCGGTGCCGCAGCCGAAATCGAGCACGTCGAGACCGCGCAGATCGGTGAACGCGAGGATCTGCGGCACCAGTCGCTGCCGAAACGTGACGACGCGTCCGCCCAGGTGATCCGCGATCCAGCCCGCGTAACCAGGAAGTTGCTCCGCGCCGGCGTGCATGCGCTCGACGCGCTGCACCATTTCCGCGCTGTACTGGATCGGGAACGTCATTCGTTGATCGCGAGCGCTTCGGCCTTCGCCTTGAGCAGATCGATTTGCTTCTCGACGTAGGACTTCTTCGCATGCGCCGCTGCGATCGCCTTGTCGGTGTGGTCCTTGGTCGCCTCGAGCACCTTGCGTTCCAGCTCACGCGTGTCGCGATGCAAGCGCACCAAACTCTCGGCCACCAAGACGCCGCTCCGGGACGCGTCGGCAACGAAACGCTCGAGCTCGCTGTGCTTCGCCGCAAACTCGAGCTCGAGTTGGTACATTTTCTGGCGCGCCTGCGCTTCCTCGATTTGCTTCTTCGCCACCTCGGCATGCGTCTTCTTCAGCTCGGCGTCGCGTTCCAGCACCTTGATCTGCAGCTCCAGCGACTTCTTCTGCGTCTCGAGCGTGATCTTCTCGACGGCCAAGTTGCCCTTCTTGGCGATGTCGACCCGCTGACTCACGGAATCCTTTTCGCGCTCGAGAACTTCGATATTGGACTTTGCCGTGCTGCTGCTGGCGCGGACGCGCTCGCGATCATCGGCGGCGTGTATCTCTGCGTCGCGCGCCGCCAGGAGATCAGCCTGGATCTCCGCCGCTGGGCGCACGGTAAACAGTGATTCGTAGGAAGCCTTCAGGAGCGTCGCGGTATTGAGCGGGCGCGACAACGCATTCGCGGAAGTGGACACTGAATCGGTTCGCGTCTGGGCACTCGCGGGCACGGTGAGCCCGGCCGCAAGAGCGCACGCAATCCACCAACGACTCGTGAACGGACGGCGAGACATGACTTCCTCCCGAATCGGAGCGCTTGCAACACGAACATCGGGCGCGGGCGATGATACATCACCACTCGCCAAGCGCCGCGCCAGGAGCGGCATCCCGGGCCGCGCGTCCAGGCGCGGACCTTCAGATCCAGCGTCGCACCCGCGCCCTGTAACGACGGAAGTCGTCACCGAAGAGATGCTCGAGATACGCCTCCTCGCGCGCGATCTGGCGGTCCATCACCACCAGCACGACCGGCAGCGCAAGAACCGGCCACAGACTGTTTGCCCACACGCTGACGCCCGAGTAGATCAACGTGAAGCCGAGATACATGGGATTGCGCGAGATCTTGTAGGGCCCGCCCGTGACCAACGCGGTGGTCGGCTGCCAAGGTCTCGGACTGGTGCCGGCACGTCGAAACGCGAGGATGGCGGGTACCGCGATCAGTCCCAATGCGACGAGAAACGGTCCCGCGACCATTGCGATCGCATCGGGGAAAATGGGACGCGGGCGTCCGTGATGCAGAACCAGGCCGGCCGCCAAAGGAATGCCATAGAGCAGCGGCGGCGGCACGATGAAGCCGACCACCCGCTTGGGCGCCTCGCTCATCTCATCGACTCCATTCCGGTGCTCCGGGCCAAGGATCGCTCACGCGCTGGTCTGCTTCATGTGCGCAACCGACTGCTGGATCAACTTCTTAAGTGTCGGCAGGTGGATGTCTTCGAGCCGCTTGATGTAGAGGCACGACTTCCCGGTCTTGTGCTTGCCGAGCGTTTTCATGAGTGCGTCGTACTGTTGGAAGCCGGCCATGATGTACAGCGTCAAGTTCTGCTTGCGCGGCGAAAACCCGGTCAGAGGCCAATCGCCTTCGCGGCCACTCTCGTACTTGTAGTGGTATTTGCCGAAGCCGATGATGCTGCTGCCCCACATCGCCGGCTCGCTCTTGGTGATCTGCTGCATCATCGCCACGATGGCGACGCAGTCCGCGCGCTTTTGGTCGTCGTCGATGCTCTTCAAGAACTTGTCGACGCTCGCCCTGTTCTGCTTCGTCTTCACCTCGACCATGGCTTGCCTCCCTCTAGCCTCGCAATGCTTGCCAGTGTTGGTACGTGTCGGCGCGATGGCGGAAGCGACGCACGCGACCACGGTCGTCGAAATACCACACGTGCACTTCATCTTCCTCGACGATCTTGCGACCGGTCTGTTTCACCGTGGCTTCGAGATCGATGAGCGCGATCACGACGTCACCCTGACCGAGCACGTGTTTGGGAGCGAACTTGGCGATCTCGATTGCCGCCAAGGACTCGAAGAACTTGACCACCTCGGCGCGCCCGCGCCGCGGCTGCAGCCACGGAACATCGGTCGAGTTGACGCCGTACTCCCACTCCACGTCGTCGGTGAGTTGCTCCAAGATGGCGGGCACGTCGCCGCGCCCGAATGCCGCGTAGATCTGTTGCACACGTTCGACGTTGTTCATGCGAGCCGTCTCCTTCTGCTGGTGGCCATCGCAACCGGAATCCTACCCGCACGCATCGCGGTCGCGCGACCCACCAGGCCCGGCCTCCAGCCAAGGTCAGGCCTGGAATCCCGGGGCCGGCCGGGAACCCGGGCCACCCCCTGCGGACTTGGGAGAGTGTCCGCCCCTCTCGCAAGGAGTTTCGATGTCGATCGAGCGTCGTCGGTTCGAGTGGCTCGAGGCGGATGGGTTGGGGGGCTTCGCGTCGGGGACCGCGGCTGGGATTCGCACCCGGCGCTATCACGCGTTGTTGTTGGTCGCCGCCAACCCACCGGCCGACCGTTTCGTGCTGGTGAACGGCGTCGAAGCATGGGTCGAAACGGCATCCGGCCCCGTGTTCTTGACCTCGCAGAACTACGGCGGCGATGTCGTCCATCCGGATGGCGCGTCGCGCATCGTCGAGTTCGTGCACGAACCGTGGCCGCGCTGGACCTTCCGGCTGCCGGACGGCACGTTGATCGAGCACGACGTCGTCGCGCGTCACGGCGTGCGCGCCGTGGCGTTAGGATGGCGCATCTTGCGCGCCGGTGATGCAACGCCACCTGCATCGCTCACCCTGTGCGTGCGACCGCTGCTTTCCGGCCGCGACTATCACGCGTTGCATCACGAGAATGCCGCCTTCCGTTTCGACCCCGAGCGCCGAGGTGACTGCCTTACCTGGCGGCCCTACGACAACGTGCCCGACATTCATGTGTTGTCGAATGGCGACTATCGGCACGATCCAGCCTGGTATCGCAATTTCTCCTACGAAGAAGAGAGCGCGCGCGGCCTCGATCACGCCGAGGATCTCGCATCGCCGGGTGTCCTGCGCTTCGATGTCGCGCGCGGCGAGGCGGCGATGGTTCTGGCGGACGGCGGCGCCGAGGCCGAAGGCATGTTGCACGACGATGCCACGGCCGTCGCCGGCTACGTGCGCGCCTGCGAGCGCGAGCGGCGCGAATCCTTCGCGACGCCGCTGCACCGCGCCGCCGACGCGTACATCGTGCGACGCGGCGCCGGCAAGACGCTCGTCGCCGGTTATCCGTGGTTCACCGACTGGGGTCGAGACACCTTTATCGCATTGCGCGGGTTGTGCCTCGCGACCGGGCGGCTCGACGACGCGCGCGCCATTCTGCTCGAGTGGGCCGGCGCCGTGTCGGAAGGCATGCTGCCGAATCGTTTTCCCGATCACGGTGAGGCGCCCGAGTTCAATTCGGTGGACGCATCGCTGTGGTACGTGATCGCAGTGCACGATTTTCTGCTCGCGATGCGCGCCGCGCGCCGCCGGGTCGCGAACGCCGACTCGAAGCGGTTGCACGGCGCGGTGAAGGAGATTCTGAACGGCTACGCCAGTGGCACCCGCTTCGGCATCGCAATGGACGACGACGGGTTGCTGCGCGCCGGCGAACCCGGAGTGCAGCTCACGTGGATGGACGCCAAGGTCGGCGATTGGGTGGTGACGCCGCGCATCGGCAAACCGGTCGAAGTGCAGGCGCTGTGGCTGAACGCGCTCTGGTTCGGCAGCACGTTGGCCGAACGCTGGCGGCGCTTGTTCACGCTCGGTTGCGAATCTTTCCAGAGGAAGTTTTGGAACGAGGCGGCGGGATACCTCTACGACGTCGTGGACGCGGATCACGTACCGGGGCGCAATGACGCGAGTTTCCGGCCGAATCAGATCTTCGCCGTGGGTGGCTTG
>Ga0247727_10005993_pt1 | contig 24145 bp, 21 predicted proteins | sample WisWelCaveWW1625_FD_202498 | JGI IMG/M metagenome (GOLD analysis project Ga0247727, IMG submission 202498) | Biofilm microbial communities from Wishing Well Cave, Virginia, United States - WW16-25 | ecosystem: Environmental > Aquatic > Deep subsurface > Groundwater > Cave microbial mat | place... | reverse complement strand
CGCTCGGCGTCGTGGACAACATCGGACCGCTCGGCCGCATGCCCGGTCCGCAACTGCGTCGTGGCCCGGTCGGCATGCGCGGCGAGATTTCCGCTGCATTCGGCATCGACCCGTCCACCCCAACCGACGAGGTCCAAGGCACTATTCCACAGGCACTCTTTTTGATCAACAGTCCCGCCCTGGCCAATTATTTGCGGGCCCAGGGCGACACGCTGCTCGGCCGATTGCTTCCCGTCTACGACAACGATCAGGAACTGATCCGCCTGCTCTACAAGCGAATCCTTGCCCGCGTCCCGACCGACAACGAAATGAAAACGTGCCTGGATTACATTCGCGAAGTGAACAACCGCCGCGAGGCGTTTGAGGATCTGCTGTGGTCCCTCGTAAATTCAACAGAGTTCATTACGAAGCGATAGTTGACCGGTTGTACTGTTCAACTGAAGTACAAAGGAGACCAACCATGTCCTTACAATCCATCCTCCAGGTCGGCGTATCACCGGCCGGCGCCGTGAATCGGCGCGGATTCATTCGGTCGATCGGCGTCGGGGCCGCCGGCCTTTCGGGCTTGAGTTGGATGGACGTGATGTCGCTCGAGGCCGAGGAGCTGCGTAAAAAGGGCATGTCGTGCATCGTGCTCTGGATGGCGGGCGGACCGAGCCAGTTTGAAACACTGGACCCCAAACCCGGCACTGGCAACGGCGGCGAAACGAAGGCCATCCCGACCGCCGTGCCCGGAATCCAGGTCGCCGAGCATTGGCCCGAAACCGCCAAGATGATGAAGGACATCGCACTCATCCGATCGATGACCAACAAAGAAGGCAATCACCAGCGAGCCACTTACCAGCTTCACACCGGTTACGTGCCGAGCGGCTCGGTCAAACACCCCAGCTTTGGTTCGCTGGTGTGCAGCGAAATCGGCGACTTGAACTTCGACTTGCCACACTTCGTCAGCATCCAAGGCCCAACTCAGGGCGCCGGGTTCCTCGGTGTCGAATATGATCCGTTCGTCGTGTTAGACCCAACTCGGCCGCCGAACAATGTGACCCTGGTGTCCTCTGTTTCGGAAAAGCGATTCACTCGCCGAATCGGCCTGCTCAAACGGCTCGAAAAGGATTTCTCCGATGCGGGTGGCAAGGTCGCCGTCGAAGCCCACCAGGCTCTGTACGACAAGGCGGCAAATATGGTGCTCAGCCCGCGCGTCAAGGCGTTCGATCTGAGTCAGGAGTCCGATTCGATGCGCGAAAACTACGGCAAAAACTCATTCGGCCAGGGTTGTTTGCTGGCCCGGCGATTGGTCGAAGCCGGCGTGACCTTTGTCGAGGTTCGCTCGAACGGCTGGGACACTCATCAAAACAACTTCACCCGCTCGGCGGAGCTTTCCAAACAGGTCGATCCCGGTTTTGCCGCACTCGTCGCCGACCTCAAGTCCAAAGGGTTGCTCGAAAAGACCCTGGTCGTTTGGATGGGCGAGTTTGGCCGCACGCCCAAGGTCAACCCGAACGCCGGCCGCGACCATTGGCCACGATCGTTCACCGCCGCGCTCGCCGGTAGCGGCATCGCCGGCGGCCAGGTCATCGGCTCGACAAATTCCGACGGCAGCGATATCAAGGATCGTCCGATCTCCGTCGCCGACCTCCTGTGCAGCTTCTGCCATTCCCTAAAAATCGACCCGCGCAAAGAAAACACCAGCCCACTCGGCCGCCCACTGAAAATCGTTGACGGGGGTGCGGTGGTAAAAGAACTGTTCGCCTAAGGCCGTTCGCGCGGCGACAGCTCGCAGAGACGGAGTCTTCGACGGCCCTGCCATCTTACTGAAACTCTCACTGCCGAACCAAACTCCACAGATCAAAGCGGATCACGAAGTCACGCGGGGGATCCATCACAACGATGAATGGAACCGGATCGTCGAGCAACCGTATCGATGACAGCGCGACGCCTTTGTCCGTTGTGAGACCAGGCACCCAGTGGTAAGGCAGAATCAGTTTGCCTTCTTCGGCTTTCGCATCTTCCACACGGATTTCATTTAATCGTGCACGTACCCGACATTCGCCGAGGATTGCCGGCTTCGATGGCAGGAGAATTCGACCGATCAAGAAGCTATCGGTCTGGTGCTCGACGGCAACGAGTTCAGGATTCGACCGGCAGAAAAATTGAGCGGGCAGCGACCAGCAGACGATGTACTTCACGCCATAGAGCCTGGAATACGCGGCGAAATCCGCAGGGGTCCACGGGCGGCGGCCGATGAATTCCCCATCGCCGATCTGTGTAAAACGAGTGGCCAACTGCACTCCCAGATAGGGGCCGCCGATCAGCTCGACATCGGCCTTGAGAGGAACTAGGGCGGCCAGGCGGTGAGTTGCCATCGGATCTGGCCCGGCCGGCACGTCTCGATTTCGCTCCTCAAAGAAGAGCCGGTCGCCGGCATCGGTGTGCGACTGAATCCATCCTAAAACCTCCAGATGTTCCGCCGGCAGTTTGGACGGCAACAAAACACCGCGATTCGTAAACAATGCTGTGATATTTTGGACCAATCGCGGACCCACCAACAAGGACGCGCCAATTGCGAGGACGACATACACACCGATCGCGGTCCGATGACCGCACCGCGCGGCGACGGGCGAAAAGAGATTCGTCACGGCACGTGCGGTGAGCGGAGCGCACCACACAAAAAGCTGAAGCGTGTTCCGACCCGGCTGCATGGAATTCCAGAGCCCGAGCTGCCCTGCACAGTAACCGAGAAAAAAGAACCACGCGCACGCGACTGCTAATAACACCTGCGTCTCTCGCGTTCGCCAGCCGCCGGCAAACATGCCAATCAGCCCTCCCGCGAGCAACACGGGTTCCATCGGTGGCGAGCGGCCGAACAGTTCCAGCAATCGGCTTAGCCCTTCCGGGTTCACAAAGAACCGTTCGGTTGGTCCGCGAGTCGACCAGAGCAAAATACCCGGTATCACCCAAAAGGAATTTGCAATCAACGTGTGCAGCACGGTACCCCAAATCCAAAATTGGTCTCGAACGGCAATGCGCCGCATCGCAAATAAGTAGCTGATGCCCAGCGCCGGAGCGAGCAGGATGGGTATCGTCAAATGCGTGAGGCATCCAATCGGTAGTAGCACGAGAAACGCAGGCCGTGCCGCGCGGTCCGCGCCGGCGATTAGTCGCAAGAAGCACGCACCGATCAGCAAACCAAGGGCGGATGAAAGAACAAACGAAACCATGCCGAACCGCATGTACGCCGTCGGCACGTCAGTCCAGAACAGAATCAGGCTCGCTCCGAGTGCCAACAATGCTGTGACAGCGTCGCGCTCCATCCACCACGTGGCGATCCACACGCACACGGGAAATGCCAGAAACGCGATCAATACATACAGCTTGTACACGAGAGCGGGTGACACGCCTCCAAACAGGAACACTGCCACTTCCGGCAACGTCGCGCTGGGGGGCCACAGAATGCTCTTGGCATAGCCGGCCATGAAATGTGGGTCGTATCCCGCCGTCGTCCCCGAGTCGCTCAGAAATGTGCGGGTGATTACTGCCGAGTAGTAATTGAAGATGTGATCGTCTACTAACACCGGGTCAGGGCTTCTCATGCCCTCGGAGCCCCCCAGCGCTCTCCACGTCAGACACGCGTGGCCAAGCATCAAAACGCTTACCGAGAGAAAGCGGACAATTCGGAAATAATCTCGCTTGGACTCAGGACGCCCTGAACTCATAGGTCCGCTCTCAGTAAACATCCACGCAGATCAGTCATAAGTCCTCAAACAAGCGAACTTTGGAGTGCGGTGGCTTGACACCGCTTTGGTTTGCCTGGGATGCCCGTGGCAGTCGATCCAAAGCGGTGTCAAGCCACCGCACTCCAAAATGCGCCGCATCACGACGAGATACACTGGGTTCGTCGCTGCGTCAAACCGCAGTGGGTTCTGGGCGAACTATTTCCAGCAACTCAATCGCCTGGATTTCGTTACTGGAGATGCTTGCCAACCGGCCATAGATGGACGTCGTTTCTTCGCAACCGAACCAAGTCATTAGCTGTTGGATTGGAGCGATCTTGAGAAATGCGATCGGATCAATCCGCCGCAGTACGTCATGTTCGATCAAGATTCGGCCGAGCGGCCGGATTCCGGCGACGATTTCATCCTGAACCGCCTGGCCGCAGCAGCTCAAGTCCATGCGGAAGATTCCAAATTCAACGACCTGTTCTGTTCCTTCAAGCTTCAGCAGGATCATGCGGCCGTATTCTTTGCCTTGATGCCGCTTTGCAATCACTTGCAGCTCGACGCGCCGGCCGTGGTAGCGTTCCAAGGTAACGGTCATGTGATGCGAGTGAACCAAAAGGTCGCGATAGGGCAGCGGGACCTGATCGCCGTCGATTACCTCAAATCCCGGCACCTCGATGGACAACTGGCCCGCAAACATCGCGAAGAGTTTGTGAAGCTGCTGGGCGGGATCGAGTGATGACATCACACTCCATGCACGATCGGGAGGCTATTGATGATTGTGGGAGCCGGCACTTCGCGCTCGAGTACCGTATCGACCAGAAAATACAGCAGCTCGCGCAACTCAGTCGGCTCGACTTCATCGGCAATGGCCTCGGCACGAGCGCGGTACTTTTCCACCAGTTTTTCAGCCTTGTCGAAGACGGCCGATGCGAGGAAGAGCTGCCGGACTCGCTGCACGGTTTTCTCTGACCGCTCGGTCGAGCGAATAAGATTGAGCAGTTCGGCGTGGCGATCGGCGTTGGCGTCTTCCAGGGCAAGGGCCAAGAGCAGTGTCGGCCGGGCTGCCAGGGCATCTTGGCCAGCAACCAACTTGTTGTTGTCGTCGCCTTCCCAGTCTTTTAGGTCGTTGATGATCTGAAATGCGACACCCAGGTGCCGCGAAAACGCCGGGATCATCGCCTCGTATTTCTCGCTGGTACCCGCCATGCGAACGCCGGCATACAGGGCCGCCTCAAACGCCGGCGAGGTCTTCAACGCGTAAATCTTCAGCGTGTCGAGCGGGGTCAGACCCTTCTGATCGCTATCGCGCCAGGCCAACTCGGCCCCTTGACCCTCCGAGAGCTTCAGGTGAGCGTCGGCCAATCGGTCAAGAACATCCGCAGTGCAATCGCCCCCTGACTCCTTGCGACCACGACTCACCAGCCGATAGCCGAGACCAATCAGATAGTCCCCCACGTTGATCGCCGTCGAAAGTCCGTGCTTGCGATGCAACGTCTCGCGGCCGTAGCGATACGTATCGTCGTCTTCAATGTCGTCATGGACGAGCGAGGCCTTGTGAAAAGTCTCGATCGCCAGTGCCGCGCGCAAAACGCCATCGGGCAGCGAGACATTGCCGTTTTTGGAATCCAATGTCGCCGCGGAGGCGCCGGTCAGTGCGTCGTAGCTGGCGAGCGTAATGAATGGCCGAAACCGTTTGCCGCCGCGCACCAGCCAGTCGTAGCCAATGGTCTCCGTGACGGCGATCGGGTCAAACGCCGCCGATCCATTCTCGGCCTTTCCGTGCCCATTGCCGTTGCCATTCGGCGCGGGTTTGCCATTTACACGGCTTCGTGGCGCGAGCCGTTCGAGTTCCGATTGCTCGAACATTTTGTTGGCCGCGCGAAGCAGCGGCAGGTAGGTCCGAGTTCGCGTCTTCGGAGGCTCTTGTCTGAGACCGATCACCTCGCTGACCCAATCATCATCCACGGACGTGTTTTTGCAATCGCTGGACAAGAGCGGAACGGCGAGGGCGGGCACGCCGACCTTGAGCACTTTGTCGATCGCCTTTTCCAGCACATTGAGGCAAGCGACGCCCAGAACGGCATCGACGTGACCGCTCACGATGATCTTGAGCACGATGGGCGTGCCTTCGGCCACGAGTACCTTGTAGCCGAGGTCCTCGGCCGCGACTTTGAAATTGGCGATGGAACACGCACCGCACTTGCGGCAGTCCAGTCCGAATTCGTCGTAGTCGGCCGGGCAACCCTCCGCGTGCTTCAAACAGTGCGGCAACAGCAGCAACCGTCGCTTGAAGTCCGTCGCCATGAATTGTTCGCGCCAGAACTCATTCGTGATCGTAACCATCGTGAAACCCAGAAATCCCTCCGGCAGACGCTGGGCGGCGAGAAGCTGAGTGGCGGCGGTCTGAAGGAAATCGCGAGTGAGCGGGCGGGCACGGTCGAGGGAATCGGCGAGGCGTTTCGATTCGCGGCGAATCAGATCGCGAACGGATCTCGTGTCCGGCACCAGCTTCAGGTGTGCGGTGCTCGGGCGCTTGGGCTTCGCTTCAACCTGGCCCAAGGCAGTTTCCAACTCGACAGATACAGTTGCCACGATGTCTCCTTCTCGATGGACTAACTGGCATGGGCGGAGGTTGGAACCGACAGCAGGTCATTCACGCGGCGAACCCGCCCGAGGGCCGCCACGGCAAAGACCAGGGGGTACAACTTTTCAAAGTACCACAGTTTAGCGAAATAAAGGCCCACAGGGGAAGGATTTCTCCAGGCTGCGGATTCTACCCGCTCCACCAGCCACTTTACACCCCGCCTTACCGAATTCAGCGCCGAAGGGCCGAACTGCGGCTCGGCCAAAACCTCGATTGCTAGAGAAGTTTCCTCAACTGACGACGGAATTCCCCCGGCACCGCCCCAACCGCCGTCTGCGTTTTGGGAATGGACAAGCCAGTCAACTCCGCGTTTCGCCGCAGGATCGCCGTGCCGGTTCAACGAGCGAAAGGCCGCCAGCACGCGAGCGGTGCCGTACACGGGGTTTTCGTCATTCGTGACCATCTGGTTCCCAAACCATAGTGGCACCCAAGTACCGTCAGACCGTTGCGACGCTTGGAGAAAGCGCAGTCCATCAGCCATGGCTTGGTCCAGCCGCGGTAATGGTATGCCTAGCCGAAAAACACAACGCCCGGCATCCCGCGTCTTTTGGAAGGCCTGCCAGTCTAATTCGATTTGCGATCGCCATTGGGCGCAGGCGCGGAGAGCATGGGCCGTCAGGTCAGCCCCGCTGCGGTCGAATGGGAGCTGGCCCCACCCGCGGCAGAACGTGGGCCAGCCTCCGTCGGCATTCTGCAAATCGAGCAACCATCGAATTCCTCGCGCCGCGGCCGGATAGGAATCCGAGCTGTCGGGAAGATTAGCCAGGGCCAGTACCGCGCCGGACGTATCATCCGCGTCAGGTACGCTGCCCGGCAAGTGACTCCAGCCCCAGCCGCCCGGTTCTGCCCGGGTGTAAGGATGCACGGTCTTCAGTTGTTGTTCGAGCAGCCAACTGCGCAGGCACGTGGCGTCGCCGCTCGGAAGCTCAACCAAGGAATTGATCGTTAGCGTTGTGAGCCAAACGGATAGATTTGAATCGATGGGCCAGCTACCGTCGCTTCGAGCCGATTGAATCAAGAACTCGACTCCGCGGCATACTACCGGATTGTCGAGCTTTCCAATTGCAGCAAGGCTCATCGTCACAAAGCTGGTGAGCGGCACGGCCTCCAGAAATCCGCCACTGGCCGGCTGGATCGATTCGAGCTCTCGCAGTGTCGCTTTTTGAGTGGCATTGCGCAGCCAGCGCGCAAACAAGTTTCGACTGGGTCGTTTCGTGTGTATCAGTTGGCCGATGGCGATGAGAGCGGGCAGGGCATAGCTCACCACGTGGAGGCGCATGAATCGAAACCAGGCTTGTGGCAGAAAGGCCAATTCAAAAGGCAATGATGCCACGTCGCGCCAATTCGCCTGACCCGCCAGAGCACAGTTGGCCAGGATCGGTACGGCAAAAGTTCGATCTTTGCCATATCGCGCGATAACCGTCGCCGCGCCGCCTTGATTGTCGATGTAGGTCGTGGCTCGTTCGAGGATCAGCTTGTGGGATTCGGCGACTCCCGCCAAGTGGAAGGCCGCTCGAACCAGCATGGTCGTTGAAATGTTGCTCAGGCTGAGCGTTGAATCGCCCCAGCCGCCATCGGAATTCTGGTGCTCGGCGAGCCAGTCAACTCCCCGATCGACCAGCGAGCTAACGAGTTGCCCATCCATCCACTCGGGCCTGCCGTCGCGAACCAGGCCTAATGCACTCACTGCCGTTGCCGTTGCCAGTGCAGAGCTGGAAAGCCCACCGACCCAAAATCCGTCGCCCGTTCGCTCCGCAAGCAACGCTGCGCAAGCCGTGGCATGAGCACGATCCAATGATTCTCTTAGATTCAGGTCGCTGATCAGCATCAGGCGGGGTCACCGATGGTGTGAGACCAGGCGGGCTAAGAACCGGCAGTCTTTTCGGATGAATTGGCGGGTCGCGAGGAGGTTGCTTCAACTGAATCGGGCTCTAATCCAAAAACAGTCCCACACCCGCGAAGAAATCCGATGACAATCAGGTTAATGATCACCAGCACGACCGCTCCGAGCGCGAACACAACCAAGCCTACTGCCAAACCCTGCGACCTCATGGCGAACCGTATGAGCAAGAGCAAGCCGGCGATTACAACCATCGCGATCAGGAGTTGCCGCAGGTTGAACTGGTAGCGTGACATGAGAACCATTTTCGCCATTTCAGACGCGGCGGCAAGGGGTCGTGGCGTGTGATAGTTTTCCAGGCTGTTCGCATCAGGCCAAAGTCTGGCCAACACGCATTATCCATCAGGATGAACGCGGCCTAGAATTGCTTGCGTTCGCGCGAGGAAGGGATGTCCATTTTCTTGCGGTATTTTGTGACCGTGCGGCGGGCGATTTCGATGCCTTGTTCGGCAAACTTCCTCACGATCTCGTCGTCGCTGAGCGGGTTGGACTTGTCTTCCTGGTCTACGATCTCTTTCAGTTTCTGTTGAATAATCTCCCATGCCATCTCCTCGCCCGAGGCCGTTTTGGTGCCGCCACCAAAGAATCGCTTGAGCGCGAAGATTCCGCGCGGGGTCTGAATCCATTTGTCGTCCACCGCTCGACTCACGGTCGTCACGTGGACGCCGACACGATCCGCGATCTCCTGCATCTTCAGCGGATGAATGTACTCGGGGCCGTTGTCCAAGAAATCCTTCTGGTGGTCGATGATCGCACGCGACACTTTGAGAATCGTGTTGCGACGCTGTTCGATCGATTCGATGAGCCATCGCGCGGCCTGGATCTTGCGCTGGATCCATTCGCGCGTTTCGGGCGGCGTGGTTCGGTCGCGGAGCATCTGGTGGTACTTGCGGCTGATGTTCAGATGCGGCAGCCGGTCATCGACGAGTCGCACCTGATAAACTCCATCTTCATCCTGGTCGAGGATCAGGTCCGGAACGACATAGGGCACATTTTCCGTAGTGAAGTTCGCCCCGGGCCGCGGGTTCAGTTCCGTCATCTGTTCCATCGCGGCCTTGATCTGGTCCATCGAAAAGCCAGTCTTCTTTTGAACTATCGGCAAGCGATTGCGGCCAATGTCCTCCAGATGATTCGCAATGATCGTGTGCAGTACGTCGCCGTGTGGCGTTTCGGGCGTGAGCTGGAGCAACAAGCATTCGCGAAGATCGCGTGCCCCGACGCCCGCCGGATCGAGCGACTGAACCAACCGCAGGGCTTGTTCGGCCTTATCGAGTGTGGCTCCATTGCCGAAATCTCGGACCAGTTCTTCCAGCGTGCCCTTCAGAAAGGCCCGATCGTCCAGGTTGTTGATAATGAACTGAGCGAGTTCGCGGATGTCATCGGGCGCGTCGAGAAAGCCGAGTTGCTGGTACAAGTAGTCGTGTAATGTCTGCGGGCGCGAGGCCATGTTTTGCATAGCATCATGCTTGCGATCGCCCGCCTCATCCATCGCACCACGCGATACCCGGTGCGTGTCCCGAAAATGTTCGCTCCAGTCATCGTCCAGCGACTCCAGCCGCTCAAAATCCTCTTTGTTGTCGTGTCGTTCATCCACGATCAACTCGCGCTCTTCGATTGCCCGCGAGTCGTCCTCCGGTGCTTCGACAATCGAAGTTGGCTGCTCATCCACCTGGCCCTCGCGTTCGACCAGCGTGACGTTTTCCTCCAGCTCCTCGTGGATTCGCTCGACGAGCGCCATGATGGGTAGCTGCAGGATCTCCATCGATTGGATCATGCGCGGCGCGAGCTTCATCCGCATCTCTTGCCGCATGTGTTGTGACGTGTCGAGTCTCATGGTGTCCTAACATTACTGCATGCTTTGACGGTTGGCCAGTGCCTCGGTAAGCATGTCCTTGTTTGCAAATTCCAAGACGATGCCGCTGGCCAATCCGCGGGCCAGCCGAGTGAGTTTCACGCCAGTTTCGGCCAGATGTTGAGTCACGTACAGGGCGGTGCCGTCCCCTTCGAGCGTGGGGTTCGTGGCCATCACCACTTCCTTGACCCCACCGGCCCGCACTCGCCGCACGAGCATATCAATCGTGAGCTGATCCGGGCCGACTCCATCCAGCGGAGCGATCCGGCCGCCCAGAACATGATAAACGCCGTCATAGATCGAAGTCTTTTCGAGAGCGATCAGGTCCCGCGGCTGTTCCACGACGCAGATCACCGATCGATCGCGCCGCGGGTTTCCGCAAATTTCGCACTCCGGTCCTTCGGCCAAATTATAACACGTCTTACACCGAACCACATTCTGCTTCACGTCGCGGATCGCTCGCGCCAGGCCCATCGCCTCTTCTTCCGTCGCGCGGAGGATGTAATCGGCCAATCGTTCCGCAGATTTCGGCCCGATGCCGGGCAGTTTGCCAAATTCATCGATCAGTCGTGTTACAGTTTCCGTGTAGACCGCCACCCGACACCTCCTTCTGTCGGTTGTCCGATTCGTTCGACCCGCACGATCCGCAGACTCGAAACATCAGGAACTGGCGACATCGTCTCCGGCACTTATTTCGCGCAGGGCGTCCGTGAGGCCGGGGATCTTGATGCCGCCGGTCAGTTGTCCAAATTTCTCCGCGGCAGTCGTGCCGGCCTTCTCCAGTGCCTGATTGATCGCCGAAACGATCAGATCCTCGAGAAACTCAGCGTCGTGATCGGCGAACATTTGCGGGTCGATCTTGCATTCCAATAGCTCTTGCTTTCCGCTCATCCGCACCTTGACCAACCCGCCCCCGGCCGATGCCTCTACGACGAGCCGCCTCAACTCTTCGTCGATTTTCTTCGCCTCGCCGCGCATGCGGGTCGCTTGTTTGAGCAAATCGGCCATGCCGGGCAATCCGGTAAACAACGTGATCTCCATTCTCTCAATTCTCATCCACGCGAACCACACGGGCACTGAGCACTTCGATTGCGGCCTGAACCAGCGGGTCGCGAGTCGCCTCGCTCAGTCGTTCGCTGTAGTTCGATCGTCGCGACTCGCCCTGCGGTGCTGCCTTGGCAGCCTCGTCCAACCCGACGCGAATCCGCAACCTTCCCGCGACACGCTGCTGCAAGGCAGACTCGATCTCTTTGGCCCGGCTGGCAGTATTGTACATGGCATCGAGGCTAACAACTAGCAAGTCCGGATCGGGCCCAATCGTCACCTTGGCTCGCGTGATCGATTCGCGATGCACGATGCCGAACGACGCGGCCAAGTCGCGAAGCAACTGAGTCGCCGATTCGGGTGTGATGGTGCTGGGAATCGTGACGGAACCGGTCGCCATGGGCGGGGCGGACTGTTCGACAGGAGCCGGCGGGCTCGTGTTCGCCGAGCTTGGATTCAACGGTTCAACGGGTAGAGCTTTTTTTTTTGGATCGAGTGGGGGCGATTCGCGAACCGGTGTGGGTTGTGACGCGGCTCGCGGGCCTGATTGCCCGCCCCCGATCTTCGATTCCAGTTGTTGCAGCCGATTAGCCAAGTCATCGATCGACGCCAGTTCTTCGAGGCTGGCGATTCGTGTAAGCGCTACGTCCAGCAGAATGCGGCCGAACGTGCTGCCGCGCAACCGGCCCTTGGTTTCCGCCAAAATGTCGGCGGCGGCGAAAATAAAGTCGAGCGAAAGGCGCGACGCATGATCGACCAGGCGCTGCCGCTGCCGGCTCGTCACGCTGACTAGCCGAGCCTCAGGCCCCGCACTCTTCACTACCATCAAGTCGCGAAAATACTCGATCAGTTGATCGATCAATTCGCCAAGCTGCACGCCATGAGCCTCCGCCTGATCCATCGACTGAATCGCCGCTCCGGCATTCCGTTCCATCAAGCTCGTGGCTAGCTCGACCAATCGATCTTCGCCCGCAGTGCCCAACAGGCGGTGCACCTGCTCGGCCGTCAATCGCTCGCCGCCGAACGCCAGCAACTGGTCCATGAGCGACAGGGCATCGCGCATCGATCCGGCGGCTCGGCGAGTGACCAGCTCCAACACTTCGCCGTCCACCGCGATGCCCTCGGAGGCCGCGATTTCCGCGAGCCGTTTTTGAATTCGCTCGGGGTGGATCGTGCCGAAATCGAATCGCTGGCAGCGCGACAAAATGGTGACGGGAATCTTTTGCGGGTCGGTCGTAGCGAAGATGAATTTGACGTGCTCCGGCGGCTCTTCGAGCGTTTTGAGCAAGGCGTTGAACGCCTCGCGCGTGAGCATGTGAACTTCATCAATGATGTAGATCTTGTAGCGGCCGCGCGTGGGACGGAGATTGGCGTTTTGCCGCAGTTCGCGAACCTCATCAATTCCGCGATTCGATGCCCCGTCGATTTCCAGCACGTCCACGTCGTCGCCGGTGGCAACGCTCTCGCACGAGTCGCACTTGTCGCAAGGGTTGCACGTCGGGCCGGTTTTGCAGTTCAAGGCCTTGGCCAAGATGCGTGCTGAAGTCGTTTTCCCCACGCCACGTGCGCCGGTGAAGAGATACGCATGGGCCACGCGCTTGGCCGTGATCGCTCCTTGCAAGGCTTGGGCGATCGCCTCCTGGCCCACCAGGTCGTTGAATTGTTGTGGCCGCCAGCGGCGAGCAAGCACTTTATAGTGCATGCCAGCGGGCGTGCCGTGGTCCTGTTTTGCCATCGAAATTGCTCGCAGCGAGTCGGGTTGTATTGGGAAAAGATTCCTGACAAGCAGCGACCGGCAGGTGCCTCCGAAGAGGTGTTCCCATGCACATGAAGAGCACTGTTTAGGGCTGCTTGGTTCCCCACCTGACCCGATTCACAGGTCCCCATTGCGTGGGTCCCCTCCGACGCCCCTACCGGCCGTTGCACATCAGGAAAAACATCTGATCGGTAAGATAGCAATATGGCATCGGACTGGCAACGGAGCGAATCGTAACAGAGGAATCAGCGAGGAGTGAAACCGGCATGAATCTCAATCAGTTCAAGCGGCAAGCCGCTGCGGGTCGGGGCCGGGCGAGAGTCGCACCTTATGGAATCGATTGCCGCTCGAATCGTAGAACGCGAGCACGGCGTGTTCGCTGTCCCAGACGGCGTGTGCCTTCAGGAGTCGCGGACCAGGTTGGCAAAAATACAAACCGCACGGCCGACCCGAGCGAGTTAGCACGGACTCCACCAGCGGAAATTGTTTGGAGTCCAATGCATGCCTTTCACACAGCGTTGTTTGAACGTAGCGTCGCAGCTCTTCCAAGCTCTGGATCGCCTGCATCTCGCCCTCCTGGGTGCCATTAATCATGTGAGTTCAACGAGTGTGAATGCCGGCCCTGCGGTAAAGCTGAATCCGAGCGGTTCAGCGTGGCCGTGGGAACTTATCGGCAGATCGTCGCCGTGAATGCGATTTTTGATTGCGGCTAAAGTCCGAGTTCATTCCTGCCAATCTTCAGAATTCCGCGGCCCGTAGGCACTTCGGGCAATGTTCTCCAACAAGAGTTCCAGGTAAGAACGTCGTTCCGAGTTCTCTAGTTTCAGTTGTTCGGCCAGGGAAATGAGAAGCTGGCGAGACTCTTCGACCTGTGCCGGTTCCGCCGAAAGTTCCAATTCCAGAAAATTTCCGACGCCCTGAACGCGATCGAGCGAAGCGTGTATCGTGCGGCATCGCCACGCGAGTTCCAGGACCTCACGCTCCTTGCTCACTTCCTGCACGGCCGAGAAACCCAGGCGCTGCCAAAACTGGATTACGTCTGCGAGGCTTGTTTGGCTGGCCGCCAACTTCAGTTCGATCTCGATTCGCGTCTTGGTTGTTGCAGCAATCTTCGGGCCTTTGTAGGTAAGGAAGACTTCCGCGTTTGATTGCCTGACTCGCAGGGCCTCATCGGTTTCGGCAAACGACCGAGCGGGATGGCTCAAATATGTATCGACTTCAGTTCGCGATCCCACGCTGACCGCACCGATCGCCATTAGTTGTCGGCGGAGTTCGGATAGGTCTTGGATTGGAAACTTCATTTCCACTTCGTATGCCATCACGCACCTCGCCTCGATTGATTCCTGGGGTTTCGACTGGCACTGATCTTCAACGCAACGCCGGGATTCGCTAGGATTCGCGACTCGGATGTGCATTGGAAACCATTTTCACAGGGCAGGTCAACATGGCAGAACAAAAAGCGACGAACATTACTTGGCACCACCACAACATCATGCGCCCCGAACGCGAGAAACTCGCCGGCCATAAGGGCATGGTCCTCTGGTTCACGGGCCTTTCGGCATCAGGCAAATCGACCGTGGCAAACTACGTGGATGAACTGCTCTACCAGCGTAGCGTTCGCAGCTACGTGCTCGACGGCGACAATATCCGACACGGACTGAACAAGAATCTCGGCTTCTCGGCCGAAGACCGTGCGGAGAATATTCGGCGAATCGGGGAGGTGGCCAAACTGTTCGCCGATGCCGGGGTGATCGCGATCACGTGCTTCATTTCTCCCTATCGCGCCGACCGCGACGCCGCACGCGCCCTCAATGCACCAGGCACATTCATCGAGATTTTCGCGGACTGCCCGATTGAGATTTGCGAGCAGCGTGATCCGAAGGGTCTCTACAAAAAGGCCCGCGCCGGCCAGCTCAAGGGATTCACCGGCATCGATGACCCGTACGAAGCCCCGCTCAAGCCCGAACTGCACCTCGATGCCGGGACCAAGTCGGCCGAGACCCTGACCGACGAGGTGCTGAACTACCTGAAAACGCTGGGAGTTTTCTCCACCTGAGGTCCGCCGCGCATGAACTCGGAAAGCGATTCCAGCGACATTGCGGCTCGAAAGGCCCAGCACATCGAGTTGGTACTGAACGAAGAAGTCGAATTCACGCGCAGCACGGGGCTGGAACGGTTCGAGTTTTCCCACGAGGCATTGCCTGAGCTATCACTGGAGCAAATCGACACGACCACAAGTTTCTTGGGTCGACACCTGTCGGCACCGCTCCTGGTATCGGGCATGACCGGGGGCACAGAACAATCCGCCCAGATCAATCGCCGAATTGCCGAAGTGGTCGGCGCCCTGGGACTCGGCATGGGAGTCGGATCGCAGCGGATTTCGCTCGAGCGGCCCGAACTCACGGCCACCTTTCAAGTCCGATCGCTCGCTCCGAATGCGTTCCTCATGGCAAATTTGGGTGCCGTTCAACTCAACTACGGATTCACCGTGGACCATTGTCGTCGCCTGGTTGATTCGATTGGCGCCGACGTGCTCGTCTTGCACCTGAACCCACTTCAAGAGTCGATTCAGCCGGGCGGCAACACAGATTTTCGTGACCTCGTGAAAAAAATCGCCGCCGTCTGCTCGTCCCTGGACCGGCCGGTGATTGTCAAAGAGGTCGGCTGTGGGATTTCCGGCCCGACCGCTCGGCGATTGGTAGACGCGGGCGTTGCAGCGATCGACGTGGGCGGCGCGGGCGGCACCTGCTGGACCGACATCGAAGGCCGTCGCAGCACGTCCGCCGCGACTAAGGCAATCGCCGACACGTTTCGGGAATGGGGCATTTCAACAGCCGACGCCGTTCGTTCCGTGCGGGCCGCTTGCCAAGAAATTCCGCTCATCGCATCCGGCGGCCTCCGCTCGGGCCTCGACATCGCAAAATGTCTTGCCCTCGGTGCCGACCTGGCCGCCATCGCCAGCCCCGTTCTCAAAGCAGCCGTGGATTCAGCCCAGGCTGTTCACGAACTTCTCGACCGAATCATTCGCGAGCTGAAACTCTCAATGTTTTGCACCGGATCAACCAGACCGACCGACTTGCAGAAAGCAATTAGGGGAATGAAGAACTGGGAATAAAGAATGAGGAATTTGAAACACAAAAAGAACCAATGAGTCGCCTATCCACGCCACCAGTTCGTACTAATCCTCGAACAAGCGACAATGTGCTCCCTCTCCCCTGTATTCAGGGGAGAGGGCCGGGGTGAGGGGTTCTGTTCGAGTGCATGCTGCGGACCCCTCACCCTAACCCTCTCCCCTGAGTACTGGGGAGAGGGAACAGGAGCGCGCGCACGGGTCGTTTATTTGAGGACTATTCATCCTTTCATTCTTCGTTCTTTATGTTTCCTTCAACTACCATCCGATCGCCATGTTCGACTCGACCGCTTTTGTGGCGCCTTTCAAATCGGACCCGGTTTCGTGCATGTAAAGGCGGATGGCGTGGAGTTTGTCGCCGCGTGCCTTGGCCAGGCAGTCGCGTGCTACGGCACACGGGTCGCTCAGGCCCGCGATCCCCAAGAGTTTCTTCGATATGACCCAAACGTCTCGCGGCCGCTTGTGAACGCGGAGCAACTCTTCGCCCGGATAGTTTTGGTTCGCCATCGCCCGTGCCTCGGATTCGTCATTGGCCCAGGCGATCATGATGTGTGCGTTCGTCTCGATCTCGAAAAGCGGCACGGCGGCATCCTCCAATGACCAAAGTTTGAATTGTGCCGCATCACACTAACCAGGATCGGTTTCGATGGCAATGTTCACCGATCGGTCCGCCCGCGAATCTGTTTCACTGGGCAAACGAGCGAGTTCCGAAGATGGAACCGCCCACAAGAATGCCCGCGGGCAGCGGGCGGGCGGCGACTGTGTAGCCGCGTTCGGCAAGGTGGTCGCGGAGTTGCCGAAAACTCGAAAAGCTATCGGCGTAAGTCCAGATTGTGACCGCGTACTTGTTCGGCGAATGACGAAGTAGAATGTGATCGAGTTGTGAATTCGGCTGCACGGCCGTTGCAACTGGCTCACCGCGCGGCACCTTGTTCGGGATGAAATTCCATTCCACCAGGCGCGGGCGAAAGCTGCCTGTGCCATAGATCAGCGACTGCGTGAAGGGAACGTCCTCGCGGTCGAGCGTAAACCGCAGCCGAAAATTGCCGACCGGGCCGACCTCGGACGTGGCCCGGCCACGGCTGCGCAGTTCGGCTTCCATCGTCTTGGCTTTAGTCCGCAGCCGCTCCATCAATGCCTCACGGTCGATGAATGATACGTCTCCCGCCTGAAGTTCCAGGTAGATTTCGTCAGACTCAACGCGCTGGCTCAACGGACTGCGGTGATCCAGTTCACGAGCCGGCGCGGGGCTGGCCTCGGTCTGGTCAAGTTCCTTTTGCAGCGAAACCAGCCGTGCCTGAGCCGCAAGAATTTCCGCGTCCTGTGCATTTCGCTCATTTTGCTCAGCCTGTAACTGACCGGCGATTGTGTGAATTTCGGCCGCTGGTTTGTCCGCTGCCGCCACCATTCCGGTCAACGCTGCCCGCTTGGCCGAGAGATCTTGGCTGAGAGTGTGATGTAGCTGCCCTAGTTCCAGCCGCTGCACGGTAAGCGAGTCGATGCTGCCGCGGATTGCTCCTAGCCGCTGTTCGACCTCGGCATCGACTGCGGCCGATCGCGGCGGGGTCTTGGCCACGCGCAAGCCCACCAGCACGATGAGAATGATGAGCACTCCCACCAGGTTGGCAGTTACATCCAAAAACGAATCCGACCCGAAGGCCGGTTCGCGGCTCGAAAAGCGTCTCGCCAAAGAAAAACTCCATTGCCCTGTTCACTCTTCGCCGCCGGTTTGCAATGCTCGCAGGAACTCGGTTCGTTGAATCAGCGAATCGTCGGCCTGTCCGATTTTGTGCTCAATGGCAAGTGAGCAGCCGGCCAACGCGAACCGAAGCCGATAAAAGGTTTCCAGCCCATCGCTGTGAACTCGGCAGACCAACCGGGGCTCCCAGCGAAATGTCATACCGGGCGGTCCCCAAGAACTAACCTCACGTTCGACTGCACCCAGGAGCTGCTCGACGGCGAGTTCAATTGACTCAGCTTCCGAAATCGCGATGACCTTTTTGCGAGATTCGAGCACCAGGCCGTTGGCGGCGCAATCTGCCACGATCGCGCGCGGAATTGGGATCTTTCCGCTCGATTGCGGGTTCGCCGGCAACGAGAAGCCCGCGGTCGCTCCGGAAGCCCCGGCGTCGACTGGCCGATGGGTTGCCGACGCGGTCTGTGTGGCGTCGCGAGAAGTTGCAGGACGACCGGCCTTGTTAGGGGCAGCACCAGGCGACGAACGACTAGCTTGGCGAGCAATCGGACCGGCAGGCTTCACCTTTTGATCATCCTCAAGTTCCGACTGGGTCGAACCAGTTTGCAACTGACCGGCTCCGTCAGACGACTCTGGCCCCGGTTCCATTTGACTCCGCGGCACATGTTCAGAACCACTTTCAGAAGTTCCCAGTCGCTCTTGGCTGGTTGTTCGGCCCGTCTCGCCGAATTCGATTCGTGCGAGACCCGAACTGACAGACCCGAAGCGCAAGGCTGCCAGTGCCGCGGCCCGTACTCCGGGATCGGACTCAGGGAACCGCAAGCAAATGTCTCCGTCGAGCAATTCATAACCGAAGGGCATGTCCAGGTGGTCCAACGCAGCCCGGGCTGCCCCGTAGGACATGATGCCATCGGGCCGGACGAGCAACAGCGGGTACGGTTCCCAACTCGGCATGGCCCGGGCTAGTTCCTGACCCGCGTCTCGCGACAAGTAATATTGGGCAATGCTGCGGACCGCGCGAGTCAGTGGGCTGTTCGCGCCTGATTCGGCGAAAAGCACGTGCTTCGGAAGCAGAATCTTCTCTGGCTGGATGACAATCCCTTCGGCAGTACACTCAAGATAGATAGGCCGCCGCGTGGTGCCGCTGGCACCCGGATGTACCACCGGCACAAAAGTACGATCAACATTTTTCTGTTCCTCAAGAATCCGAGTCTTGGCCTGCTGTATCGAGTGAACTTGCTGCTCGATCTCCAGTACGGCCTGCCGCAACTCTGCTCGCTGCTCTGTCAGTAGTGCCAGCTCTCGCCTCAGACCAGCCGCGCGTGCCGCGTCCGATCGAACTTGCTTGTCGGCGGCGATCAGCTTCTGCTCGACGGCAACGTGCTCGGCTTGGACGGAGCTCAGCTTGTTTTGCACGCCGGATACATCTTGATCCAACTCGCTGCGTCGCAGCGTGAGAGATTCCTCTTCCGCACTGACCTGTTTCATGACCAGAGACACGGCTGCGGCGATCGCTTGAAGCGAGACTTGGCGATTGATGGCCAGCAGCAACAGAACGAGCGCCCCCATCGTGGAAACAAGCACAGCGAGGAAGGGGAACAGCGACACCGGCGCCGATGCGGTTCGCCGCGGACGGCTCATGCAGCCTCCTCCATCGCGTCATCATCGGGCCGGGAAAACCAGGTTCCGCCGCCCTTGCGATTTGCCTGAGCCGCCAACAGATGGCCGGCGTTTGTGAGGTTTTGAATTGCCGTTTCGAGCGAATGACCGCTGGTCAGGCGTTCGAGGTTGTTGCTAAGCAGTCGCTGGAGCTTCGAGAGTCGCCCTTCGTCGGCCACCAGTTGCGAGATCAACTCAACCTGTCGTTTCACCGCCGCTTGATGGGCAGTCAGCTTGGCGGCCACGTCGGTCAGCGAATGGCGAAATTCGTGATGCAGTGCGTCGAGGCCGTCCAGGAATTGGGCGAGTTGAGTTTGTATCGACACTGCTCGATGGTCTGCATCCTCGCGCGAGCAATCGATCCACTCGCGACCGATCTCTCGCAGACCATTGACGGCCGCGGCACTTGCCTCGTGCATTTTCTCCATCCGCTTCAGGACTTCGCCGAACTGAAACGACTGCTCCGCGGCCAGTTCATGACCGACTTGCCCAGTCCGCTCGAAGATTTTCTGTGCGGAGTTTTGTAGGCCGGCGATCAATGATTCCCCTACATGCTCGACGGCCCGAGTCCAAAGCTGTCCCTGTTCGCGCCAGGCGTCGCGCGTGGTCTTCATGATCACATTCGAAGCACCTTCGAGTGCGTGCAAAAACGCCTGGGTCTCGGGCGGGTACTTTTCAAAGCGGTGCAACAATGCGTCTTCGGTTGCGGCATCCACCCGCGTGAGGACCGCGCGTTCGACACGCTCAACCATGAATTTGGCCAGAACGATGGCCATCGAAAGTGCCAAAGCCAGGGCCGTGGTATCGAACGCAACCGCCAGGCCGCCGACAACCTCATTGAGCGAATCTTGAAGCTGATCCGGCGTGATGTTGGCGATGGCGATCGTAATCCCGATCACCGTGCCCAGAAAACCGAGAATCGGAATCGCCCACGTGACGGTGCGGACAAGTTCGTAGCTGCCATCCAGTTCATTGGCATCGCGATCGGCCAAGACTTCCAATCGCTCTTCCAGCCCCTCCGCCGAGCCGTGCTGCTGCACATAGTTCAATGAATCCGCGAGCCGCCTGACCAGCCACGTCTTCCGGGTGCGACTCGATGCCTGGCTGAGTGTGCCGATCAGTTTTGGAATCTCGGCCACGCCAACCAATCGGCCCGGCGGCAGGCTGACCGGCGGCTGGATGAGCACCGCTCGCTCAAGCAGCAGCCGCCAGCCCTTCCATCCCAGCGCAGCCATCCCCCAAAAAAACAACCATGCGGTCCACCCCTCGATCGGGTGCCCACAGAAATAACGAAATGCAAGGGAATCGCGAAGCGAAGGCAGCGTGACGACGGCATAGAAGCATCCGGTCAGTCCGAGCCCGACCAGGAAGACGGCGAAAGGCGCAAGCCTGTGAACTCGATCGGTTACAACCGGTTGCGGCGCGGCAGTTTGCATGGACTGGTCCCCTTCATCAGTTCCGCTGGTTGCTCGGAGATTCAACGCCGTCACAGGGCGTCTATTCTGCGACGAACAAAAACCCAAACATGCCTGGCGAGTGCGCAGGCTGTTTGACTATATCGGTTGTGCCGACTGTAACGGTTGAGGGGATTTTATCGGTTATGCCGCACGCGGCCAGGATTAAGCCGTTTTCGTTTAATCCCGGTGCGCCGGGAAAGGCGCCGGCAGAACATGGCTGAAATTGTGCCCGTGCGGTCGCCTGCGGCTCCGCGTTAATCGAGTCAGACCCAATCGTGTGCCGTATAGATTCCGCTCGCTCGGCTGTTTAGCGGGCGACACTTGCCGAAGCGGAACGGTAATTTAGTTCTCCGCCGCAATCGCGGTCCGGATTGGGCGAACTCAGGATCGTCCGAACGCATCAAGACGCAGCACCTTTGGGGGGACAACTCATGTCATTCCTCGCTCTTCGACCGTGGATCATCCGCATCAAGTCATTACAGAAAATCACTGTCGGAACCAGTCAACTCGGTCGCAGCAATCGCCGCTTGCGGCCCAAGCTGACTGATAAATCCTTAGGCGTGTTCGAGACGCTTGAATTCCGCCAGACAGTGTCGGACACATTCTTCGCGGGCCTGAGCGCGTTCGGTGTGGGAGTTCTGGGAACGAACCTGGCCGCCGGTCGATTCGGCGACCGGCTTGGTCCGACAAACCTGTTGGAAATCATGGTGTCCGGCGGGTCGAATCTTACGCGCCCCTCCGAGCTGCCTCACACAGGCTCGCACAGTGCGCTGCCGCCGCAAACGGAGGGGTTAGGGATTAGGGGCCAGGGCTTAGGGCCAAGCGCAAACAACGAAGCTTCCGGTTCTCAACGCTTCGCTATCGACTGGCTTCTTGCCCTTAACTCTCCAGCCTCAACACTTGATATCACTGATACTCTGCCCTCAACCCTCGACGACCACTTCCGTCGGAACTGCCTCGTGCCCACGGCCAGATTCGCAAGCTTCAATTGGCCCCGCCGGCAGCGACGGTCGGGGCAAGGAATACCTTCGTGGCGGATACGGGCGGAACATCTTCGCAATCCGGTCCAGGCATGGAATTCCCTTCCCTGAATGTGCAGTCATTAGCCTCAGGGCCTGCCCCTGTTCAACCGCCACTGCCCTTGCTATTCGGTCCTTCCAGTGAATCATCAAATCCAAGGTCCGACAATGCCACCATCAACGGCACCGACGGCACTTCCCGGCCGCCGTTGAGTTCGTCCACGGCTCAGTCTTCAAATCCTGCAACCACCTCAACCACCGATTGGAGTTCATCGGTTAGTGACGACGAGGCTGCGTCGATCGCAACGGGCATTGCAGACACTTCAGTGGTTCAAAATATCGGAGATTCCCCTTCATTCCCGCCGGGCAAGACATGTTCGGTCGAAGGACCGCCGGGTCTCGCTGCCGGGGCGGGTCAATCGGGTGGTGGCCCGCCGGCTTCGCCCTCAACTCCGCACGGTCCCCCTTGCACTCCGCCGGGCCAACAGAATTCGTCCGTTCCCGACCCGCTCTACGTCCTCAACTGGCACGAAGCGTTAGTGATGTTCCCGAACGTGATTGAGTTCGACCAGGCTGGCGAATCGGTGGAGTTGCGTTCCCAGGTCTATGGCGCGACGGTGCAGAGTTACTCGTGGGACACGAGTCAAGCGGCACGGGCGGGCTGCGTCACCGGTGCCAGCACCTACAAGCTTCAATTTCGCTGGACGGCCGGTTCTTCGGTTGAGACGACTGAACGAATCATGATCACGGCGACGATGACCGATCTGACCACGCAACAGCAAACGCTGAACTTCCGCGTGGCACCGGGGGTCGGCGGTCTGTGTCCCAGCAGCGGCGGCAGCAGCTTCCCAACTACCACGTGGCCCACGGTGCTCGCGCCAGATCAATTGCAGGGAGTTGGCAGTAGGGAGTCGGGAGTAGGGGAGGCATTCATCGCCAGCGATTCGGCAACGCGGCCGTACGCGATCTCGGAGGCGAGCGGTGTTCTTTATGTCGGTCATGCGTTGCCCGCCTATAACCCCGTGGGACAGGCTTCCAGCCTGTCAGGCGTCGCGCTCGGCCTCACCTACAGTTCAATCGCGGCGGAGCGGCGGCCAATCTTCGTCGGTCGCTACGAACTCAACCCGAGCGCGGCGGTGCCGAACACGGTCAGTGCCCGGCTACAGTTCAACGGCTCGTGGGGGCCGAGCAAGTACTACGAGACGTCGCCTGCGACAACCAAGTACAACCCCGGCGACATCATCCAGATTTCGCTCCAGGCCGACGCCGGCAGCCTCAGCACCGGTCGCTACGATTACACGTTCGAGACGACCGCGAACTACAGCGGCAGTTCCACGACGACGAGCAGTTCCGGCTCGGTCACGATCGTCAACGAGGAATCGAGCGGGTTTGGCGAAGGCTGGAGTTTGGGGCTGGGGGTTGGGGGTTAGGGGTTGGGGCAGAGACGAATCTGTTCAATCGGTTGCACGTGGTGATGGGCGGAGTGATCCTGAACCAGGGGGCCGGCAACAGCCTGTGGTTTGCCGAAAACGGCGGCTCGTACACGACACCGGCTGGCGACTTTTCGACGCTGGTCAAGAATTTCGATGACACATTCACCTGCACGCTCAAGGACGGCACGAAACAGGATTTCGCCATCACCGGCTTGCTCGCGAGCATCGCGAATCTCAATGCCAACCTGGTCACGTTCGCCTACCTCGACGCCGACAGTGACAGCCAGGTCGATGAGCTTTCGACCATCACCGATGCAAACGGCCTCGTCTCGACATTCGCCTATCCGGGCACCTGTGGCGCCGCCGTCTCACCCGCGCGTGCCTGCACCATTTCCGACCCGGCGGGCCGCATCTCGGCACTTGCGTACTACACCTCGGGCACGCTGGCCACGATTACCGATCCGGACGGGGCCGTCCACACATTTACCTACGATGCCAGTTCCGGCCGCATGGCGACGCTGGTCGATCCGCGGTCAAACACCACGAGCTTCGCTTTCGACCCTGCCGGGCGCATGGACACCGTGACGCGGCCGGACGCGACGACCGAGTCGTTCACTGCGCTACAGGTTCAATGGCTTTGCGGCGCCGGCCAGTGTACCGTCGGCCAGCCCGGTACCCCGCTCATCTCGGCCGAGGCGGTTGCCGATTACACCGACCCACGTGCGGGCGCCTGTGTCCTACTCGCCGAAATTGTGTCCACGTTGTGCCAATAAATAGGTAGAGAAAATCCTCCTCCCAACGGCGGGCTGCGGCCCGCAAGAAGGAGGAAGTCATGG